>Ga0163162_10003600_pt1 | contig 14837 bp, 12 predicted proteins | sample S55metaG_FD_115310 | JGI IMG/M metagenome (GOLD analysis project Ga0163162, IMG submission 115310) | Switchgrass rhizosphere microbial communities from Kellogg Biological Station, Michigan, USA - S5-5 metaG | ecosystem: Host-associated > Plants > Roots > Rhizosphere > Soil | place: USA...
AAAGCCCGGGACTAAATAACCATCTGAATTGATTTTTGAGATTCAGAAATTAGATGAAATAAATAAAATGAGTTTGATAGCTTCTCTTGAAGAAATCGAATTATTTGAAGATTCGATATTTGTAATGCATGAAAAGTGCGAAAAGTTTATCCCGTTCCATAAACATTCAAAAAGCCAGTTAACATACGTTGAAGGTGGTTTGGGATATATCAGGTTTCGGGAAAAGCTTCATGTGATACCTGCACGGCATTATTTTTGGATTCCGGCAGGAGTAGAGCATACCTTCACCATAGGCAATCCGGCAACTAAATGCCGCACATTGTTTTTTCATACCCGGGGCGATTTGCATAATGAATTTTATAACAAAGTTGGGATCTATCCTATAAGCGACCTCCTTTTTCAAATGATCAGGTTTACGGAGCCATGGAACGCACACGCCTTACCCGGAGATGAACGCTTTATGTTTTTGCAAAGTATTAAAAACATACTGCCCCAGGTAAGTAATCAAACGCTTTCGGCTGCTTTACCATTTACAGAAAACGAACGGATGCTGAAAATACTGGCCTATCTGGAAGATAACCTTCCCGAAAGCCATACTTTGCAAAGCATCAGTTCGCGGTTTGGGGTTAGCGAAAGAACCTTGTCGAGGTTTTTTCAATCAACCTTAAATGTTTCTTTTCTGCAATACCTGAAACTATTAAGAATGGCGAAAGCCTTCCGGCTAATTGCTGGAAATGAACACTCTTTGGCTGATATAGCCTTTTTATGCGGCTATCAAAGCTTATCATCCTTCAGCAACACATTTTACCAGGTTACCAAAACGCGGCCTTCAGAGCATTTGATGACATTAAGTGGTTTGGTTTAGTTTAAGCTTTTGTTTTAATCCCCGGACAACACCACTTATTGCCGGGTGATATTAATTGGGTCAGCTATAATAGCCTGGTATAGTTCCCGATAATGAGTTACAAGGTCATTAAGCATAAATCCCCGGTTTAAACCGCTTGGGTTAGGCAGCACCCAAACTTTTGCCCCGCAGAAATCTTCTGGTTGGGGGCCCCATAAAACCTGCTTTTTTCCGGAAAAAGCCACGTAGGCAGGTTTGCCCAGGAACGCAATGTATTTAGGTTGAAAATGAGTCATTTTAGCTTTGAAGGTTTCTATTGAATTGCTGAATTCATCTTTCGAAAGCTCGTCGGCACGCACAGTTGCTCTTTCTACGGCAGTAGTGAGGCCATAGCCAAAATCAAGAATTGTCGCGTCATTTAATGGTTCAATTTCATGTGGTGTAAAGCCGGCCTGATACAATACTCTCCAGAAACGGTTGCTTCGCCCAGAAAAGTGGTGCCCATCCCATGCCGATTTCAAGCCAGGGTTGATCCCGCAAAAAATAACAGTGAGATTTTGGGCAATAAGATCAGTTAATATTGGGAGCATTGATGTAAATATTTCGATTCGCGATCAAATGTAAAAATACTGTAGTCTTTACATAAACTGATCATGGATCCGGCCAAGTTTTAGTTGAAAACAGACAAGTTAAAGTCAAATAAGTGGGGGGTGCTAAAACGGCACTACCTAAAATCAACGTAAACTCCTCATCAGGTTTTCACGATAAACTTTTCCTACCGGCAATTTTCTGCTTTGCAGGGTCACTTCGTTACCTTCTAAATATTTAACAGCCTTTAGTGATAGCAGATAGGATTTATGTATTCGGCTGAATTTATGTGCGGGTAACTGCTCTTCAAACTGTGTAAGGGTTTGTTTAGACATGATCCGGTCACCGCTGTTCCTGTAGATAAAAATATAGTTGCCATAAGCTTCCACGTATTCAATCTCTTCTAAAAATATCCTGGTTAGTTTTTTATCGGATTTGACCATCAGAAAATCTTCATCATGAGCTGTTGTTCTGTCAGCCACAGCTGTATCGTTGTTCCTGTTCACTACCTTTTCGGTAGCCTGCACAAAGCGCGGGAAAGAGAAAGGTTTTAACAGATAATCCGTTACCGATAGCTCGAAGCCTTCCAGTGCATACTCCTGATATGCTGAGGTTATGATCACTGCAGGATATTTCTTCAGTGAGCGCAGCATTTCAAAACCTGTTAGTCGCGGCATATTGATATCAAGAATTACCAAATCGACATCTTTTTTATTCAGGATCTGCATGGCTTCAAAAGCATCTTCACAACTGGCAACCAGTGTCAGATAGGGAATTTGCCCAACATAGGTTTTGAGTATGTCGCGGGCAATGGGTTCGTCGTCAACAATGATACAATTGATATTCATTTAACTTAGGTCTATTTCAAGGTTCACTTCATAATAAGCGTTTTCTTTTGCTGTAATAAGGGTATGCTGCCGCGGATAGATCAAATCTAAGCGTTGTTTAACATTACCCAGGCCCAGACCGCCTTTGGATTTATTTTGAACAGGAATATAATCCGGATCAACCGAATTTTTAACCTGAAGATATAAACGATTTTCCTCAATTTTAAAAATGACATATACAAAGGCTTGCTGACCTTTAGCAGCCGAAAAATGTTTAAAGCTATTCTCCACAAAAATGATCAACAACAACGGTGCGATATATACATCTGTGTAATCGCCGGCAATCTCCAGCTTAATATCAGTTTTATCACTCAGCCTGATCCTTTCCAGTTCTATGTAATTGCTAATGTAATCCAGTTCTTTTTGCACTGCCACATAGTTCTGATTGGTATCGTAAAGAGAGTAACGCAGTAATTCCGATAGTTTCAGCATCAGGCCCGGAAGTTTTTTGGATTCGGCCACCGATAACCCATACAGATTATTAAGGGTATTAAACAGAAAATGCGGATTAAGCTGGGCTTTTAAATGCCGTAATTCGTCGTCTTTTTGCTGTTTGTCGCGGATCAGGAGGTCAATGCCGATCTTAAAGAATGAGGCGATCACAGTAAAAGCAAACATGCTGAACGTAATGTGTTCGTTACGCCAGTTCACGTGGTCGCTGATAGGGAAAAGCAGACCTATTCCATTAAGCAGATAAGGCAGGAAATAAATAAGCAATGTTACCTGTACCAGGTAAAGCGCAACGCCCAATAGCCACTTGCCCCGCTTAAAAAAAGGCAACACCAAAAGGTTTTGTGAATAGGATGGGATAGCCAGTTCCAATGTTTCCTGCAAAACCAGGCAGATCAGTGTTGCACCCGTCATTCGGTTAGGATACTCTTTCAGAACAATGTAGAGGATAAAAACAATAACCCAGAACACAAGCTGAGTATATACCTTATAAGGCCGGGTAAATAATCGTGTCCAGTCATATTGTTTCATTATCCAAAGAAAGCGCAAGCATGGGCATAAACCAAATTTTGATGATGAACGCACGCATTTTGATGATAAACGTTTCATCATCACTATAAACAGGTTCATCATCAGGCGGCTTATGTTCAACACTTATATTTTGGGCAGGGGATGGGGCAAAATACTTTTGAGTAAATCTTTAAAAAACATGAAAACTGTAATCGTCTCGCTTATCGCTTTGCTCATACTGACCAATTCGAGTTTTGCCCAAACGGATTCTGTTCAAATTAATTTACTAAAGGATATTCCTAAGTGGATGGCCGAATACCATGTGCCTTGTGTGGGTGTCGGCATTATTGAAAATGGCAAGATCAAATGGGCAAAAAACTTTGGCGACTTACAAGCCGGTCACCCGGCACCCAAAAACACCTTGTTCAATATTGCTTCGCAAACCAAGCCTGTTACCGCAATGCTTACCTTGAAACTGGTTGAAATGGGTAAATGGGATTTAGATGAGCCACTGGCACATTACTGGATCGACCCGGACATCGCGGGCGATCCCTACCTGATGAAGCTCAGCACCCGTTTCGTGCTAAGCCATCAAACCGGTTTTCCAAATTGGCGGTCAGACAACGGCGGCGCTAAGCTGCATTTTAATTTTGAGCCAGGTACCGCTTCCGGTTATTCTGGCGAGGGGTTTGAATACCTTCGCAAAGCGTTGGAAAGTAAGTTTCACAAGTCCCTGGCGGTGCTGATGGATTCGCTGCTGTTTAAACCTTTGGGAATGAAGGATACTTATTACTGGAGCAAAAACCTGGATACCACACGCTTTGCCATGTGGCATGACGGACAAGGCAAGCGCTATGATACTTCGATCCAAACCTCGGTAAGTGCCGCCGACGACCTGATAACCAGCATTGCCAATTATTGTAACCTGGGGATCTACGCCATGGAGCTGGCTAATGAAGGCCGTCCGGTTTATGCAGAGATGGTGAAACCACAGAGAAGGACTAAACCTGGCAACGCTTCCGGCCTGGGCTGGGGCCTGGTAGATGGCCTGCCGGACGGTGAATACGCTTTACAACATGGAGGCTCGGATATCGGCGTACGCACGATGGCTGTATTCCTGCCAAAATCAAGAAGTGGTGTGGTGGTCATGACCAATGCTGACAACGGTGGCTTCATCTGCGATCGCATTATCAAACGTGCACTGGCTAACGGAACTCAAATCCTGGCTGCCATGAACAAGGGCGCGAGTGTACACGAAAGAATTACTATCTCCGATGAGCTGATTCAAAGCTATACCGGAACCTATGAACAAAGCAACGGTAAACTGATGAAAATTGAAAAGGAAGGCAATGCGTTGAAAGTATCGGGCGATGGATTGCCTACCGCTGTAGTTTATCCGGAATCAAACAATAAGTTCTTTTTGGATGGCTACGATGTGCAACTGGTGTTTCCTGATACTAATTCGCTGATTGTTATTGAAAGTGGTAAACAGGTATTAAAGGTTAACCGTAAATAACATAAAGGCATGAATCATCATTGGGTAATCTGTTTGGCTTTCGAATAGATTTATCGCCAGGTTAGAGACTAACTGACTATGATGGTATCTGATTGAACTTAATAAAAAAGCACAGTAATAGCGAGTATTACTATGCTTTCCAAATGCCCATTAATTGTGATAGTTTTAAAATTCAACATGCGCCCTGATGCCCAAAACATGCACCGGCCCCCGATCTATGTTATAAGCGGGGTGTAATATAAACTGGTAATCAGGCGAGAGCCAGAGTTTCTTTTGATAAGCATTGATCTTATAATAAAGTTCCGCGATCATTTCGGGCGAATAGTTAAGCCGGCCATCACCGATGATAAAGCCGTAGCCACCAGCCGCCAGGTAATCGCGATGATCGTGCGAAAGGCCGTTGCCTACAAAGGCTAAAGTAAGCACATCGTCTTTGCGTCCCCAGGAGGTGCCTTTCAGCTCGCCGCCAAAACTGATAGAGCGGTCAATCTCCGTAAAATACCAGGTTTGCGTATGGCCGTCGTTCCAGCTTAGCTTGGCAAAAACGCCGAAATCTTTGGTTAGATATTGCTCGGCATTAATACCAAACCCATATTTATGTCGCCCGTAGCGCTGGGTTGTATCAACCACCGGCGCAGCCGGATCCAGTTGCAGGGCTTCGCGATAGCTGCCCATCTTTCCATTATTTAAAAACGTCATAAGGCGAACTGTGCCTGGCTGACCAGACAGCGTATAACGTTTTTCAAATTCCAGCGTCTGCGTGTTTGCTTTACCTATCCTGGCATCCCAGGTTGAAGAATTTGCCTGTGTTACACTCATGGTAAAAGCAAAACGCAAAGTCCATGTGGGTTGCCCCAATTCAGAAACCAAGCCCATTACGTAACCCCGGGTATTGGCGGGATAGTCCCAGGCTCCGTTGTCCATCAGCGACCAGTTCATGAACTGACTACGCGGATCGTGACCGAAGCTGTTATCATCAAAGAAATCGGCCATACCAAACTTACCCACTGTAAAAGATAGATAACGCTTACTGCGCAGGCCGGCAATTTGATTCACATCATCGGCCAGCGTATCTTTTTCCTTTCCCCATTGAAAGGTTTGATTCAGATACAAACGGGCGATATAAATGGCTGGTGCTACACTGTTCACCCTGAAGGTTTCACCATTAGGAAACCCGGCTATGCCTTCGGTTTTGCTCAGTCCCGAACCACCGGATAATTCCGGGTTGAATACTAATGTAGCACCCGGCCATAAACGTGCAGCACCATACAGCGTTGAAGTGATGGAACTTTGTGTCTCACTATTGGGCGAAAGACTATTCTGACCGCTATAAGGTGCGCTAAAGGCCGGTTTATATTGGGTGATCACGGTCTGCTGGAAGTGCAGGCTGAACCGTTTTGTAGTTGTGGTATCTTTTATTTGAGCTATCACAGCCGAAGTCAGCAGCAATAAAAATGCAGCAAGAGTAAATATTCTTTTCATAGTCGTAATTTTTAAAAACAGGCGCTCATGAGCGCCTGCGCATGATGGGTAACTTTTTAGTGCTTAACGATCAGTTTGGCAACCAATACGTTAATGATTATCAAAACCAATACTGCTATAAACCACCATAGCAGTTTGTTGACTTTTTGTTTTCTTTTTATAGCCATTGATCGAAACGTTTAATAAACCAGTTCTTGATCAGCTGAGTGAGCACGCAGTACGCTGCCAGGATGCCTATCAGCCATGGAAAATAACTCAAGGGCAGCGGTTCCAGCTTCAGCGCTGGTGCAAGCGGAGAGAATGGCAGCGCAATACCAATCAGCATAATTAACGAAGTGAGGGCAGCCACCGGAGCCGCAGCCCAGCTCTGGATGAAGGGCACCTTTCGCGTGCGGATCATGTGAACAATTAGCGTTTGTGATAACAGCCCTTCAATAAACCAACCGCTCTGAAATAGCCCCTGATGCGCTGGTGAATTGGCTTTGAACAGAAAAAACATTACCGCAAATGTGGCATAGTCAAAAATAGAGCTGATTGGCCCGATATAAAGCATAAATTTGCTGATACTGCGGGCATCCCATTTCTGCGGCTTTTCAATAAACTCATTATCCATACTATCCCATGGAATAGAGATCTGTGAAATATCGTATAACAGGTTCTGAACCAAAAGCTGTATGGGCAGCATTGGCAGGAATGGCAATAACGCACTGGCGCCGAGCATACTGAACATGTTACCGTAATTGCTGCTGGCGGTCATCTTGATATATTTGATGATATTGCCAAACGTACGGCGACCGTAGATCACGCCCTTCCTTAGCACCATGAGATCTTTTTCCAATAAAATAATGTCCGCACTTTCTTTGGCAATGTCTACTGCGGTGTCAACAGAGATCCCTACATCCGCATCGCGCAATGCAGCGGCATCATTGATACCATCGCCCATGAAGCCAACGGTATTGCCCTGTTCCTGCAAGAGTTTTACGATCCGGGATTTTTGGATCGGGCTTAACTTAGCGAGGATACTCGTGTTATCCAGTTTAATTTTCAACTCCTCATCGCTTAACTGTTCCATCTCAGTGCCCAGCAGGATATTTTGCACGGGGATCCCCACATCCTTACATATTTTCCTTGCTACGATCTCATTATCGCCAGTCAATACTTTTATTTCGACACCGAGTTTGTGCAGGCTTTCGATGGCAGGCATGGCAGATGGCTTCGCGGGATCAAGAAAGCCAATAAAACCGGTCAGGATCAGGTTGCTTTCATCTGCTACCGAATAAGTAAGCGGTCGTTTGTCGGTTTCCTTAATGGCAATCAGCAATACACGCAAACCTTCCTCATTCAGCTTGCGGCTGGTATCCAAAACGGTTTTGCGCATTTTCTCATCCATTGGGATGATGGCATCGCCATGGATTTGCAACCGGTTGTCATCTCCCGGATCAAAAGCATGGCTGCACAAGTCCAGCATTTCTTCAACCGCACCTTTGCAAATGAGCAGGTGACGGCCATCCTTTTCTTCCAAAATGACAGACATCCGGCGGCGCTGAAAATCGAAAGGGATTTCGTCTACCTTCTGGTATTGCTCACCCTCGGCAAGGCAGGCGTGCTCATCTGCATGTTCCAACACGGCTATATCCAGTAAATTCTTCAAGCCGGTTTGGTGATAGCTATTCAGATAGGCCCATTTCATTACCTCGTTGTCTTCTGTTCCGAATACATTGAGGTGCCGCTCCAAAACGATCTTATCCATAGTGAGCGTACCTGTTTTGTCGGTACACAAAATGTTCATCGCGCCGATGTTCTGAATAGCGTTCAGGCGTTTGACAATCACTTTACGTTTGCTCATGTTCCGCGCACCTTTGGCAAGATTGGCAGTTACGATCATCGGCAGCATTTCAGGGGTTAAGCCAACGGCCACAGAGATGCCGAACATAAGCGCCTCGAACCAATCACCTTTTGTAACTCCGTTAACGATGAACACCAGGGGCACCATGATCATCATAAAGCGAATGAGCAGCCAGCTTACCTTGTTTACGCCTTTGTCAAAGCTTGTTTCGGCGCGTTTGCCTGAGATGGCTTTACCTATACTGCCGAAATAGGTATGACCGCCGGTATTCACAATAATAGCCGTTGCGGTACCACTGATCACATTGGTACCCATAAAGCAAATATTATCCAGTTCGAGGAGGCTGCCCGTTGCGGCATTTGATACTATGGATTCCCTTTTTTCAACCGGGAGAGATTCGCCGGTGAGCATGGCCTGGCTTACAAACAGGTCTTTTGAATGCATTACCCTGCAATCGGCTGGGATCATATCGCCTGCACTCAGGTAAACGATATCGCCGGAAACCAGTTCCCTGATATCGATCTCGGCTCTGCCTTCGGGCTGTCGCAAGACCGTAGCAGTTGTTTTTACCATGCTTTTCAGCGCTTCGGCTGCCTTGTTACTGGTAAACTCCTGCCAAAAACGCAGTAGGGAACTCAGGCTTACCATAACAGTAACCACAATGACAGTTTTATAACTTCTATCCGCAGGCGCGGCCATCAGCACATCGGTAACAAATGATACAGCCGCCAACACAAACAGTACAGCGATAAATGGATTAAGAAATGCCTGGAAAAGTTGTACATACCAGGCCGGTGCTTTTTGATGCGTAATTTCATTCGCACCAAATTGATGGGTTTTGGTTTCAACCTCATTCGCATTGAGCCCGATTGAGGAGCTTTGCAGCATGGTCAAAAAGGCAGCCTGATCTTCGCCCGACACCTGGCGTAATTTATTAACTGCGGCATCATCAAGCCCCGTTGCGGATTGGTTAATGCTGATTTTGGCTTTAATGTCTTTGAGTGTCATTATTAAAGTGGGGTTAAGATTATAGAAAAAGGGAAGAAGGAACTAATCAAAAACCACAATCAGTCTTCGATTAATTCTGCCGGCAACTGCACATACAAAGGCAATGCAAAGCTGACATTACCGTACTGCGAAATACTTAACTGATGTTTAGAGTTACTGCCGGTTTTAAGCCGGGCTTTTGACTGAAAAGTTGGCTGGATAAATTTATCCATGTTTTTTTCTTTACGCATGGCGATAGTGTTGTCCTGCCGGGCAGAACAGCGTAAAGTATTAGGCGGTACTGCTTAGCGGGAGTGTTTAATAAACTGATTAATTCTACTCGGACCTGTATCCATTGTCTGTTATATTGTTTTTGACGTGGGCAAAAGTAAGCTTGCCGGCCGGGAAACGCCGTTAGAAAGCCTTTATAAAAAAATTAGAATTTTATTAGAAAAAGGAGGGATTACCGATGCGGAAAACTAATGGTGAATGTGGTTCCTGATCCGGGAACGGAATAAACCGTTATGGTGCCATGGTGCAGCTCAACGATCTTTTTAGACAGTGACAGCCCGATACCATTACCTTTAGAATGTTCGCTGTTTTCGCCGCGATAGAAGGCCGTAAAGATGCTCTTTTGGTCGGCCTCGCTGATACCGATGCCTTTGTCCTGTACGCGAATAATGCTCAACGTGTCATTGTAGCCAATCGATACCGCACATTCGTTATCCTGCGAAAACTTGCAGCCGTTTTCGATCAGGTTCATTAAAGCAACCCTTAACAGGTAAGCATTGCCCATTACGGCTATCTGTTGCTCATCCTCAATGTCCTTTTCAAAAATCATATTGACTTTGAACGAAGGATGATTATGTAAAACGTCAGTTTGGGCATCCAGCAACACCTCATCAAGCCTCACCGGTTTAAAGGAGATCTCGGTATGGTCATAATTAGCCTTCGCCAGATCAAGCAGGCTATTAGACAATCTCACCAGTTTTTGTGCATCACTGATAGCGTGGGCTATGGACTCCTTATAAAAAAGATTATCGCGTTCCTTCTCCATTGTTACCTGCAATTCGGTAAGCATAGCCGTTAACGGCGTGCGTAGCTCGTGCGATATATTGGAAACAAATTCCTTTTGTGCGTCAAAAGATTGTTCCAGCCTGTTAAGCATGGCATTGAAAGTAACCGCCAGTTCAGAAATTTCGTCTTTGCCGTTTCCTTCATTCAATCGCAGATCGAGGTTGGTGGCCGTAATTTCTTCTACTTTGTCAACCATATCTGATACCGGCTGCAAGGCTTTGCTGGCAAAAAACTGCCCGGCAAAGTAGATAAATATAATAGCGACAAAGAATGTGATGATCAGCGTATATTCCAGATTACGTAATTTGGAATATCCCTGCTGATCATTGGCAGCCGCTGTAATAACGTATAAATTACCTCGATGGGCGTAAAGAATGCCCACCACCTGCAAGCTATCCTGGTAAAACCGGATCTCCTTTTTCGCAACGATCTCATTGATCATCCCGCGTGTCTCTTTTACTTTGTCAATCTCTACAGCGTCATGATAGAGTAGGCGAAAGGAAGTGTCATATATGGCTACTTCTTCCTGGAAGAGTGTATTCTCAGCATTCCGGTAGATCAGCTGTAAAACAGAGGGGGTGACTTTGGCGTCAAGCAAGAGGTTTGCCTTGGTGATGGCCGTATGGCGCAACAGGCTATAGTATTCATCTTCCCGGTCATTGGCCAGCGACCAATAAATGATCAGCGAAAAGAACAAAAGCAAGCCGGCAATGCCCGCAGTAAACAATACCGTGAGTCGCTTGCGGATGGTCATTTCTCTTCTCTGAAAATAAATCCCATCCCTGGCTTGGTATGGATCAATTTAACGGAATAATCGCGGTCGATTTTCTTACGCAGATAATTAATGTAAACGTCAATAAAGTTCGTGCCGGTATCAAACGTAGTTTTCCATACTTTCTCGCTGATCTCAGAGCGCGGGAGTACACGATCCCGGTTGCGCATCATGTATTCCAGCAGGTGGAACTCCTTTGGTGTTAAACTGATTTCAGTTCCGCTCCGGTAAACCGTTTTGGTATGGGTGTTCATTTGAAGATCGGCAATTGTCAGTGAATCTCCAACCTCCGACCGGCTGGCAAATTGCTGTCTTTTAGCCAGTGCCCTTATACGCACTTCAAGCTCGCGAAACTCAAATGGTTTCACCAGGTAATCGTCTGCTCCGGCATCAAAGCCCTCCACTTTGTCATCGGTAGTACCCAGGGCGGTAAGCATTAATATGGGCACTTTCGGTTTGTGAAGTTTAACATGCTTACAAAGATCGAGTCCGTTAATCTTAGGAAGAATAATATCGGTGATGATCACATCGTATTTTTCCTGCAATGCCAGTTTTTGCCCCATCTGCCCGTCATAGGCCAGGGTAAGCTGGTAGCCGCTTTCTTCCAGGCCCCGTTTGATCACGGTGGCTAAACGGTCGTCGTCTTCTATGAGGAGGATATGGAACATCATACAATTGCCCAAAAGTAAGCAAAGTATCCCTTTGGTTTAAATGATGTGCTAACAAATGACTGGAATGAGAAGCCCGGTCGTAATTTCAACCGGGCCTTCCATTTTTATTCTGATAGCAATACCATCTACCCGTGAGATATTAGTGAATTAGTGATCACATTTTCATACCGGCCATGTTGTCGCCGCCGTTCTTAAATATCGCTTCGCTATTCAACAAATAAGCCCCTTTGGTGACCACTATATCACCTACGTTTAAACCGGAAAGAACAGGTACATAGCTCTGGTTACCGTTGCCCGGTTTGATCATCCTGGATGAAAAACTTCCATCCGGATTTTTGACCCATACCAGGCTACCCTTTCCATCGGTTAAGATTGCCGAAGCCGGCACCGCCAAAGCCTGTTTGCTACCATTGCCAATAGCAATATAGGCCAGCATTCCCGGCCTGATCAATCCTTGCGGGTTAGAAATGCTAATCCTGATCAGGTTAACTTTGGAAGCATCTGATAACTCAGGATTGATAAATTCAACTTTACCGTTGATTATCTGCCCGCCCAGATCCGGAAAGGAAACACTTACCCGGTCATTTTCCTTATAGCTGTTTATTTCGCTGGAATATAATTGGGCTTCTACCCACAAATTATTCAGGACTTGCGTTTTTAGAATAGACATCCCTTCAGTCACATAATCTCCTTCATGAACAGCTATTTCGCTGACAGTGCCGCTAACTTTACTTAGTATAGTTGTGGTTGCAGATACTTTGCCGGAAACTGCTATGTTCCTGATCTGCGCAGGTGACAGCCCCCAAAGTTGTAGCTTATTTTCGGCGGCACTAATCAATTGCTGATAATCCACATCGGGGTTATGCAGTACCTTTTGCTGCTGTTTGGCCAGCAAATATTCCTTTTCCGCCTCTTGCAGATCTTCGCTATAGATGGAATAAACAGGCTGCCCCATGGCGATTTTTTCGCCGGTAGTTCTTACAAATAATTGCTGGATCCGGCCCGCTAACCTGGCGCTTAACTCTTCTGATCGATTATCATCGGTGGTGACTGTGCCGGTCAAAGTTTTTTCAGTGCCGGTGTTTTCCTCCCTTACGGTGTCAATCTGTATGCCCGCTAATTGAATCTGCGTGGCTGTCAGGCTGATTTTATTTGCGCTCATATCCATACCGCCGGTCGTCTCCACTTTGATCAGCTTCATACCACAGATGGGGCAGTTGCCCGGATGATCCTCATGGATCTGGGGATGCATAGAGCAGGTATAATAAGCTTTGTTTATCGACGTAGTTGTCGTCGCTTTTGTTTTTTGTTTACAGGCTGTAAAAAGTACAGCAACCGACACTGCAAGCAATAAGAGGCCGGCTGCGCTTAACCTGAAAAAATATCTTTTATTCATGACCCTGAGTTTTAATAAAGCTTTCACTATCTGTTAAATATTGGCCGCTGGATGCCAGGCTATCTGTTAAAGTCAAGCCTTTAGTAACAAGCACTTCACTATCGAGCGTGATTCCTGAACTTACCTGTTGAGCATGAAAAGCCCCGTTGTTTTTTAACCATACAATTTTAGTGCGGCCCAGATCAACCAATGCAGATCTTGGGATCCATAAGCCCTTTGTGCTGCCGGTTTGAATAGCTGCTTTGACAATGCTGTTTACTTTCAGTCCGTGATCCATATTATCAATGTAAACCCTGATGCTGGTCGTTTTATCGCCTTGCTGCAAAGCAGGCTCAATAAAGTTAACCTTGCCATTGATCACCTTGCCCGGCGCATCCGGCAATGTGATCGTAACCGGTTGGTTTAATTTCAGCCCGGCAATAGCGGAGCGGTCAATTTTTATAATGGCCCAAAGTTTATGCGGGTTGACCACGTTAAACAGCGTTTGTCCTTTTTCAACGTACATACCTTCTTTGACAGCTAAGCTCAGGTTATTTGCGATATCAGACGGCGCTGATGACGGGGATGCACCCGCCATTTGGCTATGCGGCATATCATGTACGTGACCCTCATAGGCACTATACACCGGCAGGCTGTAGAAGGCTTGCCGGGTTTTAATAACCCGGTTAATCTGTTCGGTGGTCATGCCCAGTAATAATAATTTCTGCCTTGCAGCATCAATCAATGCTGTTTCTTGTGCGGAGTTCTTTGTCAGGTAGATCAGGTCCTGCTGTGCTGTAACCAGATCCGGGCTATAGATATCAAAGACGCGCTGGCCCTTGTGGATTTCCTGGAAGGCATATTTAATGTACAGCTTTTCGATACGCCCGGAAAAACGCGAAGCTATATTGTTAAACGTGCGTGTATCAAAATCAAGGTAACCCTGGGCCGAAATAGCCATTGGTACTTCCTTTTCTTTAGGTACAATCGCACTCACCGTTGATAGCACAGAAGAGTTAACCGGCTGTAAAACGGTATTTAAACTGATGCCTGAACCTTCGCTGGCCTGCCCTGATTTCTTTACCAGCGTCATGCCGCAGATAGGGCAGCTGCCGGGATGGTCTTCCAATATCTGTGGGTGCATCGGGCAGGTATATTTTACGTCAGTTTTAACCTGCACCTGGGCTGCTTTCTTTTTTTGATCAGAACAGGAAGCAAACAGTAACAGGCCAGCTAACAAACCAATCACGATGATTTTAATGTTCTTCATTTGTTCTGATTATTTAATGTTAGGGCAGTGGTTTCATTCTCCCGTTCATAAGCAACCTGCAAGGTTAAAAGCTCTTGTAAACGATCTAAAGCGTTCATTCTTGACGTTTGCAGGTCTTTAATAACAATTAATACGGATGGCAGGTCGCCTGTATTCTGATCATAGGCCAGTAACGCCGTTTTATAACCATTTTGTAAAGCAGGAATAATATTTTGCTGATAGTTGCTGATCTGCTTTTTCTTACTGGCTATATCTGTTTTTATGCCGGCCAGTTGCCCCTGTACCTGGTTGAGGACATCCATTTTCCGCTGTTGTAATTCCTCTGTTTCGTAGCGGATGCCCTTTAGGTTGGCTTTATATTCTTTGGAAGCCCATGGAACAATAGGAATGGTAACCGAAGCCATCAGGATATACTGATTGGCCATTCCGCCATAGTTAAGCATGTGGCCCGCCTGGATCCCAAAATCGGGCTTGCGTTTGCTGTATTCAACTTTGGCATTGAGGGCCTGTAACTCAATATTTCTGTTGATGCTTTTAATATCGCTCCGGGCATTGGCAAGTG
>Ga0163162_10003601_pt1 | contig 14835 bp, 12 predicted proteins | sample S55metaG_FD_115310 | JGI IMG/M metagenome (GOLD analysis project Ga0163162, IMG submission 115310) | Switchgrass rhizosphere microbial communities from Kellogg Biological Station, Michigan, USA - S5-5 metaG | ecosystem: Host-associated > Plants > Roots > Rhizosphere > Soil | place: USA...
ACAGTTGTTGTTACTTTGAATAAGCCATGGGTGGGCCTATTATCGAATCTTGTCCCTGTAGCAATTATTCCGAAGGACAGTTACGAGAGTCAGAAAACCCATCCACTCGGCAGTGGCCCGTTCAAGTTTGTTCACTACGACAATGCTCAGCAGGTAGTTGACGTTCAGGCTTTTCCAGACTATTGGGACGGACCTTCAAAAATACCGACTGTTCGCGTCCGAGTGATCTCGGACATGAATGCCTTGCAAGCTGAATTGCGCGCGGGCCGAGTCGACATCGCGCCTATGCCGACTAGTTTGTCACCTGATGCAGTGAAACTTCTTGAAAAGGATCCCAATCTCCAGGTTAATGCCTTTCCCGGTTCGAACGTTGTGCTCCTGACTCTAAACACGTCGTCGTCGCCACTAGATAACGCCAAGGTTCGTCAGGCAATTGCCTATGCAGTCGATCGCGAAAATATTATTAAGAATCTTCTGTTGAGTTACGGAAAGATCGCCCACTCGATTATTCCCGAAGAATCCTGGGCGTACTCATCGGGGCAGAAATACTCTTACGATCCGGCAATGGCTAAGAAGATACTTGATGAGGCAGGCTTCAAGGATCCAGACGGTGATGGGCCACGCATGAGGTTCGACAAACCAGTCGTCTACAAACTGTCCGGCAGCAGCATAGCGGGTCGACAGTATGCGGGAGTCATTCAGAATTACCTCAAAGAAGTGGGAATTCCAGTAGAGATTCAGACGCCTGAGCAGAATACGTTGTTTGATGAGCTTCGTCGGGGAAACTTCCAGATTGCATATACGCAGTGGGTGGGTGGAAACCAGGATCCAATCTTCTACAAAGATCTCTTTGCGACTTCTGAGATTCCGACTCAGACGCGCCCCTCACGCAATCGTAGTCGCTTTAGCAACAAGGAACTCGACGCCCTTCTCGATGAAGCTGTAAATACTTTTGATCGGGAAAAAGCGAAGTCTCTGTATGGCAAGATTCAGGATATTGTGAGTCGTGAGGTGCCGGTGTTTCCGTTGTGGTACCAATCAAACATCGTCATCGCAAAGAAAGATGTAGGCAATATTCACGTCGACGCGAGTGGCGACTGGGGCTTCGTAAAAGATTTAACCGTCGCGAAGTAAGTAAACATCCGCAGATTACGCAGATTACGCAGATGAATTTTTCAGGCAAAGCTTATTTCAGGTAAGGAAGCGGACCCTGTCCTCGCCGGCGCTTCAACATTATTTCCAACTGACCAACATCCAAAGGATTGAGATCTCAGGACAGCGAATACTGGATTGGCGGGGACAGGGTCCCCTTCCTTACCTGAAAATAAACTTCCGCCTGAAAATGAATTCTGCGTAATCTGTGTAATCTGCGGATGGTTAAGTCTTCAGGTAGGCTTTCTCCAACTCTGCCCTTGGAATCGCACCTTCACGAACAACTCGAGGCGGAACCTCAACGATATCGATAACCGTTGATGGCTTGGTAACCGTTACATCTCCTCCATCAACAATCAGATCGATGCCGTTCTGAAAATAGTTCTGCACTTCGCTCGCTGACCTCGCAGGTTCAGATCCTGATGGGTTTGCGCTGGTTGCAGTCAAACTGCCGCCACATGCCCGCACCAGCAATCTCACATTCTCCACATCCGGTAGCCGCAGGCCGACTGTTCCGGTTCCAGCGGTTATAGCAAGCGGCAACTCAGTCACAGCCGGCGCAACGATTGTCAGTGGCCCGGGCCAAAACTTTTTGCTGAAGTGGTCAAACGCAGTCGACTTCGATTGAAGCAATCGTTCAGTATCACCAATGTCACTAATCAACAGGAGAATTGGCTTCCCTTCCTCTCGCCCTTTTAATGTCTTGATACGCGCAACGGCATGGGGGCTGAATGGATCAACTCCCAATCCGTAAAAGGTGTCCGTGCGAAAAGCAATCAAGCCGCCATTGGCAACTATCTCGGCGGCTAGTTTGCGAGTTTCGGAGTTGTCCGAACGCATCATCACGGTTTGCGCTCCACCCAGCTCGTATTCATCTTGGTCTTCTTTAACGAGGGCACGTCGAGCACATTGCCATCGAAGCCGGTAACGTATGGTTTCACGAGTGCAAACGATGTGGCGAAATAAATCGGAACTGCTCGAAGCTCCTTCAATGCATCTTCTTCGGAAGTTACGGTAGAACTCTTTCTTTCAGCCTTACCCTGCTCAGCAGCTTTAGTTGCCGGCGTCGGCGTTTCTACTAAGCCGACAGTGCTTTCTCGCTCAAATAGCATTTTGAGATTTGTCAGTTCATCAGTCGTCTGCATGACCATGCCACGACGAATGACGTCATAATCTCCAGTTCTGAGTGCGGTCTCATACTCATCCCAGTTCTTCATCTCGATCTCAGTTTCAATATTCAACGCAGCGCGCCACATCCCAGCGATCGCCTGAGCGACAAGTCGCTGCTGATCGTTTCGGTTGATCAACAAACGCACCACCGGAAAGCCTTTACCTTCCGGAAAGCCCGCTTCAGCAAACAACTGTCGCGCCCTTGTGATGTCTTGTTCCAACAGCTCAGCCTTGTTGACAACGGGTTTCTCACCAGACATTGCATCGGGCAAAAATTTGCTCGCCGGCTCAGTTGCACCACCCAGGTGATCATGGCTCACTCGCTCGCGATCAATCGCAATAGCCAAAGCCTCGCGAACACGAACATCATCAAAGGGTGCGTGGGTTCTGTTGAAGCTGTAGTAAGTGAGTGCACCAAAAGTTGAGCGGCGGAAGTCTTCGTATCCGGCCAGGAGCTTGAGTGCTAATGGTTCAAACGCTGCGTTAGTGACCGCATCAATCTCACCAGATCGATATGCAGCCAGTGCATCTTCGGGACTTGCGCTACGAACAAAAGAAACTTTGTCGAGTGCAACGGAAGCGCCGTCCCAATATGTTTTTGCGCGCTCGAGTAAGACGTGATCGTTTTCTGCATTCGAAAGCTGGAATGCCCCGTTCGATACGAGGTCATGTGGCTCGAGAGGATAAGTATGAGTTTCGTTCGAAGCGGAGAGTTTGACTGGCCTGAACACGGGATGGGCTACGAGTGCGGGAAAACTACTGTCAGCTTCCTGCAGTCGCACACGAAGAACGTGATCGTTAACCGCTTCTGCTCCAAATGCAGGACGCTGAGTTGGCGCGGATCCTTTGATGGGGACGGGATTGACGCCCGAACCTTCGATATTCGCAAGCAGCTCAGTGTGCGGAGCAAGCGGACCGATCTTTAGAGTGCGTTCCCAGGAACGCACAAAGTCTGAGGCAGTCACACTCTCGCCGTTAGACCACTTCGCATCTTGTCGCAAGTAGAACGTCCAAACTCTTCCATCCACCGATGATTCCCAATGAGTTGCTACACCCGGCACAGGAGCAAGTGTTTGCGGATCGTAATCCGTCAACCCTTCGAACAGCGCCCTGACAGCATCGGTGTCAGGCGGTGCAGCAGCGAAGGCCGGATCAAATGTCTGCGGCAAACCACCATCACTCCAGCGGAACTCCTGGGCGCGCGGCACTACAACCTTACCGTAGTACACTGACCGTTGAGCGCCAGGCAGGCACGCGGCGAACGTGACAGACAGCACCAGACAGAAGACTATTAAGTACTTTTGTGAAGCGCGGGAACTTCCAAGTTTCATTTGTGTTTCAGTCTCAACTGGACAAGCTGCTCGTAAACTTCTCTGGTACGTTGCCGCGTTTGTTCGAAGCCGTCGGAAGTATCTATTAAGAAATCCGCAAATCGCTGTTTTTCTTCCTGTGGCATTTGTGAATCGATATGCCTTTGTGCTTCCTCGCGCGACAACCCGTTTCGTAGTATCAATCTCTCGAGTTGAACATCCGGGCGGCAATGAACAACGATCAGCTTATCGAATCGTTTGTAGCCACCGGATTCGATCATTAAGGCGGCATCGATAATCCCAATCCCATCGGGATCGATCGTCTCCCAGTCGCGCATGATTTGATCCTGTCGTTCGATTATCAACGGGTGCAGGATGGCGTTTAGCTTTTGTCGTTTCTGGTGATCCTCAAAGACGAGCGCGGCGACATGCTTCCGATCTAACGTCCCGTCCCTCCGCAAAACCTCTTCACCAAATTCTGCTACGACCCGACGCAGCCCAGGGCTTCCTGGCAGGACGACTTCGCGCGCCGTGTCGTCCGCGTCAAGCAACTTACATCCAAACTCAACGAACAGCGACCCAACAAACGACTTGCCTACACCTATTGATCCAGTTAAGCCGACTCGCAGCATTTGGTTTTGAAATCTCCGATAAGCTTCAGAGCCTCTTGCAAAAGTCCACGAGCGACTCGCGGAGTCGAATTTACTCAAAGCTTTTGCTTCTTCAGCTTTTCTTCACTCAGGAGGAGTGCGATGTTTATAGCTGTCTGCGACTCAACAACTCTGCTCGGTTCGAATAGCGGCATTCGTTCGAACATAGCTGGGATCGACGTGCCGCTCTTCGAACCGAGCCTGAGGAGGATGGCTTGCTGGCTATAAACATTGCACTCCTCCGGAGTGGAGGTCTTGACTTTGTTTGTTCGCGTTCTGACTTTCGCAAGACGCTCTTCAGCTTGTCGGAGTTTATAGTTCCCGTCTCAGCCTCGCCGCCTTGAGCGTGTTCTTCATCAACATCGCCACAGTTAACAATCCGACACCTCCAGGCACCGGCGTGAATCTACCGGCGACTTCCATTGCATCCGAAGGCCTCACGTCACCTACCAGCGTAGAACCTTTTTTTGCGAGAACTTCGAGCCGCTTCGTCGCCTCACTACCGAACATTGCGCGTACTTCATCTGGGCCAGTTAATCTATTCATTCCGACATCAATCACGACCGCACCCGGCTTGATGTGTTCACGGCCAATCATTCCTGCCCGCCCAATTGCCACAATCAATAGGTCCGCCTGGCGAGTCTCCGCAGCCAGGTCTCGCGTACGTGAGTGACAAATGGTCACGGTCGCATCTCGTTGCAAAAGCAGCTGCGCCATCGGCCTGCCCACAATCTGACTGCGACCGACGACACAGGCGTTCATCCCACGAATGTCGACCTGATAATAATCAAGCAACTCAATGATCCCAGCCGGAGTACACGGTGTAAGTTGCGGTCGACCAAGCGCGAGGCGACCAACGTTGATCGGATGAAATCCATCCACGTCCTTTTGTGGATCAATCTCATCAATCACCACCGTTTCATCAACTCCCTTCGGCAAAGGCAGCTGAGTAAGAATGCCATCAACCTCGTTTCGCGAATTTAGAGAGCGGACCAACTCGAGCAATTCAGATGTAGTGGTCGACTCGGGCAACGCATGGTGTTCCGAACGAATGCCGACTTCAGCACACGCGAGAATCTTGTTCCTGACATAGACTGCAGATGCCGGATCATCGCCGACCTGGACCGCCGCCAGGCAAGGAGCCTTCTTTTGAGCCGCCAACAGCCGCTCGATTTCAGCCCGTACTTCTTGCTTTATCTGATTGGCTACAGCGGCGCCTTCGAGTAATTGGGACTGAGTTGTGGAGTTGAGATTTGCTGCGATCATTATAAAGTTAGTGTCCAATGCATTCGATTTGAATATGACGTTAGGTTACAACGAACCAAGGTTAATTGAGTAGTGGCCTAAGATATTCGTAGGGGCGTCCCTCCGCGGGCGCCCCAAGCGTTGCCGATCTAGCTCGTTATATTTACGAGGGGGCGCCCACGGAGGGACGCCCCTACGAATTAAAGGAACTTCACTTTTGGTATTTGCGCCGGGAGTTAGGATAATCAACCTGATGTCATTCAACAGGGCACTAATCACACTAGCAATTCTGGCTATCGTACTTGGATCAGTTCGGGTGGGCCGAGCTCAGGCTTCCGTCGACATTTCAAATCGCATTCGGGCGGCGATGGAAACTCGCGACTGGAAGACCGCACGTTCCGAAGTCGAGCAGTTGAATTCTGCAGATCCTGCAACGTTCCGTGCGAGCAGTTACGATTATCTTCTCGGACGTCTTGCCGAAGAGAGCGCAGACTTCGCCTCAGCTACAAAGTCATACGAAGCTGCCATTTCTAACAATTCTTCGCTTAGCGCGTACGCACAGTGGCATCTTGCACGAATGGCGCGCGGAACAGGCGATCTCGTTCTTGAGCGGGAACACCTGCGCAAGCTCGTCTCTTTGAGTCCAGACAGTCTGTTGTATGACGCCGCAAATTTGCGACTTGCTGAAAGTTTCCTTGAAAGCGAAGACTACACAGCGACTGCAGCAACAGCCACGCAAGTTGGTTCGTCGAAAAACATCGTGGTGGCGCGTGAAGGTCGCGTCTTATTGGGACGAGCTCTCGTTAAAAGTAACAAATTCGCTGAAGCCCAGGATGTCTTCAAAACAGTTGTAATGCAGATGCCGGACGCTTCCAGGCCAGATGACTTTGCACTCGTCGCCGTTAGAGAGCTCGATGAACTTGAAAAACAATCGAAGCCTCCTTTGACGGAAGCAGATCACCTACTTCGCGCTTCTGTCTATCAATTCAATCGGGACTTCGTCGGCGCCCGCATTCACTATCAGGCCGTGATCGATTCCAACCCGCAAAGTGGAGCAGTTCCGAATGCGTTGTACCAAATCGGTCGGGGCCTGTATCTGGAGGGCAAATACGACGAGGCTGTTAAGACACTGCAAAAGGTTGTCGATCAGTTTGGACAGTCTCAGAGTGCGCGGGATTCGTTAAGCTCACTGGCCGCGAGTTACCTGCGTCTTAAACGAACCGACGACGCAATCGCAACCTACAAGACCTTCATCACTCGATTTCCCGATGCGCCGAATCCTGAACGCCCCTACCTCAACATTATCGACGCGCTGCACGAAGCCGGACGTTACGCCGAAGCACTGAACTGGATTCAACAGACGCGATCTCGTTTCCCTAATCAGCTTGGTGCGGCGCTCGCGTTGTTCGCACAGCAGCGAATTCATCTTGCGCAGAGTGCGTGGACAGATGTAGTTCGCGATGCGGATGAGCTACTGAAGATTTCTGACCTCGGTGGTGTCAAAGTTGGAGGTGGAACAACTTCGACCGAAGTTGCATTCTTGAAGGCTCTCGCTCTTGAACAGTTGGGCCGAACTGAAGAGGCGATAAACTCATATCTCTCCATTCCTGATGGCAGGAACGAATACTATGGAACCAGAGCGACCCAACGTCTGCTGAATCTCGCTAACAACGACAAAACACGAGCTTTCCTTATCAATGCATTCAATCTATTTGCGACGGCAGCAAAAACCGCCAACGATCAAAATCAGTTCGAACAGGCACGCACAGCGGCCCAGAGCGCACTGCGGTTAACCAACGACCGGCAACGTCGTTCAGATATTCTCGACATACTTCGCCGCGCTTACGACGCAATACGGAGTTACAAGCTCCAACGATTCCAGCTCGTCCCGTTAGCTTCTCCGAACACTACTGCGAATCCTGGCAATGGCAATGGGACTTCAAATTCAGCGCCGCTCGGGGCACAACTCTTCGAGTTAGGCCTCTACGACGAAGCGATGCCGGAGATTTTCAAGGCTCGTGGGGCGTCCACTAAAACCCAGAGTAGTCTTCCTGCTACTCTCTCAGCCTATGACTACTCACTTGCGGTTTATTCACTCCGCGGTGGTTTAGCTAATCGTGCTGTGCGTTTTGGAGAGCAGTTTTGGAAATCAATTCCCGCGGATTATGTTCTTGAAGTGGCGCCTCGCGAACTTGTGGAACTTCTGTATCCGGTTCCGTTTCGGGACGCGTTGCTCAAGCATGCGTCCAGCAGAAACGTCGATCCTCGTTTTGTGCTCTCAATAATCCGGCAGGAGTCGCGTTACCAGGTGGATGTGAAATCTGTTTCAGCGGCGCGGGGCATGATGCAATTTATTCCTGCGACTGCTAATGACATCGCCACGCAGTTGAAGTTAAAAGACTTCACGCAAGACGATCTCTATTTACCGGACACGGCAATACTCTTCGGCTCGCAATATCTGGCAAACCTGTTTCAGCAGTTTCCAAATCAACCGCAGGCGGTCGCAGGTTCATATAACGGTGGTGCTGATAATCTGGCACGCTGGATTAGTCGTTCCAAATCAAATGAAGCCGACCGTTACGTTCCGGAAATCGGATTCAACCAGACGAAGGATTATGTGTACAAAGTGATCGCTAATTATTGGAACTATCAGCGACTTTACGACGATAAACTGCAACCGGTGAACAAATGAACAGAGCTTCCTTCGCCCTTATCTCAATCCTCGTAATTGCCTTTGCCTTTAATACCAGTTGCCGTCGTCAAAATGCGGCAAACGAAAAACGTTTTGAGTTAAAAGGAAAGGTTGTTGCTGTCGAGCCGGACAAACATCTCGTAACAGTCGCTCATGAGGAAATTAAAAACTACATGCCTGGTATGACAATGCCGTTCATGTTGCCGGATGAAGCTACGCTCGGCTATCTCGCCTCAGGCGATGAGATCAATGCCACACTGGTTGTTGATAGTTCTCAATCGTGGCTGGAGAACGTTGTAATTACCAGGCAGAGTACCGACACATCACCCACGACGGGTATCCCGGAAGCGAAGGAAGGCGACGAAGTTCCGGACTTCACGATGGTGAATCAAGATGGCAAGGATATTCGACTGCACAACTTCAATGGTAAGGCGTTGCTTCTGACTTTCATCTACACGCGATGTCCCTTGCCGGAGTATTGCAACTTGATGAGTACCAACTTCGCTGACGTCGATCGGGCGTTAGAAAAGCAACCGGATGTCTATGCTAAGACTCATTTGTTGAGTATCACGATCGATCCGGAGTACGACACGCCAAAGGTGCTCCGGAGTTACGGTGCAGCCCACACTGAGCGGTACGAGAACGAAACATTCGCACACTGGGATTTCGCAACCGGGACTAAGGATCAGATCAAAGGAGTGGCGCAGTTCTTCGGCCTACGGTACTTCCAGGGAAACGATCAGATCGTGCACGGTCTTCGAACAGTAATAGTGAGTCCTGAGGGTAAGGTTGTGAAGGTGTACAGAGACAATCAGTGGAAGCCCGAGGAAGTCGTGGGCGAGATGATAAAAGCAGCTAAATGAAAATACTCATTTGTCATTTTCATTTCCCTCTTTCTAGACCAGCATCAAAAGGATTGTTAGTAAAATAGGAAATGGAAAATGGAAAATGAGCAATGAGATTTAAGTAAGCCCCTTGATCTTCTTTACTTCTTCAGTCAGTACAGGAACCGCCTCAAACAGATCTCCGGCAATTCCATAGTCGGCAATGTCAAAAATGGGAGCTTCCGGGTCTTTGTTTATTGCCACAATCGTTCCGGAATTCTTCATTCCGACCAGATGCTGAATCGCTCCCGAAATACCAAGTGCAACATAGAGTTTGGGAGCGACTGTTTGTCCGGAAGATCCAATCTGACGATCAATTGGTAACCAGTCTGCGTCACAAATCGGACGAGACGCGGCCAGGTCCCCACCAAGCACTTCTGCGAGTTTCTCCGCGAGTCCTAGATTGTCTTTGCTCTTTATTCCTCGACCAACTGCGACAATCACATCCGCTTTCGTGAGATCGACAGCCTGCTTTGCTTCCTGGAATGGCGCTTCAGGAACCATTCTCACTTCACCAATCTCGACAGCCACCTGCTCAACCGCGGCGCCAGTTCCCTTTTGCGCCTGGTCTGGACGATAAGCTCCCGTTTGAAAAGTCGCGAACAGCGGCGCCGCACCATCCGAAGAAACGTCTGCGTCCAACTTGCCAAGAAAGATCCTTCGCGTGAAGGTGAGATTGCTCCCTTCGACTCTAGCGCGGATACAATCGCTTATTAGTGACTTCCCAAAACGCGCAGCAAGCTTTGGCGCAAAGTCTCGTACCTGGTAAGTATGGGTCAGGAATACGAGACTCGGATCAACCTGCTTAACAATCTGTTCCAAAGCATCTGCGTACGCGTCGGGCGTGTAGGCGGCGAGCTTCTCATTCGTAGCATGAATGACTTTGACAACGTCGTAACCGGCAATATCCTGCGCCACTGACTCGTTATTCAACACAACCGCCGTGACTGATTGACCCAGTTCCCCGCCCAACTTCTGTGCGGCCGCAATCGCTTCAAGGGAACTCTTGTTGATCGTTCCGTTGCGATGTTCGATAAAGACTAATACTCCGTTGCTCATATCAGAAAGAATTCCTTGAATCCTGGTTTCAGATAACGCGCGCTTCTGTATGCAACTTCTGCGCAAGCTCAACTGCGCCTGCCTTTGCGTCACCGTTGCCGAGCATTTGGGTTTGTTTAGTTTTCGTGGGCAGGTAAATCTTTTGAATGCGTTGATGCGACGGTCGGCCAATCACTTCTGGATTGGGTGTAACTTCCTTAATCTCTTTCTTCTTCGCCGCCATGATGCCCTTGAGTGTCGCGTATCGAATCTGGCTAATGCCTGACTGAATCGTGAGTAGCGCAGGCAGGTTCATTGTGTACCACTGATACCAGCCACTCTCGAGTTCGCGCTTCACTCGAAACTTGTCTGCTGCGGCATCAACTTCAATAACAATAGTAGCGTGCGGCAAGCCCAGAAGCTCAGCCATGATTACACCTGTTTGTCCATAACCGTGATCGTCTGACTGGAGTCCGGTCATGACAAGATCAGGCTTCTCGTCTCTGATGGCATCCGCCAGGACTGTCGCGGTGGTGTAAGGCGAGAGGTGAGCCAGGTTATCCCCAGCAACGTGAATTGCCCGATCGGCTCCGCGCGCGAGTGCGTCTTTGATGACGCTCTTTACTCGTTGCGGGCCCATCGAGCAAACTACTACCTCGCCGCCAAGCTTTTCACGAACACGCAATGCTTCCTCGAGCGCATATCCGTCCGACTCGCTTACCTCAAAAGAGAGGTCGCCTTCTTCGATCCAGGTCTCTTCCTTGTTAATACGCAGGATCGCGTCTTTGTTCGCGACCTGTTTCATCATGACCAGAATTTTCATATCAACTTGAGTTTAAGGTTTTTGAACTTTGTGCTCTGAGCTTTGTTCTTTGTGCTTATTTGTTCCGACAAAGAACAAAGTACCAAGCACCAAGAACAAAAGTTCTAAGTACAAAGCTCGTCTTTACTCCTCGTACCTCTTAAACAGCAATGCCGCATTTGTCCCTCCGAACCCAAACGAGTTCGAAAGAACGTATTCGACTTCGGCAGGTCGAGGTTCGTTTGGAACGTAATCGAGGTCGCATTCGGGGTCAGGATTGAAGTAATTGATAGTAGGTGGCAGGACCTTCCGCTGAATGGCCAACGCAGAGAAAACACCTTCAATGCCGCCGGCGGCTCCGAGCAGGTGCCCGGTCATCGACTTGGTCGAGCTCACCGCCAGTTTGTACGCATGTTCACCGAAGGTGTCTTTGATTGCCAGAGTTTCAAACTTATCGTTGTACGGAGTTGAAGTCCCATGCGCGTTGATGTATCCGACCTGTTCAGGTTTTATCTTCGCGTCTTTGAGCGTACGTTGCATAACGCGTCTCGCACCTGAACCAGTTTCATCAGGCATCGTGAGATGAAAAGCATCCGCAGCTATTCCGTATCCAGCGATCTCGGCATAGATTTTGGCTCCGCGGTTTTTCGCGGATTCGAGTTCCTCCAGAATCATGATGCCGGCACCCTCGCCGATGACAAAGCCATCGCGATCACGTTCGAAAGGTCTCGATGCGTGTACAGGATCGTCATTGTTTGTCGACAACGCACGCATCGAAGCAAAGCCTGCGACACTCATCGGCGTAATCGCCGATTCGGCGCCACCGCAAATCATCAGGTCAGCATCACCGCGCTGGATAATCTTGAAGCTGTCGCCGATTGCGTGCGCTCCCGCGGCACACGCAGTTGCAGTAGCCGAATTTGGTCCCTTAGCGCCAAAGCGAATTGAGACTTGCCCGGCGGCAAGGTTTACGATTGCTGAAACGATGAAGAACGGTGAAACGCGATCAGGACCTCCTTCCAGCAACTTCGAGTGCTCGCGCTCAATCGCCCAGAAGTCACCTATGCCACTGCTGATATACGTTCCCGCGTTTTCAGCAACATCGTCTGGGAACTTCCCTTCCTCAGTCATCGGGAAGCCGCTATCGGCGAGCGCCTCGATCGACGCAGCGATAGCGTAATGAATAAAGGCGCCCATCTTGCGCGCCTCTTTCTTCGCAATGAATTTAAGAGGATCGAAGTCTTTGACTTCAGCCGCGAATTTTACGGAGAACCTTTCGGTGTCGAACCTCTTGATGTAGTCGGCACCGCTCCGCCCGTTCATTAGCGCAGTCCACGTTTCTTCGACAGTATTGCCTACGGGTGTAACGAGGCCCAGCCCCGTAATCACGACACGACGTGTCAAGCTAAAACTCCTTGAAAGAGCCAGTAAGAAGTGAATGGCAATGAGTGACGTGACTGTCACTCATTACTTAACACTATTTTTTGTGCTGATCGATATAGTTGTAAGCGTCACGAACGCTCTGAATCTTCTCAGCGTCTTCATCGGGGATCTCAATACCGAATTCCTCTTCAAAACGCATCACCAGTTCTACAGTGTCCAGCGAGTCGGCACCAAGGTCGTCGATGAACCTTGCGTTCGGTGTTACTTCATTTTCGTCCACTCCGAGCTCGTCGACGATGATTTGCTTTACCTTATTCTCGATCTCTTGATCGGGCATTTCGTTTGCTCCTCTGTCAGTTTTCTTAGACCGTTCTTTCAGGCATTCAGCTTGGCGCGTGCTGCCTCCAAACTTGCTGAATCCTCTACGTTAAGGCAGTTCGCGTCACGATTGATCTGCCGCATTAGCCCTGACAATACTTTTCCAGGACCCACTTCCACAAAGGTCTTCACACCTTGTTCCAATAACAACTCTATCGATTCCAGCCAACGAACCGGCGCAGAAACCTGGCGGAATAATGCGTCCCGCAGTTCCGCGGGTTTAGTAGTCGCGCTCGCGTCAACATTTGTAACTACAGGAACCCCGGCGTCGCTAAATGCAAGCTGCTCTAGCTCAAAAGACAAACGTTCTTGGGCCGGCTTCATAAGCGCACAATGGAACGGAGCGCTTACATTTAGTTTGATAACTCGCTTCGCAACATCCTTCAACAACCCCATTGCCCGATCGACAGCTGCAACATCTCCCGCAATCACAACCTGATTCGGCGAGTTGATATTAGCTACCGAACAGACCTGCGTGCCACTGGCTTCCCTGCATGCGCTTTCAATCGCCGTGCGCTCACCACCGATGACTGCCGCCATAGCACCAGTGCCGACGGGTACGGCCTCCTGCATGTAGCGTCCACGCGCACGAACAGTTCGAACGGCATCCGCTAACGTTATTGCACCTGCGGCAACGAGTGCGGAGTATTCGCCCAAACTATGTCCGGCGACTGAAACAGGAACTGCTAGTCCTTCCGATTGCATCGCTCTGAATGCTGCGATTGAAACAGTCACGATCGCAGGTTGCGTGTTTTCAGTTAACTGTAAGGCTTCCTCCGGACCTTCGAAACAAAGTCGCGAAATAGAGAAACTCAGTGCCTCGTCAGCCTCTTCAAAGACCTGTCGCGCTACCGGAAACCTGTCGGCCAAATCCTTTCCCATGCCGGCATATTGCGAACCCTGCCCGGGGAAGATGAAGGCAATTGCCGATTGTCGATTGCCGAATGCCGATTGTTGGTTTTCAAGCAACGCTATTTCTTCAATCTGTTCAAAAGGTAATCACGCAAAAATGACATAGCACAATCGGCAATCGGCAATCGGATATCGGAATGACATTACCAACGCATCACTATCCCACCCCAGGTTACGCCACCGCCGAACGAAGCCATCATCACTACATCACCGTCCTTGACTCTACCTGAACCGACACATTCGTCTAATGCGATCGGAATCGACGCCGAAGACGTATTACCGTGAACCGCGATGTTTGAATATACCTTCGAGCTATCAATATTCAAACGATCGGCGACGGCTTCTGTGATTCGCTGATTAGCCTGGTGTGGTATGAACAAATCGATATCTTCTGTTCGCAGTCCCGCGCTCTGCAAAACGTCGCGAGAAATCTCGGCCATCGAACGAACTGCCACTTTGAAAAGTTCATTGCCTTTCATCTTGAAGAAATGATCACCGGCCGCGATCGTTTCCGCTGTTGGCCGACGACGCGTTCCACCGCCAGGCGAGAAGAGTTGTTCCTCGTATCTGCCATCCGACCGAATCTTGGCTCCCAAAATACCTCGGTTTCCCTCTACTGGACCAAGTACGGCCGCGCCTGCGCCATCTCCGAACAGGACGCACGTCTGTCGATCAGTGTAGTCGACATATTGAGTCAGGATTTCAGCACCAATAACCAACGCATAACGCGACTGTCCATTTTGAATCATCGAGTTGGCTATAGAAACACCGTAGAGAAACCCCGAACAAGCGGCAACGACATCCATGGCTGCGGCATTGTTCGCTCCTAGTTCAGCCTGGATGATGCAACCTGTCGACGGAAGGATTTGATCGGGTGTAACAGTCGCACACAGTAGGAGGTCGATATCAGATGGATCAAGTCGTGCGCGCTCGATTGCTTTACGTGCGGCACGGACTGCGAAGAGAGAGGTGTATTCATCGGGGTTCGCTTTGCGTCGTTGCTTAATACCAGTTCGAGTAGTGATCCAGTCGTCCGACGTTTCAACCATCGTCGCGAGGTCAGCATTGGTCAGAATGCCCTCCGGATAGGCGTGGCCCGTTCCCAGAATTCCAGCTCGTTGATTTGCCATTATTGCCTCAAATTATGAAGGGCCCGTAATAGTATCCAGTAACAAAATAAAAGCCAAACCAGTTTTCAGTTACATTCCAGAAACTGCAC
>Ga0163162_10003602_pt1 | contig 14833 bp, 14 predicted proteins | sample S55metaG_FD_115310 | JGI IMG/M metagenome (GOLD analysis project Ga0163162, IMG submission 115310) | Switchgrass rhizosphere microbial communities from Kellogg Biological Station, Michigan, USA - S5-5 metaG | ecosystem: Host-associated > Plants > Roots > Rhizosphere > Soil | place: USA...
GACGGATTTTTCGTCGCGCGGCTGAAGCGTGCGTGCTAGGCGTTTGAGGTTGATGGAGACTTTGATGCAATCCTTTGCCCGTGTCCTGCTGATTGGTGCCGCCGGCCTCGCATTCGCCGCGCCGGCCTTCGGCGAGCGCACTGACGACCAGATCATGCCCAAGTCCGCCGAGCTTCAGAAGCAGGCGCGGGAGGCGATTGCGGCCGGCAAGCTTGAACAGGCCGAGGACCTGCTGGAAACTGCGCTTGCGGTCGATCCTCGCAACCGCGGCGCCTTCGTCGACATTGCCCGGGTCGCCGAGAAGCAGCATCTGTTCGGCAAGGCGATCCGGATGACCAACAAGGCGCTTGCGCTCGAGCCCAACGACCTTGATGCGATCGCCGTCCAGGGTGAGGCGATGGTCGAGATGGGCGCCACCGCGCGGGCCCAGGCCAATCTTCAGAAGCTCCAGGCGCTCTGCAAGGGCGGTTGCCCGCAGATTGCGCAGCTGTCGGGAGCGATCAGCCGCGGACCTACTGTCGCCGCAGCCAAGACGCCGCCCAGCCCAAAATCGAACTAAGCGCTTAGCGACCTCGCGAGTGCTATCCATTCCTCTACGCTGAGCGTTTCGGCGCGTCGCTGCGTGTCGATGGCGAGAGCCTCGGCTGCTTCGAGCGCATTTGGCATCGCCTTGAGACTCGACCTAAGCATCTTTCGGCGCTGGCCGAATGCCGCTTCGGTCAGCTTCTCCATCACCTTGGGGTCGACGCCACCGGGTTGATCGGCAGGCACGATGTGCACAACGGCCGATGTGACCTTTGGCGGCGGAACGAAGGCCGAGCGATTGAGGGTCATCACGATCCGCGGTCGTGACCGCCATTGAGCGGCGATCGACAGCCGCCCGTAGGCTTCGGTGCCGGGTTGCGCGACCAGCCGCTCTGCGACTTCTTTCTGGAACATCAGGGTCAATGACCGCCACCATGGCGGCCAAGAACCGCCGAGCCACTTGAGCAGCAAGGCCGTACCGACATTGTAGGGGAGATTGGCGACGACATGCGCGCCTTCGCCGACCACCAACGGCTCGTCGATCTTGAGCGCGTCGCCCTCGATGACCGTCAGCTTCTCAGTGAATTGCTGCTTTAGCTCGGCGAGAGCGGTGATGCAGCGGCGGTCGCGCTCTACCGCGACCACGGACGCGCCGGCGTCAAGCAAAGCGCGAGTCAGGCCTCCGGGACCGGGGCCAACCTCATAGACGCGTTGCCCTTCCAACGATCCGGGAATCGCCGCGACCCTCGCGAGCAGCTGCCGGTCGAGGACGAAATTCTGCCCAAGCGACCTGCTGGCGCTGAGCCCGTGGCGCGCGATGACGTCGCGCAGGGGTTCGATCGGTCGGCTCAAGCCGCGACGTCGGCGCGCAGGCTAGCGCTGTCCGCGGCCATGCGGATCGCCGCCGCCATCGGCCGCGGATCTGCGCGGTCCTGCCCCGCAATATCGAACGCCGTGCCATGGTCTGGCGCAGTGCGCACGATCGGCAGGCCGAGTGTCACATTGACCGCATCTTCGAAATGCAGCGCCTTGATCGGGATCAGCGCCTGGTCGTGGTACATGCACAGGGCCGCGTCGTAATTAACGCGGACGCGAGCGTGGAACATGGTGTCGGCGGGGTGGGGGCCGCTGACCCGCCAGCCTTCGGCTGCAAGCGCGGCGATAGCCGGCTCGATGATCTCTATCTCCTCACGGCCAAGCTGCCCGCCTTCGCCGGAATGCGGATTGAGGCCCGACACCGCCAGCCGCGGCTCGGCGATCCCGAAATTGCGCTGCAGGCCGCGCAGCGCGGCCCTGCCACGAGCCTCGATCAGCGAGATGGAGAGGCGCGACGGCACCTCGCTCAGCGGCAGGTGCGTCGTGACTGGAACGGTGCGCAGCGTCGGCCCGGCGAGCATCATCACCACATTTTGAGGCGAAACTCCGCAGCGCTCGGCGACGAACTCGGTCTGCCCGGGATGCTGGAAGCCGATCGCGTAAAGCTGTTCCTTCGCCACGGGACCGGTCACGACTCCGGATGCTGACCCAGAACGGGCCAGGCCGACGGCGATTTCGAGGGAATCCAGCGAGGTATGAGCACCAACCACGCTGGGGTGGCCGGGGATGTCCGCCTGCGGCGTATTGAGCTGGATGACCGGCAAGCCATAGTCGAACGCAGCGTCGGCCTGGCGAGGATCCTCGACCAGCTCGATCGGGCCGTCCCACACCGCAGCAATTGAGCGCGGGTCGCCGATGGCAACGAATGCCGGGAGGGCGAATGCCGATCGATTATCCCAGCACTTGGCGATCACCTCAGGGCCGATTCCTGCGGGATCGCCGAGGGAAACCGCCAGGGGCGAAAGCGGCGCGCGTTCCATCAGCCGGCGCTCCTATCGAATTTCCCGACTAGCGGAATTCGATCACCGCATCGCGCCTCAAATCGCGCAGATAACGCTGGGCGCGCGAATTGATGCGCTCTTCGTTCAGCTGGCTGTAGATGTCGTTATAGCTCGGCGCGCTGGAGGTCGGCTCGTCGCGGCCGCAGATGACGAGGACGCGGATGCCGTCCTCTAGCGTGCCGTAGGGCGGAGTCGCCTGACCAACCTGCATCGGCATCATCAATTCCTGAAGAGCGGCCGGGAGGTCGCGCATCTTGACCTGGTCGCTGCTGACGATCTCTGCATGGAAATCAGCGGCAAGCTTGTCGGCGCCGCCGCAACCCGCCACGCTCTTGGCCGCGGCACCAAAGCGCGAGACGATTGGCTCGGCCACCTCCCGCGTCGTTCCTTTCGGGAAAAGCACCGACACCTGCTTGAGGCTCAGAATCGCATCGCGCGGATCCGCCAGGCCGAGTTTGCGCGTGTCCTGAACGGCGATGATCGAGAATCCGCCTGGAACCGGTATGGGGTTACTGACCGAACCTGCGGGCATCTGACGCATGACATCGGCGATCGGCGCCGGCAGCTGTTCGGGCCGGACCCAGCCAAGGTCGCCACCAACCGCGGCCGTCGACGCTTCCGAATATTGCCGGGCATAGCCGGCAAAGTTGCCGCCCTGCTTGAGCTGCGCCAGGATTTTGTTCGCATTGTCGAGCGTCTGCGCCTGCGTTGCAGGAGTAGCCGAGAGGTAAATCTCGCCGACGCGATATTCCTGAGTGCCTTTCGACGCGTTCAACTTGTCGATGACGGCCTTGACCTCATCGTCGCCGACCGTGACGTCGATCTTCGCGCTTTGTAGGCGCTGCCACGCAATTTCGCCCTGGATCTGGCGGCGCAGCGTGTTGACGTTCGACCCGTTGGATTCGAGGTAGGAGGCAAGCTGGGCGGGGGTTTGCTTCACGTTGCTTGCAACCCGTTGCAGCGTGCGATCGATTTCCGAAGGCTTTACGTCGATCTTTTCGGTCTTGGCCGCCTGGATCTCGAGGGTCTCATCAATCAAGTTGCGGAGCACCTGGCTTCGCAGCCGCTGGGTCTCTTCAGGAGAAAGCTGCGCTTGGTTCGACAGGACCAGCAGCTGCAACCGCTGATCGATGTCCGTCGGGGTGATCACCTCACCGTTGACGATCGCCGTCGCCTTGACGATCGAGGGCATCGCCGTTCCGAAGACTTGCGCGTTTTCCGGCAGCCTCAGCGACTGGGCAGTGTTGACGGGCGCCTGCGGTTGCGGCTGCCCCTGAGGCTGCGGCTGTTGGGGCTTTGCGCTTCCCTGTGCGGAAGCCTGCGCTATTGCGCCGCTCGCAACTGCAAGGGCACTGGCCCCTAGGGCCAAACACAGACGCGTCTTTGTCACTCGAAAACCTGCTGCCACGTTCAGATTGTCCTTATTTCCCAATGCCTGCCATTGCTGCCGGCCCGCTGAACGCAGGCTTAGCGGCTGATACCCTTCAAAGCCAAGTGAATGGCGAAGGTGCTGCCTTTGTGGAAGGTGCCGATCCGCTCATAGTCGCGGCGCCAGGTAACGCCAAGCTGCAAGCAATCGTCCTCATATTCGATGCCGAGCCGGTTGCGCACCGGTTGCCAGCCATCGGCGGTCGATAGTGGGTCTTCCGCCTTGTCAGTAAGGTCGATCACGCTGGCGCCGAACATGGACCAGTAGCGTTTGAATAGGATTCGCGCTGCGACCCGTAGCTCCTCCTTGTCGCGCAAGTCCTCGATGGCCGGGTCGATGTTCCGGTTGAGCCTAAGATAGCCGACCTGTGCATAGGTCTGAGCGCTGCCAACGGTGAGGTCGATTTCGTTGCGGCGAACCGCGAAATTGTTCTTGTCGATGCGGTACCTGTGCGTGACGTCAATGAAGCGTCCGTAACGAACGCGAGTCCGGCCGACGATGTCGGAGAAGCGGCCATTCAGTCCGGTGCCATCCGGGAAAATGTCTCGCAACGCGCCGAACCGGTAGCTCTGGCCGATCGTGCTTGCGACCGCGATGTTGCCGCGCTCGAGCGACCAGTCGAGGCCGTAGGTAATCCGCGATGCATCCTCCCAACGGTCGTATCCCGGGAAGCGATTGAGCGCGAAGAGATTGCTGTCCTCGAGATCGACCGAGCGGGCGTCCTCGTTGGGAATGTCGACGTTTCGGGTCGGCGGGGTCAGCACCAACTGCACTCGTGGCACGAGTTGCTGGACCCCGTTGAATAGAGTGCCGATGAACGGCCAGCGAAGATCGGCTGCAAGCGCGCCGATCGCTCGACCATGCCAACCATCGGTGCCGCGGTAGATGGCGACGGTCGTCGCCTGGCTATCGTCGGTATGGTAGACGTCGCCCCGGCCATAAGCGGTGAAAAGCACCTCCTGACCCCAGGGAGTGATCTTTCTGAGATCCCAGCGAAGGCTGGCGAATGCGCGCTGCGTGTCCTGGCCTTCGATCCGCGTGAGCGCGAGGCTGTTTGCCTGGAACTGAACGTTTCCACCCGCCACATCGTTCAGACGGAATCGCGCATCGATCGCGGGTAAGGCAATCGGGATTTCCTTCTGGCGGTCGTCGGCGCGAAGTCCCTGGAACACCCAGCCGGCGATCGACACATAGCTGTCCGCGGTGATCCGCTCGGCGTTGATGACATTGCGCAGGCGATCGTCGTTGGTGAGGTCGTAACGGCGGGTAACGGTCTTGTCGCTTGCAGCCCGAAGCGACGCGGTAATCGTCCACGCCGGGTCGAGTTGCCAGCGACCGTTGGCGTCGAAATATCCGCGAAATCCGCGCGCCGTGGGCGGTTCTGTCGAGGTGGTGCTGTCGATCGTGCCATAGGTCAGGAAGCCGCTGACCTGGAAAGCGCCGATGCTATTCAGCTCGCGATAGTTCGCTTCGATCGCCGGAAGCACCCCGGTGTAGAGGTGCGGGGTGATTGTCGCATCGCGGTTCTTTCCGAGTTGCCAGTGATAGGGGAGCGCGAACTCAAACCCATTGCGGCTCGACAGGGCGATGATCGGAACGAGAAGGCCAGTAACCCCTTCACCGCCCTTGGCGAGATTGAAAATCGGCAGGAGCGGGAGGTTGATCCCGAACAGCTGCAACCGTCCACCCTCGAAACGAATGTGATTGCTTTTCGGATCGTCGATCACGCGCGCAGCCGTCACTGCCCAGCTCGGCCGCTTGGGGCAGCCCGTCGCGGTCGTAACCGGGCAAGGTGAGTAAATGGCGTTGGTGAAGGTCGAGACGCCGTTGAGGCGCGTCCCGTGACTGGCGGCGATGCGTCCGCCGCCCTCGAGCACGACCATAAGGTTGTTGACCGTGCCGTCGCGCAGCGTGTCGGTAAGCTGGACATTGTCGCCGACCAGCTTGTCGCCTTGCGGGGTCACGAGGACGACATTGCCGATCGCCCGAACTTCGCCCGTCTTGCGGTCCCAGATCACTTGGTCCGCGGCGAGGTAATTCCCCTCGCGGTTCATTCTCACCTCGCCGCTGGCTGTCACGATTTCCGCATCGCCGTCATAGACAACGCGGTCCGCGCTGAAGCCGACGATCTCTTCAGGACTGGCCGGAACCGTTGGTGGGGTTGCAGGCGCGCTATCCTGCGCCGCAGCCGGTGTCGGGAACGCAAGGAGCATCGGAAGCGCCGACCACCAGACCAATTTCGCGCGCAACGCTTCTCTGCCCCACCTCTGATGGCATTCCGTCGGCTGGCCTATCGCACCTCAAATGCGCGGCGACAATCGCCGGAAACTCAGCTCGCCGCCCGCTTTGCCAAGTTTCAACGAGCATCCTAAAGGGCCCACCGAACGTTCGCCCTTTCAGGAATAAAGAAAATGAAGATCCGTTTCGCCGACAGCCGGCCTCAGGGGGACTTTGCGCTGGTCGTGCCGGTCGCCGGCAAGGACCGTTCCTCGCTGGCCATGCTGGGACCCTCGCAGCAATCGGTTGAAGCGGCCCTCGACCGGCAGCGTTTCGAGGGCGAGGGTGCAAGCGTCTCCGAGCAGTTCATTTCCGATAATGGCAGCGTGCGACGACTGCTGGTTATCGGCGTTGGTAACGGTGGTTCTAAAGGCGAAGCCGCGGAAAAGCTCGGTGGCACCGCCGCGGCACGGCTGCAGACGTCGGGTGAGAAGACCGCCGTCATCGATCTGAGCGCAGTTGGTTATGACGCCGATACTGCTGCTCGCGTGGGCTTGGGTGCTGCACTGCGGTCGTGGCGATATGACCGCTATCGAACCAAGCTGAAGGATAACCAAAAGCCGACGCTCGACGAAATCGTGATAGTCGGGGCCGCCGGCGCTGGTGATCGCTATGCCCAACGCTGGGCCGCGGTCGTTGAAGGCGTATCGCTGACCCGCGAGCTGGTGACCGAGCCAGCCAACATCATCTACCCCGAAACCTTCGTCGAACGAGTCCGCAAATCGCTCGACGGCAGGGGCATCGAGATCGAAGTCCTAGACCGCGCAGCAATGGAAAAGCTCGGAATGGGCGCGCTGCTCGGTGTTGCGCAGGGTTCGGTCCGTGAAGCCCGGCTTCTCATCCTCAAGTGGAACGGCGGGGACCAGGGCGGCCAGTCGACCGCGTTCGTCGGCAAAGGCGTCACCTTCGATACCGGTGGCATCTCGATCAAGCCCGCCGCAGGCATGGAAGCAATGAAGTGGGACATGGGCGGCGCAGGTGCCGTTGTCGGTGCGATGAAGGTGTTGTCGTTGCGCAAGGCGAAGGCAAATATCGTCGGTATTTGCGGCCTCGTCGAGAACATGCCGGGCGGCAATGCCCAACGGCCCGGCGACGTCGTCACCACCATGTCCGGCCAAACGGTGGAGGTGATCAACACCGACGCCGAAGGGCGTCTCGTGCTCGGTGACGCGATCACCTACGTGCAGCAAAACTTCAAACCCGGCACGATCATAGATCTCGCGACCCTGACCGGCGCCATCCTGATCAGCCTCGGCCACGAATGGGCAGGTCTTTTCTCGAATAATGACGAGCTTGCCGGCAAGTTGCAGGCCGCCGGCGCCGAGTCCGGCGACAAGCTGTGGCGCATGCCCCTGGCCGAAAGCTTCGACCGACTCATCGATTCGCCGATCGCCGACATGAAGAACGTCGGACCGCGTGAGGGCGGCTCGATAACCGCCGCCCAGTTCATCCAGCGCTTCGTCGAGAACGGCGTCAAATGGGCGCACGTCGACATGGCCGGCAAGGCCTGGTCGGACAAGGCGGCAGCAACCTACGACAAGGGCGCTACCGGTTATGGCGTCCGCCTGCTCGACCAATATGTCGCGGACGTGCTCGAGGCCTGACAGGAGCGGCAGTGCAGGTCGACTTCTACCAGCTTGCCGGTACGCCGTCCGAGCAAGTGATCGCGACGCTCGCCGAGAAGGTCCTCGATAGCGAGGGACGGCTGCTGATCGTCGCGGAGGACGAGGCGCAGCTCGCACGCCTCGACCGCCAGCTGTGGGACCTGGGCGGACCAAGCTTCCTGCCCCACGGCGTGGCTGGAGGTGCGGATGACGCGCGCCAACCTATCCTTCTGTCGACGAGCCCCGATGCGCCAAACCAGGCGCGCAATATGTTGATCGCCGACGGTCAGTGGCGCGAGGCTGCGCTGACTTACGACCGAAGTTTCTACTTGTTCGACGATGCGACGCTGGAAGCTGCGCGGTTGGCATGGAAGCTGCTCGCCGGACGGGAAGGGGTCGAGCGCCGCTACTGGGCGCGCGAAGGCAGCAAGTGGGTGAAGAAGGGCTGACCCTTGCCCCTGCCGTCGAGCGCGGCTAGGCGGCGCACCAATCCAATTTCAACCAGTCACAGGAGATCGCCCGGTCATGGCCGCGACGCGCACCTTTTCGATCATCAAGCCCGACGCCACCCGCCGCAACCTGACCGGCGCCATCACCAAGATGCTAGAGGAAGCCGGCCTCCGCGTCGTTGCTTCCAAGCGCATCCACATGACGCGCGAGCAGGCGGAGGGCTTCTATGCGGTCCACAAGGAGCGGCCGTTCTACAACGATCTGTGCAACTTCATGACCTCGGGGCCCGTCGTCGTTCAGGTCCTCGAAGGCGAGGATGCCGTCACACGGAATCGCACCGTCATGGGCGCGACCAACCCGGCGCAGGCTGACGAGGGCACGATCCGCAAGACCTATGCGGAATCGATCGAAGCCAATTCGGTTCACGGCTCTGACAGCGATGAGAATGCTGCGACGGAGATCGCGTTCTTCTTCAGACCTTACGAGATCGTCGGCTAAGACCTGTCAGAGGATCGGGCTCAGCATCGCGAGACTGTTCTGCCACAGCCTCCCGAAAATGCCGAAGCTGTCAACCACGGCCTTGGTCACGGGGTCCGAATCGGCAACATATTTCTCCTGTCGCTCTCGCAGGATGGCCGCGCAGTCTTCGCCGGCGAACAGGATGTTGTTCTCGAAGTTGAGCTCGAAGCTTCGGCGATCGAGATTCGCCGAGCCAATCAGGCCGACCGTTCGGTCGACCACGATCGTCTTCGCATGGAGTAAGCCGCTTCGATATTCGAACAGCCTGACTCCAGCGCCGACCAGATCCTGGTAATAGCTTCGACTGGTGCCCGCGACGACCAGACTGTCATTGCGCTTGGGCAAGACGAGGACCACGTCCACCCCGCGCCGAGCTGCCGACGTTAGCGCGAACAGCACCTGGTCGTTGGGCACGAAGTAAGGCGTGGTCACCACCAGCTCATCCCGTGCCGAGTGCATCAGCTCGGCAAAGCATGACGGCATCGAATCGAAGCTGACGGTCGGCCCCGTGCCGATGACCTGGGCAATCGCGCCGGCTCCGCCTTGCGCGGCCTTCGGCAGAGGCTCGGCGAGCAGTGCGCTGATGTCGTCGCCGCCGTCGCCGATCCAGTCCGAGACGAACAGATACTGGCAGTGCCGCGCGACCGCCCCTTCCCAGCGGCTCATCACGTCCACCCAGGGCGCGTAGCGCGGTTTGATGCGGAACTCAGGGTCGGCGAAATTCTGGCTTCCGCACCACGCGATGCGGTTGTCGACGATCAGCAGCTTGCGGTGATTGCGAAGATCGACCCGGCCACGGATGAAGGTCCACAGCGGGTTGCCGACTGGAAGAGCGACGCGGACCTGCACGCCACTTGCTTCGAGGTCGCGCCAATGAGCGGAGCGGATGAACAGCCGCGAACCCAAGGCGTCGGCGAGCGCTCGCACTTGCACTCCGCGTGACGCCGCCCGGATCAGCGCATCCTTGATCTTGCAGCCGTTCCTGTCGCCGAGCCAAATGTAGGCGCAGAGATGGACGGTCGAGGTTGCGGCATTGATGTCCGCGACCATTTCATCGATCGCGACATTACTGTCGGCGGCGAGATGGACGCTGTTGCCGCTGGTCGGCGGAAGGCAATTGATGCTGCTGCCAAGCGCGAACGGTGCGGCATAGAAGCCGGCTCCGATCTCTTCTGCCAAGGCTTTTTCGCCTGGCGGCCTCGGAAGCCTCGCCTCGATCTCGCGGCCCCGCACGCGCCGCTTGAGGCTGATCCGTACCTCGCCAAGAAGCAGGTAGGCAATGATCCCAGCAAACGGCAGTGCTACAATCACCACCGCCCAAGCGACCCTTGATGCCGGCTCGCGGTGTGGACGGAGCAGAATGCGGATTAGGATGATGAGGTCTGCGAGGACCAGTAGGGCCTCGCCAGGAGTCGGAAGCTCGAACGTCCAGCTCACCCTCGGCTGAGGCCGACGAGGCGAACCGACCGCCCGCCGAACAGGCCGCCGCCCTCCCATTTGTAGCGCAGGGCATAGGTGCCAACGCCGCGGTGATCGACCCCCGCTTCGACGTAGCGAGCATCGATTCGCACGGGCACGGAAAGCGTGACGTCCTTCGCTTCCTTCTCGCGGCCGTGGAGCGCTCCCTCGACATCGCTGGCGCTCAGCCGGCCGTCGCTGCCGAGCTCGATTGGCGAGGCGCCCTTGATGGCCAGCCGCAGCGACTGCAGGGCATGTCCGGGATCCGCCGGCAGAATGGTCAGCGTGCGCCCATCGGAGCCGGGCATGCCGCGCAACGCGAGCGGCACTGCGCTGCGCCGCTCCACGACTTCGGTCGGCTTGTCATGGTTGCTGCTTTTCCAGGCGATCCAGACGCCGACCGCGGAAACGATCAACGCTGCGATCGCAATCGTCTCACCTAGGCTGATCCAGCGCCGGCGCTTCGCTTCACGGGATTCGGTCATCGCCCGCCAGCTTCCAACAGCCGTCGCGGCGCCGCAAGCTCCCAGCTACGCTGGAGCCATTCGCTGACCTGTTCCCAGTCGACATCGCGGCGGTTGAGCTTGATCCCCAGCCAGCCGCTGGCGCCGTAATATTTGGGCCAATAATAGACGTCAGGCTGCGCTTCGATCAGGCCTGACATCTCATCCGCGCCGCTCGCCTTCACCAGCAGACCGACCGCCTCCTCGCCATGGTGATGGTCGGCGATGATTGCGAACAGCTTTCCCTTTTCGCCGCCGACAGACCAACCCGGCGAGCCATGGCTCGTCTTCCGGCCGACTTCGGGCAGCTCCCCAGCCAGCGCATCGACTTGCCTCTCGATCCATTCGGAATTGAACGGCCGTCCCGCATATTCGGAGAGGATCCGCGGATAGAGTTGGTGCTCGGCGATGAGCACACGTTCAGCCAGCGTGGTTGGATCGTCTCCAGGCAGGACCGCGACTTCGACCTGACCTAGGACCTCACCTGAATCGAGCTCATCGGTGACGAGGTGGACCGATGCGCCAGTTGATACATCCCCGGCCTCAAGTGCCGCCTCATGCGTACCCAAGCCCTTGTACTTAGGCAGAAGCGAGGGGTGAATATTGAGAATTCGGCCGCTCCAGCGTTTGATGAAGTCGGCCGGGATGATGCGCATGAATCCGGCTAGCGCGATCAGGTCGACATCCGCCTTTGCGAGCGCCTTACCTAGTTCATCAAAAAACTGATTCCTAGATTGGGGGGTGGGGCAGGGAAGTCTGGCGACCGCTACGCCTTCCGCCTCTGCCAGGGTGAGAGCCGGTGCATCGGGGCGATCGCCCGATACCAGCACCACCTCATAAGCACAGTCAGCCGCGCGCGCCGCGTAGATGAGCGCAGCCATGTTGGACCCGCGGCCCGACGCCAGGATCGCAACGCGGCTTCGCTCAGGCATTGTGGCTGGCGGACCAATCTGCGGATGAGCTCCACGTCTCCGACGAACCGCTGACGGTACATCCGCGCCGCCCTTGCTCAACGCGGCCGATCTCGAAGACCGTCTCTCCGGCCCCTTCGAGCGCAAGTCTCACACCCGGAAGTGCGTCGGGCGCAATGATTGCGGCCATGCCGACGCCGCAGTTGAAGGTGCGCGCCATCTCCTCGGGCGCGATCCGTCCGCCTTCTTGCAAGAGGGCGAAAATCGAGAGCAGCTCCCACCGTCCGGCATCGAGCATTGCGTGGCAGTCATTAGGCAAAACCCTCGGAATATTTTCGAGAAGTCCGCCGCCGGTGATGTGAGCCAATCCCTTGATCCGCCGTTCTTGAACGAGCGGTAAAAGTGACCGGACGTAAATTTTGGTCGGCTCGAGCAGGGTCTCGCTAAGCGGCCGCTCGAGCCCTGGAAACGTCTGGTCGAGGTTCCATCCTTCCTCTTCGATGATCCGCCGGACGAGGCTGAAGCCATTGCTGTGAACGCCGGAGCTGGCGAGGCCAAGAATGACGTCACCGGGCTGGATACCCGCTCCAGTCAGCACCTTGTCGCGATCGACCGCGCCGACGCAGAAGCCGGCAAGGTCGTAATCGCTAGCCGAATACATGCCGGGCATTTCGGCGGTCTCGCCGCCAATCAGGGCGCAGCCGGCCTGGCGGCACCCTTCGGCGATCGAAGCCACGACTGTCACCGCTACCTCATTGTCCAGCTTCCCGGTCGCATAATAATCGAGGAAGAACAAAGGCTCGGCGCCCTGGACGATAAGGTCGTTGGCACACATCGCGACGAGGTCGATGCCGACGCCGTCGTGCCTCCCGATCTCTATCGCGAGCTTGAGCTTGGTCCCAACGCCGTCGTTTGCGGCGACCACCAAAGGGTCCGAATATCCCGCCGCCTTGAGATCGAAGAAGCCGCCAAAGCCGCCCAGCTCCGCATCCGCGCCCGGCCGAGCAGTCGAGCGGGCCAGGGGGCCAATCGCTCTAACCAGCGCATTTCCAGCGTCGATCGACACTCCGGCATCGGCATAAGTCAGCGACTTCTGGCTCATAGTTCGCGCTGCCTAGAGACAAGCCGCTTGGATTTCCACGCCGTTATCGCCAAAAGACGCCGCGAATGCTGCTCCGCCGTTTCGCACTTCCTATCCTGCTGCTCCTCGCCGCGGTTGGCATCGCCGGGGTGCTCTATGCGCAGCTCGAGACGGGTGAGCGCGGCATTCTTCCGCTGGACAGCTCGAACACGCTGGAAATCGGCGGAATCCATGTGGACGTCGGCGGCGCCGATGCACAGAGCGCTCGTTACGCAGGTTGGCGCATTGCCCAACGCCAGGGCTTCAAGGTGCTGTGGGCCAAAATGCACAATGCTTCAGTGGGTGAGGCGCCGAACCTGCCCGACGGGACGCTCGACCAGATTGTCAGCTCAATAAACGTCGAGCGGGAGCAGATCGGTCCGCAGCGTTACATTGCCGATCTCGGAGTCCAGTTCGACCGGTCCAAGGCTGCCGCGTTCCTCGGGGTTGAAGGTGGGGTGGTCGAACGGTCGGTGCCGATGCTCCTGATTCCAGTGATCGTCTCAGGCGGCACGGCAACCAGCGTGGAGCAGCGCAATGCCTGGCAGCGCGCCTGGGCGCAGTTCCGAACCGCGCAAAGCCCAATCGATTATGTGCGTGTTAGCGGGATGGGAGCGGACCCTCTGCTGATCAACGCAGCGCAGGCGAATCGTCGGGGGCGCGGCTGGTGGCGCAGCATTCTCGAAATGTACGGCGCGACCGATATCCTAGTCGCCGAGGTCCAGCTCCAGCGGCTTTATCCCGGCGGACCGGCCCGCGGCCGCTTCATCGCCCGCCACGGTCCGGACAATGAGATCGTTGGTGGGTTCACGCTGACGGCGCCGAATGGCGACGGAATCCCGGCGATGCTTGCTCAAGGCGCGCAGCGGATCGACCAGCTCTATGCGCAGGCGCTCGCCGCCGGGCGGTTGGTCCGCGATACCTCGCTCAACCTGCCGCCGCCGCCAGTCATGCCTGAGCTGCCACAGGTCAAGGGACCGCCGGTCAATCAGTTCACCGCGATCCAGGTCCAAGTGAGCGGCAACAACGTCAATTTCTACAATTTCGCCATGGCCCACCTGCGGACGATGCCGGGCGTGCAGTCGGCGACCCCGCAGCAGATCAACCCGGGTGGCACCAGCTACATCCTGGTGCAGTTCAAGGGTCCCATCTCTCAGCTCGCCGCAGCGCTCGGCGCACGCGGCTGGATCGTGGAGACCGGTCCGACGGTGATCAAGATTCGCTCCAGTTCCGACAAGCCGCCGGCACTTCCGCCGCCACCCGTGCAGCCGGCGCCAGCCGCACCGGCGCAAAATGCGGTCGCGGTCGTCAACGAGGCTGCGCCAAAGCCATGAGGCGGGGCCCGGATCAGATCGCGCTCCCGCTCGACTGGCCGCAAAGCGAAGGCGACGTCCGCTTCATAGTATCCGACGCCAACCGCGAGGCGTTCGACCATTTCCGCAAATTCAGCATGTGGCCCGTCAAGGCGACGATCCTGACGGGGCCGCGCCGTTCCGGCCGGACCTTGCTTGCGCGAAGCTTCGTTGAACGAGTCGGAGGGCGGTTGTTCGACGATGCCGATCAGCGCGACGAGGAGGAGCTGTTCCACGCCTGGAACCAGGCCCAGGACACGGGCCGGCCGTTGATCATGGTTGCCGATGAGGCACCACCGGCCTGGACACCACGCTTGCCGGACTTGAAGACCCGGCTCGCGATCACGCCGGTTACGCGAATTGGCCACCCTGACGACGCTCTGTTCTCGGCGCTGATCCAGCTTCATTTTGCCGACCGCGGCCTGCACATCCCGGCAGAAGCGCTGCGCTTCATGAGCCAGCGGCTACACCGCGACTATTGGACTGTCGAGCGTGCGGTCGAGGCTGTCGACCGCTTTGCGATTTCCGAGCGAGCGCGGCTGTCACTTCCGACGATCAGGCGCGCCCTGATCGAATCGGGGATGATCGGCGAAGCGGCTTAGCCGCAGCGGATCTTGGTGATCTTGTTGGCTTGGTCGAGCCAGATGGTCACGCGATCCTCGCGATAATCCATCGTTAGCATGGTGTTGGGCGGCGCCCAGCGCAGGACGGCCGCATTGGTGGCACGCTGGATATCCGCACCAGTCTCGCTGGTGCCGGACTGGCCGATATATTTGTCGGTGCCGGTTGCATCACACTTGTGACCCGC
>Ga0163162_10003605_pt1 | contig 14831 bp, 21 predicted proteins | sample S55metaG_FD_115310 | JGI IMG/M metagenome (GOLD analysis project Ga0163162, IMG submission 115310) | Switchgrass rhizosphere microbial communities from Kellogg Biological Station, Michigan, USA - S5-5 metaG | ecosystem: Host-associated > Plants > Roots > Rhizosphere > Soil | place: USA...
AACCACCAGCCACATCGTCGCAATGAGGCCGGCGGTCGAGGCGAGGAAGCCGACGGCGCGAAGCCAGAACCGCCGGCGCCGCGGTTCCTGCGGCCGCGGGGCGACGAGCGGGCACCGTGAGCCGCCAAAAGGACAAGCCACCATCGGCCGCGCGTCATACGTGAAGAAACCGCACTTGGTGCAGTGTTTCTTAGCCGGGCGCGCCTGCGATCGCGACGCCACTCAAAACGGCCGCCGCCTGAGCTTGGCGTTCTGGCGCTGCCAGGCGGCCTCCTCCTCGGTGCGACGGCGCCACTCCGCCGGCGTCTGCTTCCGAAGGACGCCGAACGCCATGTAAAAGGCGCAGAACACAACGCAGAGACCGCCCCACCAGAGCGCGAACCACTGCCACCAGGCCATGATCAGATCCTCGCCACCGTCCGGCTAAAGAATTCCCTGAAGTTCTCGTCGAGACTTTGGTGAAGCGGGAACAATCCCCAGTGAACGAGGGAGATATAGAGCAGGCCATCGTCCCCGATGTGCAAGCTGCCGGGCGGGTAGATCAAGCCGCGGGCAGCCATAGCGAGGCCTGCGCAAGCTGGTCCTCGAGCGCTGCATACGCCTCCGTGCGGAGCTCGTGCGTCGGCTCCTGATCGCAGGCGTCCCGGAGAAGGGCGACTCCCGAGGTGAAGGAAGCCATGACCTCCTCGCGCGTTGCTTCGCGCCCCTCGGCCCACCACTCGACGGCGACCGGATCGCCGATGTGAAAGAGCGAGGTCGCCGGATCGCAGCGCACTTGGCGGCTGCTCCAGACCGCCACGACTCCCGGGTTCCGCTCGATCATGATCCCCGGAACGTTGCGCTCCTCCGGGAGGCCTTTCGGGTTGCGCTTCATCCGCGGCTTGGTCAGGAACGGGCACACTTGCGCGGCGTAGCGGGCGCATTCGCGATGGCTCGGCGGCTCCGCGCTGATGCGGTTGACCGTGCACATCGGCCCGACGACGCTGGTCGGGAGCTCGTGCCGATGAAAGACATCGCCGCAGATCCAGCACCGCTGCTCCCGCAACACGCGACGGATCACGTTCGCATTCACGACACGGAAATCAGGCGTCCCGGTCCCGGCTGGCGTGGCCCGCCTAGCGTCATCGAACCACTGAACAAAGAACGGGACGATGAACCCCCTCTCGTCGATCGGAAGCCGCAGCATGCGCAAGGGCGGGGAAGGACCCGGGCGAAGCTTCGCCTCACGCGCCTCTCGTTTCAGTCTCGCTTGTCCCATGGGGCCCCTCGATGGCGTCAATCAGCGCCTGGTCCTCGCTGACCCGGCGCGGATTTGGACAGGGTTCGAGCGCGGCGTTCGCCGGCAGGTCCTCGGCGTCACACAGCCTGCACCGGCCGCGGAACGGTGTCCCTTTCGGGCTGGTCCGCTCGAGGCTGTGCGTGGTCGCCGGAGCGTCGCTCACAGAGCGATCAGCGCCAGGATCGCCGCTGCGGCGGCGCAGACGAGGACGATCTCGACGGGCGTCGCCCGGCGCATCCATTGCGGCGCGTCGCGCGCCACGTCCGGCCAGGAGAGCCGCCACGGCGGTTCAGTGCGGGAGTACTCCGAAAGCAGGGTAGGGCGAAACAGCTTCATGGACCGACTCCCAGGCACTTGACGAGAAGATTCGAGACGGTCTCGAACTTGGCCACGTAGGCCGCTCGCGACGCCAGAGCGGCGTCCCGCTCGGCGCGCAGGGTCCGGTTCTCGGCCTCAAGCGTCGCGATCCGGCGCCTCAGATCAGACGGGCTGGAGCGGGCGTAGGCTTGGGAATTGAACACTGCGCTAGCGTGGCCGCTTGCCATAGCGATCGAACGCTCCCGCCAAGCAGCGACCCATGAAGACGCGCTTTGTGGTGGCCGGATGCCCGCGCTGATACTCCGGGAAGCGGGCCGCGCACTGCGTCCGCCGCGCTTGCTGGAGGACCGCCGCGGACGGCGGCGATCGATCGGCTTGGCCGAGGGCGGGGCTGGTAAACAGGGCGGCCAGCGCAACAAGGGGGATAGCTCGCATATGTAAGCTCCTAATCGCCGGCCTTTCCACCGTCAAGCGCGGCGCTAGTAGGCCGGTGTCGTGATTTCTCGACCGATGAAAAACGGGGGCATGCTGGGGTTATAGGCTTCGACCTGGTCGTAGCGCTTGCCGTCAAAGTATTTCTTCTGGGCCACCACGAGCGACGGCCAGACCCCGCCGACGTTCATCCGCACAATCCCCGGGAGCCGGATGTTCCGGTTCAGGATGGTCAGCACCGCGCCCGCGCGCGCGGCGCGGATCGCCGCGACCAGACGATCGTCGCACAGCGTCGTCGCGGCCCGCTCCTCGTCGTCGTAGCAGGCGATCACGAAGTCGAGATCTTCAAGCGCGGCGTGCACCGTCTGGTAAACCGTGGCCGCCACGACGAGCGCATAATCACGCACCAGGCAGAGGCGGGCCGTGACGATCAGCGCCTCGATCGCCGCCGAGGGATTGAGCTGACTCGTCACCAGGTCGTGATTGAACGCCCGCAATCGAACGAGCGCGTCGACATGGATGCGCCGGATCGTGGCCGTCCCTTCGTTGATCGGACCCGCCACGGCGGCGAATGAGCCGAAGATGACCTCTGGCGTCGTGGCCTCGGCCGCCGTGAGAAGCGCCGCGATCCCGCCCGGGCGGTCCGGCCCGGGATTGGACTCGAACCCGCCCCGGTCGCGCGGACCCGCCCGCTGAAGTTTTGAGATCGTATCGAACGACTGCTCGTCTTTCGCGGGCGAGACCTGCTTCGCCAGATCTCCCGACGTCTTGGCGGCCGCATCGCCCGCCCCATCGGTCGGCGTCCAGCTCTTCTCGCCCGATTCGATCGAGGCGTTCACCGCCTCCGAACCCTGATCGAATAGCTTGCTGAGCGAGCCGATCCCGACCTGGAACGGCGCCTTGGACGGGTTCGCCTCGATAAACTCAAAGACAAGCTTGGTCCGTTTCTTGTCTTTCTTGTAATCGGCCGTGACCGTGAGCGTGACGCAGCTCACGGTCTGGTTCCCATACATGGGATGGATGAGGGTTCCCGGCTCCTTGCTCTCAGCCGCGTCGGCCATCTTCTTGGTTTTCTCGATCTGATCGGTGCCGATCAGATACCCCTCGACCTTGAACCGGCGCGCCTTCCGGCCGAGGTCCTTAAAGCCGACATCCTCTGACAAGGGATACTCGTAAAGGTGCCCGCGCCGGCCAAACTCATCGCCGGTGCTCTCACAGTGAAACTCGACCCCCTTAAACTTGGCGGAGCGGTAGGTCGGTTCTTTGCAATCGACCATGTCAAATGTCCTGTCCGGGTGTGTCGGCGCCCGTGCTCTTGCTCTGGACGTGCGGAGCGGTGCCGCGGCTGGTCGGCGGTAGACCGCTCACGGGAATGTTTGTCCCCTCGAGCCCCTTGCGCAGACTGTCGGCCGCCGATTTGCCGAACGCCTCGCCTTCCGCCGAGCTCCGGAACGCTTTCGTTTTTGTCTCGTCGGCCGGCGCCTGCGCGGCGACGTCGCTCTTACTCAGGTCCGGCTCTTTCTTCGGCGGCACGATAATGGGGGCGCTTTTCCCGCCGCCGAAGGTCGCGCCAGGGAGCGGACCCATGTTCTCGAGGTGTCGTGAGACGTTGCGGCCGCGCCGCCCGCCGATGTCGAAATGCATGAGGTCGGGCGGGCCGCCACCGCCGATCTCGGTCCCGAAGGCTCCGCCCCACGCAAGCCTTCCCTTGAGACCCGGATAGCGTGCGAGCATCTCGCCATAAGCGGCCCTGGCCGTGCGCGTGTAGAGCCCGCTTGTGTCCTCGCCGTAGTGTTGGATCGGGCGGCCTTGGGGATCGAGGATGCGCAGGTCGAGCGCTTGCCCCTTGGGATGGAACCCGGCCGCGCCAGCGCCTCGACCGGCCGAAACGATCTCGGCCCGATAGCCCGGCGGAAGGTGCGAGGAGGCCGCTTGCATAATCTCATGCAAGCGCGGATCCAGGCGTTCCATCCCGTAGGTCTGAGGGTTGATGCCGAGCCTGCTATTCGTCGGCGCTCCCGGGGTCGCCGGGCCGGTCGGGACGCCCGCGTTCGGATCGCCGCTCAAGTCGCCGCGCATCGCCCGGAAGAACATCCCCGAACGGTCCTGCGTGCGGTTTTTCGGCGCCTCGAATTCATTCATGAGGGTGCGGACGTCCTCACGGTTCTGCGACCCGGTCATCAGGATCTGGCGCGTCTTCGGGTAGCGGCCCGACATCGCCTCATGCGCCATATAGCGCATCTGGCCCTCGAGACTGTCCTGCGCGTAGTTGTTCGCCTTGAGCCAAGCGAACATCGCGGAGCGGCGACCCAAGCGCGCGCCATAGATACCGTAACCCGTCGGAACCCCGTTGACGGGATCATGCTGGGTGCGCGGGTTTAGCCCGCTTTCCGCGTGCGCCTGCGCCACGAGATGCGCGGCCGCCGCGCGAAGGCTGCCCTCCGGAACCCCCTCCTTGCGGAGCTGGTCCATCGCGGTTTTCATCGCGAACTGTTGATTGCCCGCGAGCGCTCCGCCCGCGCCAGCGCCGCCCCCGGCTCCGCCTCGGCCGCCCGACGGGTTGGACTCGAACCCGCCGCGATCGCCCCAACCGGCCCCGGTCCCGCCCCCGAAGCCGCCGCCCGTGCCGGCGCCGCCCGTGCCAGTGCCGCTGTCCCCTGTTCCTGTCCCGGTGCCGCCGCCGACGAGGTTCGCCTGACGGATGATGGTCTGCATGTTGTCCGCCCGGATCAAAGCCCGATCGACCACCGCCTTCACGTCGGACCCGCCGCCGCCGCCCGAAATGCTGGCGAGCTCGATCCGCGCACCGTTGAAGGTGGAATCGCCGTCATTCATGAGGCTTTGTCTGTGGACCCCCCACCCTTGCCCGCGCCGGAATCCAAATCCAGGCTCGCGGACATCAGGCAGATTCGATCCGGGTGATCCAGGCTGCGGCTCCCGCCACGGCGAAGGCTGCTCGCCGGGGGACGCCCCGCCCCCCCTGAACCAGTCCGGCAGCCACTCGGTCGCAACACGCTTGAGCTCGGCGAAAAACTTTTTGACCTCGGTGACGATCGACGGCAGCACCTCGAGAACGAGCTCTTTCGCGCTGGTGAACTGAGTGACCGCGGTCCTCATCCCGTCCGCTAGCGTATTGGCGACCGTGTTCATGGATTCAAACAGCGGCTTCGTGGCCTGCAGCGCGCCGGTGAACTTCGTCCACATATCATCCAGCGACTTGATCGACTGCTCGGCCGGCGGAAGAGAGGCAGCCCATTTGTCGACCGCTTTCGCGAGACCTTCGACGCCTCCCCAGGCCCGCTCGGTCAGGACCCGCCCGATCTCCTGGACCTTCTTCGCGACCGTCAGGAAGGTCTCAGCCCAGGCGTTGATCGCGGCCGTCGCGGCGGGCATCGCACCCTCCGCGATATTGTTTTTCAACGTGTCCCAAACCGCGCCGAACTTGTTTGTCGCGAGCTCGAATTGCTGGGCATTGAACGAAGCAAGCTTGCGCTCCATCCCGCCGAGGGCGGCCGTGAGCTTGTTCTTCCAATCCTCGGCCGCCGCCAGAAGGGCCGTCGAGGATTTGAGAACCGCGTCGGTGAGCTCTTTCCCGCCGATCGATTCCAGAACTTTGATGTAATCGCGATATTGATTTTGAAGGTCCTCGAGTTTCTTGGGATCGTTCGCTTTCTTGGCGGCCTCGATCTGTTGCTCGAGGCTCTCGCGCATCCTGACCATCAACCCGAAGGTTTTGGCCGGATCGATGCGCCCGGTCGCGTCCTCGAACTTCTTCAGCTCCGCGAGCGTGATCCCGAACTGCTCGAACTTCTCCTTGATCTTTTTGTCGATATCACCGCTTCGCAGTTGGTCGGTGAACTTGTTGATCGAGTCCATGACGGGCCCGACCAGCTTGTCGCCGATCGCGATCCGAAGCTTCAGGCCAGCCTCGGAGAGCCGCTCCTGCTCGCCGCTGACATCGAGGCCCAGCGATGAACGGCGCGCCCTGGCGAGCTCGTCGAGGGCGTCTGAGGCCGCCTTCGCCATTGTCTTGAACGACGAGGTCAGCGTGAACGCCGCGCCCGCTACCGCGATGGCCGCCGGCGCCAGCGCGCCGAGCCCCGCCCCCGCCGCCGTGATCCCGGTCACGGCCGCGGGGATCATCTCGGTGAACGGGGCGAAAACCTGATTGAACTTCTTCACTTGCGCCGTCGCGCCCGCGATCAGCGAGGACTGGCGCTTGCCTTCGGCCTCGGCGGCTTTCTTCGCGGGGGCGCTGGCTTTGTCGGCCGCTTTCTTGGCTTTCTCCGCGCCAGCGGCAACCGCTTTTGCGACGGGGGCCTCGCCCGACGCGCCGCTGATCGCGTTGGCGAGGAGCTCGCCTAAGCCCTTCCCGATGGCGTCGCCGATGCCGGCCCCGAAGGCCGCCGCGACCGGGTGCTCTCCTCCGCCTCCGCCGGTCGAGCGCAAGCCCGCGGCGGCCTGCGACGGCTCCTTCAGCGTGCTCGCGGTTTTCTGGGCTTGCTGCTCGAGCTTCTTAAGGTCGGCCGTGGCTTTGTTGGCGCCCTCGACCGTGACCTTTAGGGATGCTTCGGAGCTGACATCGGCCATGAGGGCCTCCTAGGCGGGAGGAGGCGGAGCGTTCTTTCGGGCCTCTTCCTCTTTAATTTCCGACATCAGCCGATTGACCGCGCGCAGGCGTTCCCATCGCTTCAAACTCATGTCGTCCAAGCTGGGCGGCGGCCAGTTGTACGTCATGCAGAAGTTCAGGACGCCCGCTTCCACCTCCTGCGCGCGTTCACGAAACGGCCCATCACCTGATCACGAATGACGAAGTAATCAATGTAGTCGATCGCGTCGATCAGGATGTCGGTCATGATCGGAACCGACGGGCCGATCGGCTTGGCGAATGCCTTCATAAAGGCCGAGAATTCCCGCCCCGCGCCGGTCGCGTCGAGGTATTCGCCGATATCCCGGACGCGCCTCGCTTCAAAGACAAGCTGCGTCACGCGCTCGGAGTCCTCCTTCAGCGTCATCTTGATCGCACGCTGGAGGGTGTAAACAAGCGGTTCCTGGAAGCCGTCGCCCATGATGTCCGGCGTGCATTCCCGGGCGTCCTCGGCGAGGGCGGCGATCATGCTCCCGATCTCGGCGCCGTCGGCTGCGTTCAGGTCGCCGAAGACGAAGTCGAGCGGCTGATCGGTGCCGTTCAGCGCGCGACAACAGTTGTTCGAGAAGAGCTCGAGCCGCCCGACCGCCCCGCTGGCGCTGTCAAACACCTCGGTAAGCTGCCGGGCCGTCGGCCGGTAGACCACCAGCTTGTGCGCTTCTGGGCCGCCGCCCTTGGTCGGGATCGGTTCGAGGAGGTCGAGGCGCGCGTACTCCGTCGCCATCAGGCCGCCTCGGCGATCGGCAGCAATTCGACGATCTCGTCGCAGATCAGTTCGAGCGGCTGCAGGTTCGTCTTGGTGTCATACGGATCGCCGCTGATGTTCGAGGCGTGATCCGTCGAGAACGTGCGGCCGTCGCAGAGCTCGACCACGACCGGCACGTCGCAGAGCTCCTGGAAGTACCGCACATACATATCGATCGGAACCAGCACCGTCGCGGTGATCTTCGGGTTCCTGTCCGTCATGGTGAATTCACCATCATAGGTCTCGGTGCGCGCCTGCTCCGAGACCAGAACGGTCACGTCCCCGTCGGACTGGAGTTTGATGACCCTCCCCTCCAATAGGAAATTCAGCACGCCTTTGCATTTTGGACAGTGCAACGCCATCGGACGAGTCCTTCTCTAAAGCGCGAGGCCTAGGCCGCCAGGAGTACGGGCGGGATGCAAGCGAACTCTGGCGAGACGTCGATCGTCGTCGCAATCCTCGCGAGCTGGTTCACGAGGTCGAGGTCCAAGAGAACATTGACGCGGTTCGGGTCGCAGTTGTTCGGCGTGTTCGTCCGCTGCACCTTGACCATCTTCTCGAGCTGACCGGAGGTCGCCTCGACGGTCCAGCCGAGTTGCGTTCCGCGCAGCCAGGCGAGGATCGACGCCTGCAGCAAGCGCGGCGTGATCGCGCGCTTTCCCTGCGGAATGCGCGTTCCGTCTGACATGAGCGACACGCTCGAGTAATTGTGCCGATACCAGTTGCCGAGATCCCGGACGAACTTCGCGGTCGAGTAACGCGACTCCATCCGCTGCCAAGCACCATCGGGGGCGCCGGTGTTGTGCTCATACTTGTAAGAGGTCAGCGGCTCCTCGATCACAAGCTGCGTATCCCGGATGCCGCGCGTGTTGGCGACGTCCCAGTTCACCACGCCGCTATCATAGAAGGCTTTCTTCTCCGCGTTAGTCCAAACGTAGTAGCACTGCGTCGAGTCATAGAGGCAGCCGAGCGCCCCGTTGTCGTATTGCACCGGCCGGCTCGGATCGATGCAGGCGGTGCAGCACGCGCGCGACGCCATCGCGGCCGCGAACATATAACCGGGATACTTATACCCGGTGCGCACCGGAATGATGCACTCCTCCGGATTGTTGCGGCCGCGCGCATAACTCGCGATCAGGCCTGCGGTGTCGGTGCGAGCGTGGAATAGATGGCCCGCCTTGAAGTCGCCCTGGATGCCGCAGGCCCAGTTCTGACGAACGGTCTGGACAAGGGTATTGATCGCGACCTCGTCTTCAGACCCGATCGCGATGCAATCCCAAGCGCACATGAACACCGGGAGCGCCGGATCGATGTCGATCACCCCGGAGCCCGGCGTCGTGGTCGCGACCGCGACACTCACGCCAGGGGGAAACTCATCCCCGAAATTTGGATTGAACACCGGCACAAAATGAGAGCCGACGGGACCTTTGTTCTTGGCGGTCAGCGTCACGGTGCTGGTTGCGGTCGTGACGTCATACGGGAGGTCGACCCATTTCTGGAGCTGGCCCGCCAGCGCCGAGGCGATGCTGTCCGCGGTCGCGCCGACGATCACGCCAACCTGAAACACCTCGTCGAGGACGGCCATCGCGAGGACGCCGTTATCCGTCGCCGGGCCGGTGACGGTCAGGGTATGCACGGCCGCGGTCCCCGCCGCCGGGTCGTCGATCGGGGCGATGTAGAGCGGAAGCTCAGGGCAGGAGCAGAAGTGCTGCACCGCCATATTGGCCGCGACCGATCCGGCGCCGAACAGGTCCCGGGCCTCGTTCACCGAGTAGATCGGATAGTACTCGCCAACAACGGCCTCGTCGGCAGTCGTGAGCTTCTGGGCCACATACAGCGGCCGACAGAGCTCGTTCAGCGGCATGTAGCCGGAGATGCACCATGTCAGAAAATTCCCACGGGCCGCAGGAATCGAGATGTTGTTCTGTGCCATGGCGATCTCCTAAGCCCTCAAAAGATTGCCGAATCCTTCCGGCGTGGCAAGCAAAGGTGCAATTACTGAACGGTCGGCTTTTCGGGATCGGTCTCGGCCCGGTTGCGCCGTCCCTCCGGTGGCGACCGACGGCCCGTCGGGTTCTCGGACCCTTCCGTTCCGCCCTCGCCCTCGCCGGGAGGCGCAGCCTCGGCCTCCTCGAGGTCGCCGTACTTCAGCGCCTGGACGATCCCGGGCGAGATCGGCACCTGTGACCATTGATCGTCCGGGAGCGGAAACCCCGCGTCCGTGTAGACGAGAGCGCCGGGCGACGGCTTGACGGTGACGACCCGCACCGGCAGCGAGGGCGGGCCCTCGCCGGAGCGGCGGCGCACCTCGTCGGATTGCAGCACGAAGGCCGAGCGGCCGCGGGCGGCCGAGGTCCGGTTGCGCGGGGCGGCTGCGCCGCCCTTTGAGGTCCTACCCATCATGATGATCGTCTCCTTTTCGCGGGGCGGGGTTCGGGATCGATGTCGGCTGGCGCCGGCTCGGCCCAGACCAGCTCGCGCTCGGCCTCGGCCTTCGCGGCCGCATGCGCGTCGACCGCAAAGCGCAGCCGGCGGATGTCGCTGAATTCTTCGGCTTCATAGTTGGACGTGAGCCGCGGCTCGATCACGCCCGGGCCGTCGCCGCGCCAATGGTAAGCGTGAGCCCAGTCTTCCGGCGGGTTGAGGGTCGGGCAAACAAAGCCAACGCCGTCGAGCACCACCGTCTTGTCGGGAACGACGACATCGATCTGCATCAGGACACCCCGCCCGTGGTCACGAGCTTATTACAGACGATACTCGGTTGCACATTGGGATGTGCTTCGTTTCCGCCGGTCGTGCTCGTCGTTCTGGTCGCGCTGAACGCTCCGGCGTTGAAGTTGATTCCCGGATAGTTGAGCGAGGTCACGGCGGGCGCGGAGTACGGGTGCGAATGGGCCGCGAGTTGGGCGGTCGTCAGGGTGTGCGTTTGAAGCCCGCCCCGGGCGCCGATCGCCTTCCCGTCGAACCCGGCGCCGGCGACCGTGATGCGGCCCGCGGCCGTGCCGCCCATGTCGTCGCGGCCGATCTCGGCGCGGCCTTTCTGGTCCGGCACTCTGAACCATCCCGCGGTCTCGCCGCCGGTGTTGTAGGCCGTGCCGATGGCCGCATACAGCGCGGGATAAAGCGCCGGATCATATTGCGCGCCGTCGCACCAGCGCGTGCCTTCCGGCAGCGTAAGCCCCCAGTAATTGATCCCGATCCCCGCCGGCCAGAGCATGAATCCGGTAACGTTTTTTGCGATCTCCGGAACCCAGGCATAACCGTTCCAGTGATACTTGACCCCGTTCGGCGCCGTCCAAACGTCATTCAGCGCTGGCGTGTCCGGGAAGTCAAAGGTCGTCATTAGACGACCTCCTCGACGTAGAGCCAGGCCTTCGTCGGGTTGGCGAACGGCGTCGCGGGCGCGGATCCATTGACGATGATTTGGTCACTCACGGTGCCGCGCGTGGCGCGCATCGAAGCTGTGATCACAGTACCGGCCGGCTGGCCATGCGCGAACGGACCGGAATCGGCAACGGGGTTCTGAATTTTGCCGGATACGCTCAAATAAGTGCGGCCGATGCCGATGTAAGCTGTGCTCAGATTTGTATAGAGCATGACATAAGCGTTCATGTCGGTGTTCGCGAACAGGGGAATCGCGCCCCGAACGATGAGTCGACTTGTAGCGCTTTTGAGCGTGATCGCCTGACTCAAGACGGCAACGCCCTCAGAGATCGCGCCCGTATTGATCGCAGGCGTATTGACTGTGATGGTCGCGGTCGTGGTTGCGCCCTCGAGCGTCAGGAGCGCGCCGCTGATGCCCGGGACACCCTGCGGCCCTTGCGAACCGGTTAGGCCAGTGTCGCCCTTCGGCCCTTGCACACCGGCCGGGCCGGCCGGACCTTGGGTGCCGGTGTCGCCCTTGTCACCCTTCACACCTTGAGGGCCTTGCACGCCCTGCGGTCCTTGCGAACCGGTCGGGCCAGCAATGCCCTGCGGCCCCTGCGCTCCTTGCGGCCCGATCGTGCCCTGAGGCCCCTGCGGTCCGACCGGGCCCGGGACGCCATTGATCCCGGCCGGTCCCTGGACCGCAACGCCAACCCATTGCGAGCTCGTCGCGTCCTCGTAATACACGTAAAGCTGGCCGGAATCGGACTCGAACCAAAGGTCGCCCGGGTTCACGTCCACGGGCGGGACGTCGGCGATGTGCACCGAGGCGCCGCCGCCGCCGCCGCCGTCCGGAGGCGGGATAACCTCGGAGCGGTCGACGAGCAGGCGCCGCTGCGTCGGATCAATCGAGGCCGGGACCCCCGTCCAGAGCCGGAGCGGGTCGGACATCTCGACGAAGAGCTCGCCGGGCGCGAGCCCATTCGGCGGTTTGTTCGGCGTGCGGGTCCGTCTGATGAAGAGGCGCTGGCGGTTCGACATCAGGCGGCCTCGAGGTCGTCGCAGGGCGGAACGCTTCGCGTCACGAAGATGTCGCCGAGCTCGAGGAGCTCGCCGGTTCCGTCGCCGTCAAGGCCGATCGAGGAATCCGCAACCTTGATCTCCTCATAGAAGACGAAGGCGAAGGAAACCTTCACGTCAGGGATGCGCGAGCCCATCAGCCGCATTCCGGCGTACAGCGTCGGCCGATAGTGCGCCACGGGCCGCCAATTCACCAAGCAGCCGAGCAACTGCTTCTCGGCGAGCTCGATGTCGTCGGCCGCCATCCACTCGGCCTCGGAGCCGCGGCCGTCGAGTTGAGCGATCAGCGTCACCCGGCGCGGATTGACGAAGGAGTCGAGGTCCGCATAGGGCGGCTCTTTCACGACCGGCTGCGAGAAGGTCGGGACGACCAGGCAGTACGGCAGGGGCAGGAGCGCCCATTGCTCATCCGGGAGCTGGCGCAGAACGAGCTTGACGTTGTCGTGAAACAGCGTGTTGCAGGCCCGGATGCGCTTCACGATCAGATTGTAAAGCGACTCCGTTCCGTAGCACTCCGGCGGGAGCTCGCCGCGGTCCGGCGGCGCAATCGGCTGTGAGGGATGCGGATCGCTTGTCATCAGCGCTGCCTCACCCAAGCCGGCGTTTCCCATTCCGCCGCTTTGGCGAGCTCGTCGGTTTCCGGCCGCGCCTCGATCTCCTCGTCGAGCGCTTCCCGGAGCATCTTGCGCGGCGCCATGCGCCGGGTCCCGCGGGTCAAATACTCCGCATATTCCACATCGGACCGAAGGCTTCCCTCGCTCCAGTGGATCATCTGAATGTGCGCGCTATTGACCAGCCGGCCCGTGTCGGTGCGTGGCCATTCCCCCGGCTTGGACGGGTTTGGCAAGCCGGCCGAGACCGCGCGAATAAACCGATTGCGCGCGCCGTTCAGGCGGTTGCCGATCCAGCGATGAACGGCGGCCTCGTCGATCTTGAGGGTCGGGAGGCCCTCGACCTTCGCATCGATCTTGATCGCGAGCGTCGCCTTCGCCGCCATGTCAAAACCCATCATCGAACGGAAGCGGAGCCTCCTCCGGCCGTGTCCAGGCCGGATGCTGCGGCTGCGTCACCGGATCGGCCCGGATGTCGCGGATCGCTTCGCGCGTGACCAGGAGCCGAAGCCAGCGCCCGGCGCCGCCCATGTCCTCGACCGTCTGAACGCGAGCCCAGTATTCCGCGAAGCGCTCGGTGATGAAACACCAATGATTCATGTCGACCTTGCAGTCGGGCGGAACCCTGATGATCACCTCGACCGTCGGCGCCTTCGCGCTGTCAAAGACGGCCTTGTAGTTTAGGACCTCCTCGCCGGTGATCGGCCGCACCTTACCGTGCACCTTGAACACGCCCGGCCGGTTCACGATCGTCGAGACGGTTTCCGGGTCCGGGCGCTCGACGGTTGTGCAGACGACGACGGTCGCCCGGAGGGCGCCGAGCTCTGGCGGATGGCGGCGCTTAAGGTCGATTTTCGGCACAGCCGCCTCCTCAGAGTACGTAAGGCAGCCGCGAGCTCAGAAACGCCTTCGCGCCACTTTTGCCAAGGATCGCTTCGTCGAGTTGCACTTCGCCGCGGTTCTCGCAGATGTGCGCGAACACCCGAAGCACGGCTTGCAGGAAGAGCGGCGGCACTGCGCCGTTGAAGTCTTCTCCCGTCCAGTAGATCGCCCGAAGTTGCTGCTCACAGCACGGCACATCCCAGCATGAGCCCTGGCCGGTCAGGCACGGCGCCGACGGGGCGAGCACAGCCACCTTGCGCGCGCCAGCATAGAGCTCGACCGTCGAGGTCGGCGGATAGCTCAGAGGGATGAAACCGGTGATCGGGTCGACCGCAACCCATTCATCAATACGCTGACTGGGGAAGATCAGCCCGGTCGCGGCCGCGCACAAAGCCCATGCCGCTTCGAACCAGTGCCGCATGAGCGCCTCGCTGAAGGCGCCTTCTACAACGGCGTGTTGTTTTGCGAGAGCATAAGCGTCCGCCAGGGGATCGGCGGGGGCGGTCGAGCAGGCCATGCGCCCAGACTAGCACGAGGCGACGATGATGAAGACGCAGTCCTTGGCGGTGATCGCGCGGCCCTCGCAGTCGCGCGCCTTCACCCGCACGTTGAGGCGGTAGGTCCGGCCGACCGCCACATCGTCGGCCGCCTCGACCAGAAACTCGACCAGGTTGCCGCCCCGGATGGTCGCGAACCCCGGCCAGCTTGTCGCCGGGTCCGGCGTCACGCCGCTGACGAGCTTGATCTCGGTGTCGAGCGCCGGCGGGAACGGCGGAGCCGCGTTCATGTCGAGGAGCTCGGCCTCGAGGATCTCATTGATCGCCGGCCAGCCGGTCGAGGCGAGCCACGGCCCGAAGTCGAGCACGAGCGGCGCCGTCTCGCCCGCCGAGATGTTCCAGGGCTGGCAGCAACAATCGACGGGCGCGCACACGGCCATGGCCGGCTCCTATTCGATTTGAGGCCTGGCCGTGATCCGGCCCGGCACGCGCCGGCGGGTCACGATAACGCTCGGCGCGCGAGGTCGGGTCAGGACAACGCTTTTCCGGGCCGCCACCACGTACGTACTAGGCCCCGTCGAGAGCGGCCCGGTCGAGACCGAGATCCGGGCGCCGAGCACGCCCGACCCGCTCACGGGTTGCGCGAACGAGCCGGACCGCGGAGGCCGGACGCGCGAGATCATCGCTCGCCGCGCTCGCCGCGCTCACGGCCGCGGCCGCCATGCTCGCCCCGCTCCGGGGCGGGTTTCTGCTCGGCCCCGCCCGGTTGCCGCCGCGTCGGCTGCTCGCCGGCCTGGCCCTCGGACAAAGTCCCCGCGGCCCCGGCGAGGTCGCGAACATGCACCGCGCCCTGGCCCTGGCGCCCGGTGTGCTCAAAGCGGATGCGCTCTTCCTCGCGAAGGCGTGCGTCCTCTTCGGCTTGCTGGCGGAGCTGCTCCTCGTTCTCGCGCCGGCGTTGCTCGGCCTCCTCGCG
>Ga0163162_10003607_pt1 | contig 14825 bp, 12 predicted proteins | sample S55metaG_FD_115310 | JGI IMG/M metagenome (GOLD analysis project Ga0163162, IMG submission 115310) | Switchgrass rhizosphere microbial communities from Kellogg Biological Station, Michigan, USA - S5-5 metaG | ecosystem: Host-associated > Plants > Roots > Rhizosphere > Soil | place: USA...
ACTACCGCTCAAACTCTCTTCCTAGTGCAGGATCACGGAACCTCTTCGGCAATCATATGCAGAGCTCATAGCCCCCTCTCCCGCTGGGAGAGGGCAGGGGGTGAGCAACTGGCATACAGGCGTGTTACTGGTGGCGTACCCTCTTCACAGAGCATAAACAGAAAGTCCTCTTTCGATATGAGAGTTAGGCAACCTGCCCCACGCATTATGCTCTACAGGCGTACAGGCGGTGGCGGTGGTGGCCGTGTCGGATCTGGGATAGGCCCCGGAGGCGGCTGTGGTGGTTCTGGTGGCCTGGGAGGCGGCTCGGGTGGGAGCGGTGGTTCTGGTGGTCTGGGTGGTGGTTCCAGTAGACACGACGGTGGTAGTGTTGTCACAGGAGCAGCACGGCATGCCTCGTAATCTTTCGCTGACCCAGCCAGGCCAGCCACGGCATAGGTATCATTGGTGAGAGAGCTGTGCATCACAGGCTCCTTTTTATATTGATCGCTTCTACTCTGCTATGTTGCTATGACTTTCTCTTGCAAGGGAGATGCCAGCTACTCGCCTCTGAGACTTGTGGGGGGATGTCTCTCTAGCCCTGCTGGCCAGCGGCAGACAGGCGCCGATTCAGGTCATAGGCAGCACTAATCAGAGCAAGATGGGTGAAGGCCTGGGGGAAGTTTCCCAGGCCTTCACCACGTAGGCCGAGTTCCTCAGCGTACAGGCCAAGATGATTGGCGTATCCGAGTGCCTTCTCGAAAAAGAAGCGGGCTTTTTCCAAGTCACCGGACCGCCCCAGGCACTCCACATACCAAAAAGAGCACATCGAAAACGTGCCTTCCTGCCCTAGGAGCCCGTCATAGAATGCGTCACCGGTCTTATAGCGATAGACCAGCGAGTCGGTGACCAGCGTCTCCTCAAGAGCCCGCAACGTCGAGAGCCAACGCGGATCAATCGGGCTGATAAACCGCATCAACGGCATGAGCAAGGTAGCGGCATCTAACGTCTGAGCGCCTTTATATTGCATAAAGGCCTGACGTTGTTCGTTCCAGAAGTGCGTGAAGATATCATGATAGATCTGGTCACGGGTACGACCCCACCGCTCCAAGGGAGCTGGAAACGAGCGTTTATACGCCAGACGCAGGCCGCGGTCGAGTGCCACCCAGCACATGACACGGGAGTAGAGAAACTCGTGCTGGCCGCCGCGTGTCTCCCAGATCCCATAGTCCTTGAGGTGCCAATGATCACAGACCCAATTGAGCAGACGTATCAGATCCATCCACAGATCATGGGAAATGGGTTCACCGTATTTGTTATAGAGATAGACCGCATCCATTAACTCACCATAGATATCGAGCTGGAGCTGGTTAGAGGCACCGTTGCCAATGCGCACGGGTGCAGACTGCCGGTAGCCCTCCAGGTGGGGCAGGAACTCCTCGGTAAGGATACGGCGTCCGTCAATGCCGTAGAGCACCTGCAGTGATCCATCTGGTTCCAGCTCTCGGCAACGCGCCTCGATCCAGCGCATAAACGCTCCGGCTTCATCGGTGTAGCCAAGGCGAATCAAGGCATAGAGGGTAAACGACGCGTCTCGGATCCAGGTATAGCGATAGTCCCAGTTGCGCTCACCCCCGACATGTTCGGGCAGGCCAAACGTCGGCGCCGCGACCAGAGAGCCATAGGGCTGGGAGACGAGGAGCTTGAGTGAGAGCGCCGCGCGGTTGACCATCTCCCGCCAGCGACCCTGGTAAGTCGAGCGCCCAATCCAGTAACGCCAGAAATTGACCGTGTCCTTGAAGCAGCGCGAGACATAGTCTGGTGCTGTCGCAGGTGAGGGTTCCCCGGGCAGGGCCCACTCCAGGACAAACTCAGCGTGCTCATCAGGCCGCAGGGTAAACTCGGCAATAGCATCGCCGTTATGGATACAGAGTGGCACCGAACTGTGCAAGCGCAGGGCGGTACGATCGTTGCCCTCGGAGGTAAAAAGCACGGCCCCCTCCTGCTGCTCGACCCGGTGCGAGGCCCGTCCATAGTCAAAGCGCGGCGCGCAGAGCATGCGAAAGGAGAGTGCACCACGCACCGTTTTGACGCGGCGTACCAGGTTGTGGGCCTGTTCCACCTCTTCCACCGGCATGAAGTCCGAGATCTCTGCCACCCCCTCAGTGGCGAGGAAGCGCGTCAGGAGGATGTTCGAATCCGGCAGATAGAGCTGTTTCTGGCGAGCGTCCGTAAGCTGTGGCGCAATCTGAAACCGCCCGCCTTTGGCGTGGTCCAGAAGGGCGGCGAAAACAGTAGGCGAGTCAAAGTGTGGAAAGGCAAAAAAGTCGATTGAGCCATCCATACCTACTAAGGCCACAGTATAGAGATCCCCAATGACCCCATAGTTTTCGATGGGTTGATACTCTCGCGATGGCACTTCGACCATGCCGTTGCTCCTCGGTCTCTCTCCTAGGCCTGCAACCCCTGCACCCAGGCCTCAACCGGGGGCATAGCCAAGCCACAACACATACAGGCATGCGCACCAGCCGGGGCTACAGGACCGGCACACCGCGGGCAGGCTATCGTTAACCGTATGTCACAATGGGTGCACAATTGCCAATGCGGGGAGATGTCATGCTGGCACTCTCGACACTCGTGTACGAACTGGCAAAATGCAGTAAGCCACTGCACCAGCACCAATGCGTTACTGCTCGAACTTCTTGTTTCTTTCTGTGGGCTTCCCTGATCCATCCTCTGTCTCCTCTTGTGCCAGTAACGAGCGTCTCTGCCCTACGTCCAAAGCCCGGGGCGTATGCACCGATGATACCCGCCACAGTTAAGAGCCTGGTTAGGTGCTCTTTTGCTGAACAAGAGTACACGCTGCCAGTCCATTGTGATGCACCGCAGTGATGGTAATATATGGAAAGATAGCAACTTCTATGCCAATACAGGCGCCGCGATCAGGCCTCTATCATATTGGGACATAGTGCGGAGCCTAGAGATATCTCCCTTGAGGAGAGGGGACTCAGTGAGCAGACGAGAACCGAGAGGTCTGTGGCACAGCAGTAGAGTCGTACGTTGCGTCTCACGGTGAGAACCCTCCTCTCACTTTGAGAGAACAGCTGGCAGTAGTTAGGGCTCAGCACAACCAGCTATAAAGCCTGAGGGCGTCTCTCGGGCTGCGTGCTTGGTGGGGCGCTAGGAAGCAATATGTGCCCCTGCGGCGCTACACGAGAGCTCAGTAAAGCACTCGAGACTCTGGTACAGAACTTGCACTTTTATATATGGGGTCCTGGCAAGTCATACGTAGGGTCATTTATGGTGTAGCACTGCATGCAGTAGAGGTGCTGAAGCGCCGTAAAGTAGTCTACAGTTGGTAACGTCGCGACAGGCCCTTCAGCCGCTGTGACAGGGCACGTGGGCAGCAAAGGAGGATCCCCATGGCACAACGCTGGAGACAGGGACAACGCACCCTCCTCGCGGTCGCTGGCCTGGGGTGGCTCGCCTACAAGGGGCTGCAGTGGAGTCGTCAGGAGAACCTGTACGGCCAGGTGGTACTCATTACCGGGGCTCACGGGGACTAGGTCTGGCCCTAGCACACGAGTTTGCGCGGATGGGATGCCGGTTGGTCCTCGCCGCCCGTGATGCGCAAGAACTGGGGCGCGCTCGGCAGGACTTAACGCAACGTGGCGCCGAGGTGCTGACTATACCCTGTGATGTAACCGACCAGGAGCAGGTTCGTTCTTTAGTGGATCAGGCCACACAGCACTTTGGACGCGTTGATATTGTGGTCAACAATGCTGGCATTATCCAGGTGGGTCCCATGTCCACGACAACTGTGGAGGATTTTGCGCATGCCTTGGACGTGATGTTCTGGGGTACGCTCTATCCCACGCTGGCGGTGCTGCCCCAGATGCGGGCGCGACGCAGTGGGCACGTGGTGAATATTACCTCCATTGGCGGCATGGTAAGTGTGCCCCACCTGTTACCATATACCTGTGCCAAGTTCGCCGCTGTAGGCCTGTCAGAGGGCCTACAGGCCGAACTTGGCCAGGAAGGGATTCGCGTGACAACCGTATACGCACGCTGGGGCGGCGTCGACGCTCTCTCCCCCGACTGGCAACGTATGCACCAGGACTGAAGCGTAGCGAAGATGCGCTTGCCATGCCCTGGCGCGTGCTCCGGGCGGCCGGGGCCGTCCGGGACTCCCCCATGGCATGCTGAAACTCCTCGCCTTGACAGCATTCGCAAAGGAGATCTCTATGTGGAGACGCCATATGCTGACTGTGCTTGTCCTGGGTGCTCTCAGTATGCGGCTCCTGGTCCAGGCGGTGGCGGCACAGACGGATACCGGAGCCACAGACACGACGCTGTTCGACGACCTCACCGCCGCCAACCGGATTCTCTACGATCAAGGAGTCGTGGATGGTTTTGGCCACGTCAGCGTACGCCATCCTAAGGACCCTACGCACTTCTTCATGGCCCGCAGCATGGCTCCCGCCCTCGTCACTCCCGCAGACATCCTGGCGTTTGATCTGCAAGGCGAGCCCATCGATGCAAAGGGCCGGGCGGTCTATTTGGAACGCTTTATTCACAGCGCCATCTATAAGGTCCGACCGGATGTGCAGGCCATCGTCCACAGCCATGCGCCGGCGGTGATCCCCTTTGGCGTAACAACCGTGATGCTCAAGCCTCTCTATCACATGAGTTCGTTCCTGGGGCCAGGTGTCCCCGTGTTCGACATTCACCAGAGTGCTGGTGACACGGATATGCTCATTCGCAACCAACAGCTGGGCGATGCCTTGGCCGCCGCCCTGGGGGATAAGACGGTCGTCTTGATGCGGGGCCATGGCGCGGTCGCGGTGGGTGACTCTCTGGTCGAAGGGGTCTTCCGAGCTGTCTATACGGAGGTGAACGCCCGGTTGCAGGCCGAAGCGCTGAAGCTGGGCTCGGTCACGTATCTCACGCCCGAGGAAGCCATCCTCTCCATGCGCACCAACAAAGGCATCCAGGCTCGCGCCTGGGAACTCTGGAAGCGCAGGGTGGTGGCTGCCACTCCATGATGGTGGGTCGCGCGCTACGCTATGTTGAGAGGGCCATGAGACACGACGGAGCACCGGTCCTAGGGGTAGGTGTATGGGTACAGTTGGTGCCCATACGTCTGAGAGGAAGAACGTTTGCGTGGCCACAGGCACAAACCGCGTCATGGCGCTGTTTGCAGTGGTGAGCTTCTCGGTATCTTAGTCTCATTACAAGTCCTCATCTTATTATTTATTCCTCATGGTCGATACCTATGTGAATATATCCATGCAATCATCAGAGAGGATTAGTTGGTCGAAAACTCAAATTTTTCCTCTCATCTCTGTACTTCATAAACTTATTACATCTTCTTCATATTCGATTAAAACTAATATTAAAACTTATAAATAAGAGTAAATAACTTATAGAAGTAAAAAACTATATGATTGTATATCATATAGAATACTGCTATAGTTACATAGCAGTATTCTTTTAAATAGAAAACTATAGTAGAAAGAAGTATTGCATGGATGATGCTATTCTCGAAAAGTACTGTATACACACAGGATGGCATCTCGATGGGGAGAGGGAAGATATGATGCAGGTGACGGTTTCCATAAATGAGGCGGGAGTGATCGTGTTAGCAAACACCCAGGGGGATATCCTGGCGGAATGTTTCTTCAGGGCGGAGGATGAGACGCCTCAAGCGCTGCGGGACATGGGGTATCAGCGTCTGGTCCATGCTTATCCATCTGCACATATTACCACGGGCACAGGCATTGATCGGGAAGACCTTGGAGACGTATTTCTTGAGTTGTGAGTAGGGGCAAGAAGTCGCTTCCTACCCCTCCCTTTCTTGACGCTGTCTCGCTCTGCGACAGTCCTCGTAGCGAGCTACCTTTTGCTCGATCTAATCCAACTCGGCTTGGAGCTCTGTCAGTCCTCTGAAGACCTTCTCCCAGGATAGGTGTTCATCCTGCCAGATGTGTCCCTGGCAGGAAGGTGTGTCATACGTGGTGATGAAGCCGATGACTTGGGCCACGGAGGACTGCGGGGGCATGGAGATGGGCACAGGCACATGGCCCGCCCTTAAGTATCCCTTTCAATACGACCCCCTTTTACTCGGCCAAGGCGCGCAAGACCTCCCTGAGATGCCGCCACAACTTGTGGTAGAGCGCTTTGTGACGATACTTCGAAAGGAACACTACTTGATCCTTGCAGTCCCACTTGGTATGGCTTAGAGTCTCACTGTCTGGCATGACAGGTTCCCTCTCAGTGGCACTTTGCGTGGTTCACAGAGGAAGTTTGTCGCTTTGACTCCCAGAAGTGTCAAACTTTGGAAGTCTCCCCGCAGAGCTGGGAGTTTGCCGAGATTAAAGTACGTCTCACACGCGAAGTAGCGCTGAGATCGCAGGGGGGCTACGTTGCGTGACTTTCTGTGCCGTTGCTACTCACGGGCGGTATAGAGGCTTTATGACCATGTGCAAGGCCAGTTACGTCTGGGCCCTTCTGGTGTTGCTCACGAGTATGGGCTGGGCCGTGGAGCGCCCTGTGACCCGTCAGGGGTTCCTCGATCCTACCCAGATCAGTCTTGAAGACTTACTAAAGATCGAGGTCATCTCGATCACCAAAAGGCCAGAGAGTCGGGCTGAGGTCGCTGCTGCCATCTATGTAATTACGCAGGACGATATCCGGCGCTCCGGCGTCACGAGCCTCCCGGAAGCCTTACGTCTCGCGCCAGGGGTACAGGTTGCCCATATTGATGCCAATAAGTGGGCTATTGGTGTGCGGGGCTTTGCCAGCCGTCTCTCCCGCTCCCTGCTGGTACTGATCGATGGGCGTAGCGTTTACTCACCCCTGTTTGCTGGTGTCTATTGGGAAGTACAGGACACGTTGCTGGAAGACGTCGACCGTATCGAGGTCATCCGGGGGCCGGGTGGGACCATTTGGGGTGCGAATGCGGTAAACGGTGTGATCAATATCATTACCAAGAGGGCGCAGGAGACCCAAGGCGGTCTGCTTGTGGCAGGCGGTGGCTCGGAAGAGCAGGGCTTCGGTGGTGTGCGTTATGGCGGCAACATCGGCGAGAACCTCTTCTACCGCGTGTATGGCAAGGCCTTCAACCGCGATGCCGCCTTCCACGGCACTGGATCGGATTTCGATGATTGGCGCATGGGCCAGGCGGGTTTCCGCTTGGACTGGGATGGACACCACGGCGACACCATCACAGCCCAAGGCGACATCTACACCGGAGATGCCGGGCAGCGAGCTGTGCTGACCACCTTGCGCCGCCATTCAGGACGACCGTGGAGGCCGATGCCGACCTGGCTGGGGGGGATCTCCTCGGCCGTTGGCAGCGCGTTCTCGGTCCTGCTTCGGATCTGAGCGTGCAACTCTACTACGACCGTACGTACCGGCGTGAACCGACGTTTCGTGAATCGCGTGATACGTTCGATATCGACGTGCAGCACCACTTCCGCATCCCCTGGCAACAGGAGATCAGGCTGGGGTTTGGGTACCGCCTGACGTCTGACGATACCGCTGCTGTCCCGACCATTGTCTTTACGCCTAGCGGTCGCACTGATCAGCTCTTCAGCACCTTTGTACAGGATGAGATCAGGCTCCTGGCCGAGCAGCTCCGCCTGACCATCGGCTCGAAGTTCGAGCATAACGATTACAGCGGCTTTGAATTCCAGCCCAGTGTCAGGCTCGCGTGGCTCCTTGCACCACAGCACACAGCCTGGGCGGCATTCACACGCACCGTGCGCACACCGTCGCGCGTCGAGCATGATCTGAGTGCGACTGGCCTGCTCGACCCAGGGACGCCGACCTTTGTCCGCGTCCTTGGCAGTACCGCGTTTGTGTCTGAAAAGCTCCTGGCCTATGAGCTGGGCTACCGTGTACAGCCCATGTCCCGCCTCTTCCTGGACGTCGCGACCTTCTACAACCGCTATACGGATCTGCTGAGCCTGGAGCCTGGGGCACCGTTCCCCGAGGCCATGCCCCCCCCAGCGCATCTTATTGTGCCTTTGTTGATCCGCAACGGGTTGCACGGCGAGGGCTATGGCATCGAATTAGCCGCGGAGTGGCAGCCCTTCGACTGGTGGCGCGTGAGCGGTGTTTACTCCTATCTCCATCTCAATCTTACCAGGGATAAGGACAGTCTAGATGCCTCGACCGTGCGTTCGACAGAAGGATCGAGCCCCACGCACCAGCTTTCCCTGCGGTCATTCCTCAGCCTACCGTGGCATCTGGAGTTCGATCTGGTCGGGCGCTACGTTGATTATCTGCCGAGTCAAGGTGTTGCCAGTTATCTCACGCTCGACATCCGCCTCGGGTGGCGTCCACTCCCACCTCTGACCATCGCTGTGGTGGGGCAGAACTTGCTGATGAACCATCATGCCGAGTTCAGCGGGGGCAGCAGTGGTATTACGGAAATCGAGCGCAGCGTCTATGGGAAGGTCGTATGGCGCTGGTAACCAGGAACAGGTGCTCCGACCGGAGCAGGTGTTCCGACCGCTGTGGGCTATGGCTCAGTCTGCTGCTGGCCTGGATACTTGTCAGTGGTCTGCCCGCCAGGTCTCTGGCTGCTGTAGCCCTGACGGAATACGAGGTTAAGGCCGGGTTTCTCTACCATGTTGGCTGGTTCGTGGAATGGCCGGCGAACTCTGTCCAGGACCATGCGTCCACTTTCATCATTGGCGTGCTTGGGACACATCCGTTTGGTAGTGTGCTAGACGACGTCATGCGGGGCAAGGCCATTCATGAACGCCCGGTGGTGATCAAGTACTACCAGCGGGTTGAGGAGGCGGTTTCCAGCCACGTCCTCTTTATTAGCGCTTCGGAGGAACCACGTTTGCCTGCGATCCTGGCGGTGCTCGAGACGACGCCTGTCCTCACGATCAGCGACCTGGAGCGCTTTGCTGAACGTGGCGGCATGATTGCGCTCCGGCTCGTGGACCGGAAGGTGCACTTTGATATCAACATGGATGCCACAGAGCGTGCAGGGCTGAAGTTGAGCTCGCAGCTCTTACGACTGGCCAAAGTCATCCACGGCATTCAGCGTGTACGAGAGTAAAGGCCCATGCCGACCTTCCGCGACTTGTCGATCCAAAGGAAGCTGCTATGGGTGAGCATGCTAGCGAGCGGGACCACCTTGCTGCTCATCTGTACGGCGTTTGTGTTCTATGATCGCCTGACCTTTCGGGAGGTAATGGTGCGCCAGCTCGCCGGGCAGGCAGATATTATTGGCATGAATAGTGCCTCGCCCTTGTTGTTCGATGATGCGGATGCCGCCGCAGAAACGCTCGCAGCGCTCCGCGCCGAACCGCGCATCATCGCTGCCGGGATCTACCGCGCCGATGGGCAGCGCTTCGCCATCTATGATCACCAGGCACCCGCAGGGGCCACGCTGCTGCCGGCACAACTGGGCGTGCTGACAGAGGGACACCGTTTTGAGCGCGAGCATCTGGTGCTCTTCCGTCCTATTATCGGTGGCGGGCAAACGCTTGGCACCGTCTATATCCTGGCGGATCTGTACGAGATACAACAGCGGCTCAGCCGCTATCTGGCCATTGCCAGCCTGGTCGGGCTGGCATCTTTTGGCCTTGCCCTGTGGATCTCGTCGCGGCTGCAGCGGCGCATCTCCGATCCTCTTGTGCAGCTGGCGCACACGGTGCGGCGCGTCTCTGCGGAGCAAGATTATACGGTCCGTGTGCCGGTCCATGGCCGGGATGAACTGGGGCTCCTCGGGGAGGCATTCAATGACATGCTCACGCAGATCCAATGGCGGGATAGCGCGCTGCAACAGGCCCACGACGAGCTCGAACAGCGCGTCATCGAGCGCACGGCCCAACTCGAAGCGGCGAATCACGAGCTGGAGGCCTTCAGCTACAGCGTTTCGCATGACCTGCGGGCGCCGCTGCGCGCGATTAATGGATTTGCGCGTATCCTGCTCGAAGAGCACGCGCCGTCCCTGGTCGAGGAGGCGCAGGAGTACTGCCAACTCATGCGGGACAACGCGCAGTACATGGGCCAATTGATCGATGATCTTCTGGCCTTCTCGCGCCTGAGCCGCCAGCCACTCACCAGGCAGCCTGTGGCGCTGGCGGACCTGGTGCGACAGGCGCTTAACGACCTGCGCGCCATGCAGGGAGAGCGGCGTATTGACTGGCACATTGGCGCGCTGCCGCTCTGCCAGGCTGATCCGGCCTTGCTCAAGCAGGTTTTTGTCAATCTGTTGACCAATGCGCTTAAATTTACCAGCCGACGCGAGCTGGCTGTGATTACCGTTGACTGTCGCGAAGAGCAGGGGGAGCCCATCTATTTTGTCCAGGACAACGGCGTGGGCTTCAATATGGCATATGTGGACAAGCTCTTCGGCGTGTTCCAGCGCTTGCACCGCGCCGACGAGTATGAAGGGACCGGGGTGGGCCTGGCGATCGTGCAGCGGATCATCCATCGTCATGGGGGACGCATCTGGGCCGAGGCGGCAGTCGATCAGGGTGCAACATTTTCCTTTACCCTCGGGGGAGAGACGGAATATGCTTGAGAATGTCATTGAAATTTTGCTGGCCGAAGATAATCCCAGTGATGTGCGACTCACCCTCCATGCCCTCAACCGCTACAACCTCACGAATAAGATTCACGTGGTCCGCGATGGGGCAGAGGCCTTAGACTTTATCTTCTGTACCGGGGCGTACGCGCAGCGTAACATCGGGCAGCCCCCCAAAGTGGTCCTGCTCGACCTCAAATTACCCCTGGTGAATGGCCTGGAAGTGTTGCAACGGATGAAGGCAGATCCCCACGCACGTCTGATCCCCGTGGTCATTCTGACATCCTCCCGTGAAGAGCGAGACATCGTCGACAGTTACCGCTTGGGCGTCAATAGTTATATCACGAAGCCGGTGGATTTTGAGCAATTTACGGAGGCGGTGCGCGCCCTGGGTATGTACTGGGTGCTGCTCAACCAGGCACCGATCCTGACGGGCTGAGGGTGAGAAAGGCGCACGATGGCAACCCCTTTACACGTGCTGATTGTGGAAGACCGCCCTGCCGATGCCGCGCTCATGGTGCATGAACTGCGCCGCGCCGGGTTCGACCCGGTGTGGCGGCGGGTAGAGACAGAGGAGGACTACCTGGCGCACCTGCAAGCAGGGCTGGACGTGATTCTCGCCGACTATACCTTGCCCCAATTTGACGCTCTGCGAGCCTTGCAGTTGCTCCAGGAACGTGGGGAGGATACTCCGTTCCTCATTGTGTCAGCCACCATTGGCGAAGAGATCGCTGTCTCGGCCATGCAGCAGGGTGCGGCCGATTACCTGCTGAAAGACCGCCTGGCACGTTTGGGGCCAGCAGTGGTGCGGGCGCTCCAGGAGATCGCTGAGCGTCGAGCACGCCAGCAGGCCGAGGCGGCGCTGCGTGCCAGCGAAGCCCGCTTTCGTACTATGGCCGAGGCGGCCCCGGTCTTGCTCTGGATGGCTGGTGTGGACCTGGGCTGCACCTATTTTAACCAACGGTGGCTAGAGTTTACGGGCCGCACACTGGAACAGGAACAGGGCTATGGCTGGATCGACAATGCGCACCCGGACGACGCTGGCGCCTGCCTTGATCTCTATACTACGGCCTTTGTGGCCCGGCAGCCGTTTGAGATGGAATACCGGATGCGGCGCGCTGATGGCGTATATCGCTGGGTGCTTGATCGTGGGGTGCCCCTACTGACCTCAGAGGGTCACTTCGCGGGCTACATCGGCTCGGCCATCGACATCACGATGCGCAAGGAGGCAGAGCACATCCTGCAGCAGACGCAGGCGGTACTGGAACAGCGTGTCGCGGAGCGGACGGCTGCCCTGGAGCAGGCCATGGCCGAACGCCAGCGCCTGGAACACGAGGCCCAGCGCGCCGAGCATTTTGCCATGCTGGGGCGCCTGGCGGCGGGCGTCTCCCACGAAATTCGTAATCCCTTGGGCGCAGTCTTCTTACACTTTGATTTGTTACAAGAGGTCCTGCGCGAACCCTCGTCGGAGAGCCCAGAGGAGATCGCCGAGACACTCGCGGAGATCCAGACGAACTTGAGGCGGCTGGACGACCTGGTGCAGGATTATCTGTCGCTAGTGCGGGTGACGCAGCTCGAGTGTACACCAGGGGAGGTGGGAACTGCTGTGCAGACGTGGGCCAGCGAGTGGCAGGAACACGCCGCAGCTCGTGCGGTCACGCTACGGCTGGAGGGCCTGGAACGCCTCGGAACTGTGGCCTTTCACGAGAGCACGTTGCGTCGTGTCCTGCTCAATCTGGTACAGAACGCCCTCGACGCCATGCCTGAGGGAGGCACCCTCAGCGTGGCGGGTCGCAGCACCGCCACCCACGTCCAGCTCCAGGTACGGGATACTGGAATCGGCATCCCGGCGCCCCAGCTCGCCCAGATTTTCGAACCCCTGTACACCACCAAGCCCGGGGGAACGGGGCTGGGATTGTATATCGTCCAACAGATTGTGGCCGCGCATGGGGGGCAGGTGACGGTGGACAGTGTCGAGGGCCAAGGCACGACCTTTACCCTGACGCTGCCCCGGATTCCGGAGGGAACGCCCTAGCCCGCGGGTGCCGCCACCACACCCCCAGCGGCGCTGCAGGCCCCGAAGTCCTCATAGCCACAGAGGGAAGAGCATGACACACGATCCCCAAGTACGTGTCGGCCCGACCGCAGTGCCCTGGCTCAGCGGCGGCGGAGAGATGGGTGCGGTGATACGTGCCCTTGACTGGGCGCAGACGCCGATCGGCCCGCCCGCTTCCTGGTCACCGAGCCTCCGTATGATGGTGCGCTTCCTGCTGAGCAATCGTTTCCCCCTGCTGCTCTGGTGGGGCCCGCACTTCTGCCAGCTCTACAACGATCCCTACCGACCCGTGCTCGGCACCAAACATCCACAGTCCATGGGGCAACCCGCCAGTGCCTGCTGGTCCGAGATCTGGCACATCATTGGTCCCCTCATCGAGACACCTTATCACGGTGGCCCGGCAACCTGGATGGAGGACCTCGCTCTGGAAATCAACCGGTATGGGTTTGTCGAGGAGACCCATTTTACGGTTGCGTATAGCCCGGTGCCAGATGAGACTGTGTCGAGTGGGATTGGCGGTGTACTTGCCACTGTGCACGAAATTAGCGACAAAGTCGTTGGTGAACGTCGCGTGACGGTGCTGTGCGACCTCGGGGCGCGCGCGTCGGAGGCGAAAACGGCCGAGGACGCCTGCGCCATTGCTGCCGAGACCCTGGCGCAGCACCCGCAGGATATCCCCTTTGCGCTGCTGTATCTGCTGGATGCGGACTGCCAGTCCGCCCGTCTCGCCGGGACTAGCGGCGTCCCGCAGGGGACCCCTGCCAGTCCGCCCGTGATCGCGCTCAGCAGGAACCCGGGTATGGACGATATCTGGCCCCTGGCCGACGCCGTTCGGACGGAAACCATGCAGGTCGTGGACGATCTCGCTGCGCGAGTCAATCCTGTCCCCCGCGGACCGTGGGTGGAGCCGCCCCAGCGCGCTGCAGTCGTGCCCATTCGCTCGAATATGGCCCACCAGCTCGCCGGTGTGCTGGTGATAGGTCTCAGTGCTCGCCTGCGTTTCGACGAGTTGTACGCCAGCTTTCTTGAGCTGGCCACAACCCAGGTCGCGACGGCGATTGCCAACGCGCGTGCCTATGAAGCGGAGCGCCAACGGGCCGAAGCCCTGGCCGAACTCGACCGCGCTAAGACCGTCTTTTTCTCCAATATCAGCCACGAATTTCGCACGCCGCTGACGCTCATGCTCGGGCCGCTGGAGCAGGCGCTAGCCGGAGAACACGGCGCATTTACGCCGTCGCAGCGCGAGGAACTGGACGTTGTCCAGCGCAACGGACTGCGGCTGCTGAAACTCGTCAATACTCTCCTGGACTTCTCACGCATCGAGGCTGGCCGCATCGACGCGAGCTACGAGCCGCTCGACCTTGCCGCCTGCACCGTCGACCTCGCGAGCGTCTTTCGCTCCGCCATCGAACGGGCCGGGCTACGCCTGCGGGTAGAGTGCCCGTCATTGCCAGAGGCGATCTACGTAGATCGCGACATGTGGGAGAAGATCGTCCTCAACTTGCTGTCGAACGCCTTCAAATTTACCTTTGAAGGCGAGATTGCCGTCAGTCTGCGCTGGTGTGGGACGCATGTTGAGCTCGCAGTGCGTGACACCGGCATAGGTATTCCGGCCGCTGAGTTACCACATCTCTTTGAGCGCTTCCACCGCATACGCGGCGCTCGGGCGCGCACCCATGAGGGCACCGGCATTGGCCTGGCGCTGGTGCAGGAACTGGTGAAACTCCACGGTGGCCAGATCACCGTGGCGAGCACGGTCGGCGCTGGTACGACCTTCACCCTCGCTATCCCGATAGGCACCGCGCACTTGCCCGCCGACCGTGTGGGCGCGGCCCGCAGCCTGGCGTCGACGACCATGGGGGCGGAAGCCTTTGTCGAAAAGACACTGCGCTGGCTGCCAGAAGAGCCTGAGGGGGTTACCGTCTCTGTGACCTCTGACCTCCCGTTATCCCGGGCTTCGGCACTCCCTACACCCGCGTGCATTCTGCTGGTCGACGATAATGCCGATATGCGCGATTACGTACGGCGGTTGCTCGCCCCACGCTGGGAGGTGGTGGCTGTGGCCAATGGCTTGAAAGCCCTGGAGGTGGCCCGCGAGCGTGGGCCAGACCTGGTGCTGACTGATGTCATGATGCCGGGGCTCGACGGGTTTGCCTTGCTGCGCGCCCTACGTGCCGACCCACGCACGGCGCCGATCCCCGTCATCCTGCTCTCGGCACGCGCCGGTGAAGAGTC
>Ga0163162_10003608_pt1 | contig 14825 bp, 9 predicted proteins | sample S55metaG_FD_115310 | JGI IMG/M metagenome (GOLD analysis project Ga0163162, IMG submission 115310) | Switchgrass rhizosphere microbial communities from Kellogg Biological Station, Michigan, USA - S5-5 metaG | ecosystem: Host-associated > Plants > Roots > Rhizosphere > Soil | place: USA: Michigan...
ACTCTGCCCAATGGAAGAGCAACGGACCTGTGCGCAGTGTCTCGTTCCATGTGCGAACCAGCGTGTACGCTCCGATACGCTCAGGAAAGGCTCCCGCAGAGGTCGCGCTTGTAAGAGTCTGCGTAGGATCGCTTCCCAGATCATGCATCACCGCGCGCGCCGTACCGAAGCATCCGAACACAGCAATCGATGTCATCATCGCGAGTCGCATCCGCAGGAAGTTCATCGAATTGCCTGTCGGCCCGAATCCATCTTCCGCAGCGTGCATTTCAGGCCGCCGCTTGGATTCCCCAAACCGACCAATTACGTGGAACAGGAGAAATGTTGCAAACAGAAACAGGCATCCGCCGATAATGTAGTCGCCCAGTTTCGCCTTGTTCTGAAACCACGGGAACCGAAGCGCCACAATGTAATAGATCACCAGCAGGCAAAGCCGAGCAAAGTTGAATACATAACCCAGCAGCACCGCAGCTGCAACGACAGCCGCATGGACGTGCCACCGAAACCTATAGACATACCCCGCCACCAACGCAATGAAACCCATCGTCACCGCTCCACGAATACCATTGCAGCCAGGGGCGATGAACATACCAAAAGTTGGCGTAAACATCAGGCGCATCTGGTCAGGCGTCAACTGTTGGCCCAGTCCAATAGCGAAAGCACGCGCAACGTGAGCCGAAACGCGCTGTAGAGGTAAATCCACAAAGACATTGAAGATATGCGGAATCGGATTGACGAACCACAGCAGAGTGATGGGAAACAGCGATGCGCGATATAACCTTCGGCCGCCAAAAAGCAGAACTACACCCGAACCATAGGCAAATGCCACCAGCGAATGCGGAGGAAGGTAGACATTCCACTGCGGCGAGAAGACGAAGATCAGAATAGCCTGATCGCGAATCTGTACTGTGGCGATCGTGACAGCAAGAATCGTTAGCCCCCACCAGCTTCCATTCATCTCCCAGCGTAAAGCTCGCCATGCGCGAAGAATCAGGAAGAAGCTGACCAATGGAATGACCATACCGATCGACTTCAGCGCGTCCATGGTCCAGATAGTCCATAGCAGCGCAATCGTCGATCGTATGCTCGTCAGGCCGATCACGGCGAGGGCCGCCGCCAGTCCCGCAGCCAATGGCGGCGAGAGCCTGGCAGCCCACGACGAAAGTTGAGGGCGAAAGTCAGTCGCCGGAAGTGTAGACATAACGATCCGTAATTGATCTTGTGAGTGCGAGAGGCGAATGCCTCGCGCTATTTTAGGGAATTACGGCGAACCTTCATTCGCGCACGCGCCGAAGCAAGAAAAGCGCCTGCGGATCCGGCGACAGCGAGAATGACAGTTGGATTCTCTGGGGAATCCGTGCAATCGCCGTCCGTCGTAATGACGGCTCCGCCTTGAGCGTGGAGAGGGAGGGCTGCCGAAAGGAAGAGAGCGAAGCCGAGAAGCAAGAGTGATTTCTTCATGGTGTCCTCTTTTGGGAAACTATCGGCGCACCAATTCAAAGTCAACGCACGTTTGTTCTTGCCACATAACACTTTTGTGGGGTATGTCGTAAGCGATTCGGGTGTCTCTTTGCTGCGTGCTCAGAGTCAATCGAAGGCTACTCGTTTGCTCCACTTGGATCCGTCGCAAGCACCCGCCAAAACACCGTTCCCGCAGGAGGAAGGCAAGCCACTATCCAGAACGTAAGACCATAGCGCGCATGATCGAAGAAATGTCCAAGCACTGGCATCAATAATCCTGTAACCAGGGCCCATGCCGAGATACATATTCCTGCCAGGAACGCCGAATGCTGTTTAGGTAGCGACTCCATCCCATCAGAAAGCGCGAAGACAACAAAGCCGCCCGCTACGAACATCTGCAGAAAGAAGAGCAGCATAGTTGCAGACACCGGCGCAGCAGCACGGGCAGCAAGCGGTGCCAGCGTAATCAGAAATCCCGCGACTGAAAGTGCCACAAACACCGGCCATGGACGACGCGCAATCTTTCGTCCAGCCATACGCCTGCGTCGGTGATCCGCATACCGTCCGAAGACAAGATAACCAAGCTCCCACCCCGCTGGCGGAAGCCACAAGAGGTATCCGAGCGAAGTCTGACTCAGATGCAACACTCGCGTCAGATACAACGGCGCCGCGTATAACCCAAACGCCAGCGGCGCAGCACCCAGCCCATAAGCGCATGCAGCGGCAAATAAATTCCGGTTCCATCGCGAAGACGCAGGCGCTATTACCTCACTCTTCGAATGAAAGCTCGCCGATGCCGCATACCAGCCTGAGAGACGCAGTATGCCCCACATCGCAATCCACAGAAGCCCCAACACTGCTGTCACTCCAAAGGCAGCGCGCCATCCCCAGCGCACAGCAATCGGCGTAATCAGCAGTGGAGTAAGCGCAGCCCCGAGCGAGCTCCCGCTATAAGCAACGCCAAGCCCAAAAGAACGCTTCTCTGCAGGCAGCGTCTCCGTGACTGTCTTCAGCCCCGCGGGAAAGGTCGCACCTTCGCCAAAGCCCAGCACGCCGCGAGCGACGCACATCCCAAGGAAGCCCGTCATCAACCCATGACTTCCCGAGGCCACGGACCACACCAACACCGCCACCAGCGTCGTCACCCATAGACCTGCGCGATCCATCCAGAAGCCCCACACAGGGTTCGCCACCATGTAGCACAGACTGAATACCAGGATTGCGTAACCATACTGGGTCGCAGAGAGATGCAGGTCCGACAGAATCGTCGGGCTCAGGATTGCAAGCACACTGCGGTCCACGTAGCTCAATAGACCCAGCATCGTCATCGACGCCACTGGAGCCCATTGCCGCATTGTGGACCGCTTCTCTGTACCAACCTCAGCAGACGTCGTCACGGCTTCGTCTGCGTCGCCAGCCACTGCCGCAGGCTCGGCTCCTGTGTACTGCGAAGTTGCACGCAATCATTGATGTTGTCGATTGCCTTGGCCAACGTTCGCTGCGCAGCATCCACCTTATGCGTCGCGAAAAAGCTAGCTACTTCATCGCGCTTCTCCACTGAGCAGAACGAGCCTGCGGCTCCCACGATACGTGCGCCTGAGGCAGTCGTCAGTTGAGCATGCACCTTGTCCCAGTTCTGCTGGATATAGTTCCACGTCTGCTCACGAGTGTCGCGTCCGGTCAATAACATGACAATCAACACCCAGCTATCCTGGTTGCGCACCTGGCCGGAAACCGCATAATCAAGCGTGCGCGTCACCAGTGCAGGATCGCGAAACCGAGCAAGCGTGTGCAGTGCCTCAGACTGTAACCCCGCATCTCTCGAATCCTTGCTCGCAGCCAACACCTTCTCGTACAGTGCCGCGTCTCCGTTCACCGCCGTCACCGCTATGGCCGACTCCGTCAGAATCGGATCGCTACCTCTGTCCCGTTGCGCTCCCGAAACAAACGAGCGCTCCGTCAGCTCTTTCGCTGCCGCAAGAGCCACTGGCTCCTTCGCTGCGCCAAGTATCTCCATCAGTTCAGCACGAAGCGCCTGGCGGTCATACGATTCACCGGCAGTCGGATGCCCCAACGCCGTGTATACCGGCCCGAATTCGCGTCGCAGAACAGCCGCCAGCTGCGCACGGTCTTCGTCAGTGGCAATGCGTGTGTCGATCAACTTCACCTTATCGAGCGCTGTCTCCATCACCAGCCCATTCGAATCGCTCTTCAGTGCAAGCACAAGGCTCAGATAATCCCCTACTGTTCCCTGCCCTGAACGCACCAATGCCCAGCGATCACCCAGCAGCCCGATGCGCTCCTGCGGTGTCAGCCTCGTCTCGGCCTCTGCAATAATCGCATCCAGTTCGGGAGCCGTGTAGGCCGCGCGATAGTAGCCCTTCGCACCCGCATTTGCAAAAAACGATGACGACTTAACATCCGCCGAAACTGGCAATGATCGATCTTCCGGTGTCACAACTCGGCAGATGATCTTGCCAGTCAATCGCCAGCAAACAGGCAGCGTCCAGCTCTGCGCAGTGCTGCCGCCTGTTGGCGAAAGAAAGAAGCGACTCTGCGTCACCGGGACGCCACTCGCACTCTGGCTTGAAAACGTCAGCAGCGGCACTCCAGGCTGCGTTACAAAGCTCTGCATGATCTTGTCGACCGGCTGGTGCGAATTCGCAGTCTGCGCACTCCAGAAATCCTCCGCAGTCGCATTCGCATACAGATGCGCAGCAAGGTAGTTGTGGACTCCCTGACGAAAGACCTCTTCGCCTAGATAGTTCTCCACCATCCCCAGTACCGCTCCAGCCTTGCCATATGCGATGCCGTCGAACATCTCGTTGATTTCGCCGGGAGTCTCCGCCCTCGCGCGAATCGTGCGCGTCGTCTTCTGCGAATCAAGATTCATCGTCGTGTCCAGGTCGCGCGCATCATCCTGCGGGAAGTTCCACTCCGGCTTCCACTTCGCCACCGGCTTCGATTCCATCCAACTCGCAAAACCCTCGTTCAGCCACAGGTTGTCCCACCACTGCATCGTCACCATGTCGCCGAACCACTGATGCGCCATCTCGTGCGCCACCACAATCGCAACTCGCTTCTTCGCTGGAATCGCTCCGTTCTTCGCATCCACCAGCAGGTCTGTCTCGCGATACGTGATGCACCCGAAGTTCTCCATTGCACCGGCCTCAAAGTCAGGTAGCGCCACCATATCCAGCTTCGGCATCGGGTATTTAATCCCGAAATACTTGTTGTAGTACGGCAGAATGTACTCCGCGCTCTCGAGGGCGAACCTGGTCATCTCCACCTTGTCCGGCGTCGAGCACGCGCGAATCGGCACCCCATCAGCCTTGCCTGTAGTGCATTTGAAGTCTCCAACCAGAAACGCCACAAGGTACGTCGACATCTTCGGCGTCGTCGCAAACTTCACCGTGTGTTTTCCTGCAACCGGCCCAGGCGTATCAGAGACAACCTGCGTATTCGCGATGGCATTGTCGCCTGCATCAATCACAAGCGTGAGGTCATAGGTTGCCTTCAACGCCGGCTCATCGAAGCTGGGATAAGCCCGCCGCGCATCCGTAGGCTCAAACTGCGTCACCGCATAGTTACGGGCCTTCGTCTTTGAAAGATAAAAACCGCGCAGCTTGTCGTTCAGAATACCTGTGTACTGGATTACAAGACGAACTTTGCCCGCAGGAAGCGGCTGAGGGAAAGTAAAAGTCGCCTGCTCCTTCGCATCATCCAAGGTCACCGCAGCAGACTGAGAACCTGCTGTAACCTTCAGAAACTTAATCTCCGCCGCATTCAGCGTAATCGCCGTAGACGGGCGATCGAGCACAACATCAATCGTCTCCTCACCCGCGAAGGTTGCGGCCTTCAGATCCGGTGTAAGCGCAAGCGAGTAGTGCTCAGGGTGAACGCCCTCCGGCAGACGCTGCGCATGCAGTGCGGGAAGTGCAGTAAAGACGAGGGCCAAAATAGCAGGAAGGGTCAGGCGAAACTTCAGTTGCATATCTCTTAAGGATAACCAACAACATCGCCCTGACCTTCCAAAACCTGCGTCGGAACCGCAGATTTTGTGATCAACCGCTACTTCAGTGCCGCGGGGAGCAACTATGCACCCTGCAGCGAGGCTGCCCTCTCCGACACCCCGCCCAACTCCGCCGCCCGGGCCTCGGCATACGCCGCCGCTCCCAGCAGGGCACACGTGTCATCAAGAATCACCCGCACCGGAATCGACTGCAGCAGCGGCGACATACGTCCCTTATCAAGAAATGCCTGCATGAAAAACCCGTTCTGCATCGTCTTCAGCCGTTTCGGAGCAATCCCGCCACCCAGATAAATACCACCATTAGCCAGCACCTTCAGAGCGAGGTTCCCCGCCTCGGCTCCATAAGCCGAAGCAAACGTCTTCATCGTCTCAAAGCAGATCGAACTCGACCCATCCTCAGCGCACTCCCCAATCACCACATTCGGGTCCTCACCCGCCATGCGGTCGCAGAGCCACTTCGGCTCATCCAGCTTCTCTACATCGCGAAGAAACCGATAGACATTCTGGATTCCCAGCCCCGACACCACGCGCTCGAAACTCACACGCCCCTTCAGCGTGCTGCGCAGGTACTCCAGCATTGCTATCTCGCGGGTCGATCGGGCCGCAAAGTCGCAGTGGCCGCCCTCCGAAGGAATCGGATGGTGTTTCTTTCCATCCCACAGCAGCAACGCCTCGCCCAAACCCGTACCCGCCGAAACCAGCCCTCGATGTCCCACTGCATTCGCATCACCATCATGCAGCGTATGGATCATCTCCGGCGCGAGTTCTGGAATTCCATATCCATTGGCCTCGAGATCATTGATCAGAAAGACATGTTCAATCGAAAGTGACTTCGACAGATCGCGCACATCGAGCGTCCACGGAAGGTTCGTCAGCTTCAGCCGTCCATCGCGCACAGGCCCCGGCAAGCCGAAGCACGCAGCCATGATGTCAGCCCGATGCACCTTCGGCTCATTCTCATCGGCCACAAGAAACTTGTTCACCACTTCGTCGAGCGTTGCAAACTGATGTGCAGGAAACTTCTGATCGCGGATCGGGTGCAAATGCCCGCCCGTAAAATCGTAGAGTGCCAGGTGGACCTTTGTGCCCCCGACGTCGCCAGCCAGAATCATCTAGTTAAGCTCCAGAACCCCGGTCGAACCGCCATTTGCCGGTGCTGGCAGCTTAGATGCTGCCGCCGTATCGAGCAAGAGCGTCAACTTCCCGCTCGCCGGGCGAATAATCTGCGAAGGATACGTCTCCGGCTGATATGGCCCCAGCAACACCTCGTTCAGCACCTGCGCCTTCTTATCCCCCTCAATCAGGAACGCCACCTCCCTGCCCTGATTGATCACCGGCCAGGTCAGCGTAATGCGCCATGTGTCCTTCTGTGGAACATGGTTCGCAACCACGATATGCGTCATATCGTTCAGCGCCTCAGTGTGCGGAAACAATGAAGCCGTATGGCCATCGTCACCCATCCCCAATAGCACGAGGTCGAAGGTAGGCGTCTCCGCCCCTTCCAGCCGAAAGCCATTGCGGATCGCCGCCTCGTACCGCGCCGCACCCTCCTCCGGCGCCAATTCGCCTTCCACGCGGTGCATCCGCTCAGCCGGCAGCGGCACCTTCGATAACAGCGCCTCGCGCGTCATGCGATAGTTCGACTCCGCATCCTCCGGCCCCACGCACCGCTCGTCCACCCAATACAGATCAAGCTTGTCCCACGGCACCTGCTTCACAAAAGATTGCGCGGGGTCTGCTAATAGCGCGAACATCGCCTTCGGAGTCGTGCCACCCGAGATCGCCACCCGCGCAATTCCGCGGGCCTTCGCCGCTGCAATCACAGCAGTCGTAAACAACTCGGTAGCAGCCTTCGCAACCTCGGCCGGTGTCGATGAGATGCGATACGTAACAGTAACGGGACGCGGCATGATTCCAGCTCTCTTGAATGAAATGATCTTCAACGCAACGAAAAAGCTCCCGACGCCAACACGCCGGGAGCCTCTCAACCAGTTACAGCTTACGCCACTTGCGGCCTTCCGACTCTAGCAGCGCATCCGCCGCCGAAGGCCCCCAGGTTCCCGCGGCATAGTTCGGGAAATCCTTCACCGGACTCTCTGCCCACGCCTTCAGGATCGGCGTCATCAGCGCCCACGTGGCCTCTACGCCGTCACGGTGCGCGAACAGGGTTCCGTCTCCCAGCATCGCATCCAGCAGCAGACGCTCGTATCCGTTAGCCCACGACTTGCCAAACGCATCGGCGTAGTTGAAGTTCATCTGCACCGGGCTGATGTCCATGCTCGGTCCCGGCAGCTTCGCTCCAAACCGAAGCGCGATACCCTCATCCGGCTGAATGCGCATCGAGATAAGGTTCGGCTTGATGGCATCGCTGTCATGGCACTCGCCGCCCTTGAACAACCGCATCGGCGGCTGCTTGAACTGAACGGTAATCTCTGTCACACGCTTTGCCAGCCGCTTGCCCGCGCGAATGTAGAACGGAACACCGGCCCAGCGCCAGTTCTCAATCTCCAGCCGCAGAGCCGCATACGTCTCCGTCTGCGAGCGAGGATGCACGCGGTCTTCCTGTCTGTATCCCAGAACCGGCTTGCCGTCGACGATCCCCGGTCCATACTGCCCGCGAACCGTATCAGCTGGATGGATCGGCGTAATCGCCTTCCACACCTTCACCTTCTCCGCGCGAACCGCATCCGCCTGGAACGAGACCGGTGGCTCCATCGCAACAAAGCTCAGAAGTTCCATCACGTGGTTCTGCACGACGTCGCGCAGCGCTCCCGCCTGCTCGTAGAACGGCCCGCGGCCCTCAATGCCAATCGACTCCGCCGCCGTAATCTCAACGTGGTCGATGTAGTTCCGGTTCCAGACGTTCTCGAAGATCCCATTCGCAAATCGGAACACAAGGATGTTCTGCACCGTCTCCTTGCCAAGGTAGTGGTCGATGCGGAAGATCTGGTCTTCGTCAAAAACTTTGTTCACTTCATCGTTGAGTGCGCGGGCCGACTCAAGGTCATGTCCGAACGGCTTCTCGATGATCGTCCTTACCCACGGAGCCTTCCCGTCTTTATCCGCCTCCGGCTTCGCCATTCCATGCTCACCCAGGAAGTTGATGATGTCCGAGAAGTATTCCGGTGCTGTCGCCAGATAGAACAACCGGTTCCCCTGCGTGTTGAACTTTCCGTCCAACTCTCCAAGCTTCTTTTTCAGAGCGTCATAGCCCGCAGGATCGTCAAAGTTCATCGCGTGATACTGCACACGATCCACAAACGGGGCCAGCTTCGGATCGTTCTCCTCTACTCCGCCGCCCGCGATGATGCCTTCCTTCATGTCCGGTGCGAAGCTCTGCTCCAACGGCCGCCGCGCCACGCCGACAACCGCGAAGTCCTTCGGCAACAGACCGCCCTGGTCCAGGTGATACAGCGCTGGCAACAGCTTGCGCTTCGTCAGATCGCCCGACGCGCCGAAGATGACCACAATGCATGGGTCCGGCGTACGCTCCGAACTCCGCGCCGCAGCCGCCGTATCGGGAGAAACTTGAACTTGTGTGGTAGCCATGTCGATATCCTTTCGTCCTGATCCTTTTTTTGATGGTCCCGCAGTTACTCGGCCTTCTTTACCGCGTGACCGCCAAATGCGCCGCGCATGATCGAGATCATTCGGTCCGTAAAATTGTTCTCTTCGCGCGACCGAAGTCGGCGAATCAAGGACTCCGTAATCACCGGAGCCGAGATATTCAGATCGATTGCTTCGGTCACCGTCCAGCGGCCTTCGCCCGAATCCGGAACCCACGCCTCCAGACCTGCCAGCGTCGGATTGTTGTCCAGCGCTCCTGCTGTCAGATCCAGCAGCCACGACCGCACCACTGAACCCTTCTGCCAGATGTGTGCAATCTGCGTCAGGTCCAGCTTCAGCGGCTCCTTCGCCTTCATAATCGAGAAACCCTCGGCGTACGCCTGCATCAGGCCATACTCAATGCCGTTGTGCACCATCTTCACAAAATGACCAGCTCCCGATGGGCCTACATGCCCCCAGCCCTCCGTCGGCGAAGGCGCAAGCGCCTGGAAGATTGGCGTAAGACGCTCCACCGGAGCCTTGTCGCCGCCGATCATCAGGCTGTAGCCCTCCTGCAAGCCCCACACACCGCCCGAAGTCCCGCAGTCCACATAGTCCAGACCCGTTGGAGTCAACTGCGCATGCCGCCGCTGCGTGTCCTTGTAGTTCGAGTTGCCGCCATCAATGATTGTGTCGCCCTGCGACATCAGACCCTCCAGGCTGGCAATCGTGTGATCCACTGGATCGCCCGAAGGCACCATGATCCACACCGCACGCGGAGCCTGCAGGTTCTTCACCAGATCCTCAAGCGAATTCACGCCCAGCGATCCATTCTCTGTCAGCTTCGCCGTCGCGTCCTTATTGAAGTCGAATCCAACCACCTTGTGTCCGGCCAGCTTCAGGCGCTCCGCCATGTTGAAGCCCATCTTGCCGAGTCCAATAATTCCAAGTTCCATCGTCTTTCCCTTTCGTCACTCGAACGGCGATGCCGTGTTGAAATGTTCTGTTCGTCCAGACGCCTTCCTATCCAATACGAACGGCAGCGCCACAAAGACCTTCATAACTTCATTGACCAGGAGGAAAATCCGCGCCCACCGTCACCTGCTCCCAGGCCGCAAGCTCCTTCTGCCACTTTTCAATCTTTTCGCGAACCCGTTTCAGTGCTCCCGCACCCAGCAACAGCCGCAACGGAGGGTTCTCCGCATCCACAACCTGCATCATCGCGTGCACTGCCTTCAGCGGATCACCCGGCTGCTTGCCGTCCTGCTCATTCTGATAACGACGCGCATTCCCCGCCGTCGCGTCATAATCCTCAACCCTCTTCGCAGCCGCAACACCCGACCGCCCCAGAAAATCCGTGCGAAATGGCCCCGGCTCCACAATCGTCAGCTTGATCCCAAGCGGCGCAACCTCCTGCGCCAAGGACTCCGACAATCCCTCAACCGCAAACTTCGTGCTCTGGTAAGTTCCCCACCCCGGCCCCGCAGTCAACCCGCCAATCGAAGACAGGTTCAGAATATGTCCGCTCTTCTGTTTGCGAAGCTGAGGCAAAAACGCGCGCGTTACTCGCAGCAGACCAAAGACATTCGTGGCATACATCGGCTCCAGTTCAGCCTCAGAAACCTCTTCGATTGCGCCTGCAACTCCATATCCCGCGTTGTTCACCAGAACATCCACACGACCGAAACGCTCCAGAGTCTTCTCGACCGCTGCGTCCACCTGTTCTTGTTTGGTTACATCCAGCGGCAGAGCCAGCGCGTGGCCCGGATACTTCTGCTCCAGGTCTGCCACTTGTCCCACCTTACGGGCCGTTGCGACCACGTTTTCGCCCGCCTTCAAAACCTCTTCCGCCAGCAGACGGCCAAATCCCGTCGAGCTCCCCGTGATAAACCACGTGCGCGGACTCTTCTGCTCTCCCATTTCCTCTCCAGAAAACACGGCCGCCCCGCTATCGCAACACGGCGCTTCAAAAGCGCTCCCTATGTGCTTCCGTTGGATGCTCACACCCAACTCGTCGATGCGTTCCCGGACAAAACAACGGGCGAGGGAGGCATCCCCCGCCCGCTCTTTCTTACTTCTTCACCAGCTTCTTCGCCTCTTCGACGACATGAGCAACGCTGATGCCCAGCTTTTCCAGCGCAATCGGTCCCGGAGCAGAGGCGCCAAACCGGTCCAGTCCAATCACGCCGCCGTTGTGGCCCACGTACTTGTACCAGCCCATCGTAGCGCCAGCCTCAACCGCCAGCTTCGGAGTGTTCTCCGGAAATAGTGCAGCCTTGTAAGCCACGTCCTGCTCGTCAAACAGCTTGAAGCTCGGCATCGAAACCACCGTCGCGTTGATTCCAGCAGCCTTCAGCTCCTCAGCGGCCTTCATGATCAGCGAAACCTCCGACCCCGTTGCGATCAGAATGATGTCCTTGCCGGAGTTATCCAGAGCGTACGCGCCCTTCCTCACGCCCTCCAGCACCTTGTACTTCTCAGCATCCAACACCGGCAGGTCCTGACGCGAAAGCGCCATAAAGCTCGCCGACTTACGCTCCAGCGCAAGCTGCCAGCACGCCGCCGTCTCGTTCGCATCCGCGGGACGGAAGTCCGTCAGCTGCGGGATCAGACGAAGCGACATCAGGTGCTCCACCGGCTGGTGGGTCGGTCCGTCCTCGCCCAGGCCAACCGAGTCATGCGTAAAGATGAACAGCGAGTGCACACTCATCAGCGCAGCCAGGCGAATCGCATTGCGCGCATAGTCCGAGAACACGAAGAACGTCGACCCGAACGGAATCAATCCACCGTGAGCCGCCATGCCGTTCACCATCGCGCACATGCCAAACTCGCGCACACCAAAGAAAACGTTGCGGCCCTTGGGATCAACATGGAAGTTCGCCGAATCTTTGAAGATCGTCTTCGTCGAAGCAGTCAGGTCGGCCGCGCCGCCAAACAACTCCGGCACAACTGGCTCAAGCGCGTTCATGACGATTTGGCCGGCATTGCGCGTAGCCACTGCCTTGTCCACTGGGAAGGTCGGAATCTTCTTCTCCCAGCCAGCCTGCATCTCGGCCTTGATCACACGATTGAACTCTGACGCCGGTTCCGGATACGCCTTCGCGTACTCCGCAAATCCAGCCTCCCAATCGGCCTTGTACTTCTTGCCCTTCGTCTTGGCCTCGGCCCAGTTCTTCGCCGCCTCTTCAGGAACATAGAAGCTCTTGTCTTCTGGCCATCCCAGGTTCTTCTTCGTAGCCTTCACCGCCTCCGCGCCCAGCGCTTCGCCGTGAACCTTGCTCGTTCCGGCCTTCGGGCTGCCGTAACCAATCACCGTGCGTACGCGAATCAGCGAGGGCTTCGTCGTCTCGGCCTTCGCTGCCTTGATGGCAGCCTCAATCGCTACCAGATCGTTGCCGTCGTCCACCATCTGCACCTGCCAGTGGTAGGCCTCGAACCGCTTCGTCACGTCTTCCGTAAAGCTCAGTTCCGTCGGGCCATCCAGCGAAATCAGGTTGTCGTCATACAGCACAATCAGCTTGCCCAGGCCAAGCGTTCCAGCCAGCGAAGCCGTCTCGTGCGAAATCCCTTCCATCAGGTCGCCGTCGCCGCAAAGCACGTAGGTGAAGTGATCAATAATCGCGTGCTCGTCGCGGTTGTACACAGCAGCCATGTGCTTTTCAGCCGTGGCAATACCCACCGCCATCGCAAATCCCTGTCCCAGCGGTCCCGTCGTTACCTCAACGCCCGGAGCCTCACCATACTCCGGATGCCCCGGAGTGTGAGATCCATACTGGCGGAAGCTTTCCAGCTGCGACATCGGAAGGTCATATCCCGAGAGGTGCAGTACGCCATATAGCAGTGCAGAAGCATGCCCATTCGAAAGCACAAACCGGTCGCGGTCGATCCACTTCGGGTCCGAAGGATCGTGCTTCATCAGCTTGTGGTACAGAAGATAGGCAATCGGAGCGCAGCCCAAAGGAGCTCCAGGATGGCCCGACTTGGCCTTTTCCACCGCATCCACGGCGAGAAAACGGAGGGCATTGATGGAAAGCTGGTCTAGCGCATTCTGCTGGTCGGTCTGCTGTTCGCTCATTCTTTTCCTTTTTCTTTCCGGATTCAGGCGCGCAACACGTCTGCGTCGCTCAATCTCGGCGCTTTTTCGTTTTAGGACGATCCCAACCAGTGTACAGGCGGGAGCCGCATCCCTGCATCTTCAGGGCCCGACATCCGGAGGCACGACAGTGACCTCTACATTTCTCCCCATCCAGCGATCCGGCCCTCCCTCTCCAGGCCACGCAAGCGTAAAAACAATCATTCCCGCCTGCTTCGATGTCGTCGAAATATCCACATAGGATCCCGACGGACCAACCATGTTCGCGACTGCTTCATTCACCGTCGCCCAGTTGTCGAGCGAATACACAACCCGGAAATGTCCGTTATCCACAATCCGTAACGTACGGCCCGCATAAATCTTCGTAATCGGCCTGCCCGAGGAGTAAATCTCGTAATGGTTCTTGAACCGCCGCTTCTCCTGCGGAACCCCATACCGTTCCTCAACAATTGCAATCCTGTCGAAGACCTTTCCATCCGTCGCCGAGCGGAGAAGCTTCAGATACTCCGAGTGTGCCCAAACCAGCGGCTGTGCCGCCCCTGCCGAACGCCCCAGGTACAGACTCTCCGAAGGAATATCCGCCGCGTCCCATATCTGCTCCGGCAGCATCCCACCCTTCGAGCTGAAGCGTTCCATCGCATCGATCAGCGACTCGTAATCTCCACCCGCAGCCAGCTCATAGTGCGCCCGCTCGCCCGACAGCAGAGGCCACGCCCTCCCCTGTCCCCATCCCTCATACGGCCCGCCGTCCTTCTTCTGTCCGTACCCATCATGGTTGTACCGTCGCCAGCAAGTCCCATACGGAGTATTGATCTTCAGCACATGGTCAATAACTCTCAATGAGTCCAAAATCAACGGATCGTCTGCTCGCCGAATCCCATATCGAACCAGCTCCAGAAACCCGGCATCCACCACCTCGCGCGCCTCAAAGACGCTACGCTCCGTCACCTCGCGGTTCGCTATCCGGAACATCCCCACCGGCACCGACGGATCGTGAAACGGCTCTCCCGGGCAAGGCGGCGCAATCCGAACATAGTGCCGCTTTACATCACTCAGCAGCACCCCTTCATTCGTCGTCGTCCAGTCGTCCAGGTGCGACTCAATCCAGTCCGCATACGACTCCAAAAATCCACCCAGCTCTACCGAACCATGCGCTCGCGAAATATCCGCCGCGCAAATCAGCCCCGCAATCACTGCCGCCAGCGTCGATGGCGAATACCCCGCTGTCTCCTCCCACCGCTCCTGCTGCGTCACCGGCGCATACTTCACCAGGAACGCCGACGCCCGCTCCACAAACGGAAACACATCGAAGCTTCCCAGCCCATCCACCTTCCACAGACGCCACGCCAGAATGATCGGAAACGCCACCTCGTCCAGCTGAATCCCTTGCCAGTACGGTGTTCCATCAATCCAGAAATTCTGCGCAAAGCTCCCGTCCGCCCGCTGTGTACATGCCAGATACACCAGCGCCCGCATCGCCGTATCCACCCTCCCGCACGCCAGCAGCGACGTCGCCGTCTGCACCATGTCCCGCGTCCACACCAGGTGATATCCACCCAGGTCCGAATCCCCCTTCGACGCTCCCCATGGAATCGAAGCCGACGCAATAAACGCCCCCGAAAAAATCTTGTCCTCGTGCGTCAGCAGAACGTTATGGCTGATCCGCATCAACGTGCCGCCATCCATCGCCGC
>Ga0163162_10003609_pt1 | contig 14822 bp, 10 predicted proteins | sample S55metaG_FD_115310 | JGI IMG/M metagenome (GOLD analysis project Ga0163162, IMG submission 115310) | Switchgrass rhizosphere microbial communities from Kellogg Biological Station, Michigan, USA - S5-5 metaG | ecosystem: Host-associated > Plants > Roots > Rhizosphere > Soil | place: USA...
CAGATCATCAAGATCGAGCCCGACAATGTTGACGACCACCTTCTGCTGGGACGCCTTTACCGTCTGAACAATGATCTGCAGAAGGCTGAGGGCGAGTTCAAGACCGCGGTCAAGTTGGACCCCGATTCGGAAGAAGCGGTTACCACGCTGGCCTACCTGTACAACGAAGAAGGCGATACGGCGCGCGCCGGCGAAGTTCTGAGTTCCATCCCGGACGCCTCCCGCTCGGCCAAACTTTATTCGGCTCTGGGCTACACCTACGAACAGCAGAAGCAGTACAAGAACTCGATCGCCGCCTACAGGAAGGCCATCGAGCTCGACCGCGACAACCTGGACGCCATCCGCGGCCTGGCCCAGAACCTGATGAACGACGGCCAGACCGACGCCGCGCTCGAGCAATACAAGATCATCGCGGATGCGAATCCCGAGGATGCGCAGACCTACCTGCGCATGGCGGAAATCTACCGCAAAAGCGGGAAGTTCGATCAGGCATTGGAAAGCCTGAAAAAAGCCGGGTCCATGGTGCAGGACTCGATCGAAGTGCCCTACAACATGGCCGCTGTCTATCAGGCCCAGGGACGCTACGACGAAGCCATCCAGGTGCTGCAGGACCTGCTGAAGAAGACCGAAAAGACAGACAACAGCTACACCCAGGCCGAGAAGAATAACCGCTCGGTGTTCCTGGAGCGGTTGGGAACGATCTATCGCGATGACAAGAACGACACTCAGGCCATCGACACTTTTAAGAAGATGCTCGCTTTGGGCGACGAGAATGCCGAGCGTGGCTATCAGCAGGTCATCGATACCTATCGCGAAAACAAGCAGTGGCAACAGGCTACAGACACTGCCAAGGAAGCCGTGCAGAAGCTACCCAACAATCGCAGCATGAAGATGGTGTATGCCGCCCAGCTTTCCGACATGGGCCAACCCGATGCCGGGTTGCAGCAGGTGAAATCACTGCTCAAGGGCGCGCCGGAAGATCGCGACGTCTATATCACGCTGTCGCAGATGTACAGCCGCCTCAAACGTTGGCCGGAAGCCGAAGCGGCTCTCGACAAAGCCGAACAGCTCTCGACCAAGGATGAAGACAAGCAATACGTGTACTTCCTCCGAGGCTCAACCTACGAGCGCCAGAAGAAATACGATCAGGCGGAAGAGATGTTCCGCAAAGTTCTCGTGAGTGATCCTCAGAACGCCACCGCGCTCAACTATCTCGGTTACATGCTGGCCGACCGCGGGGTCAAGCTGGATGAAGCTCTGGGCATGATCAAGAAAGCCGTCGATCTCGATCCCGCCAACGGTGCATATCTGGATTCGCTGGGCTGGGCCTACTTCAAGTTGGGAAAGTACGAGTCCGCGGAAGACACACTGATCAAAGCTTCACAACGCATTGGTACGGATCCGACAGTGCAGGACCACCTCGGCGATCTCTACCAGAAGACCGGACGCCTCAAGCTGGCCGCCGCTCACTGGGAGCGCGCCATCTCCGAATGGAACAAGACGGTTGCCGCCGAGGTCGATCAGGATGACATGTCTCGGGTCCAGAAGAAACTGGAATCCGCCAAGATGAAGCTCGCCAAAGAAGATTCCGAAAACAAGTAGTCGTCACAAACCACGTAGGGACGGCTGCTCTCAGCTGTCCAGGCCGAGCGCAAGCTCGGCTTTCTTTTTGTATTCTGATTGGTCCTTATCCTGACCCGGAGACCACGCCATGAGTCTCGACGTACAGATACGCCCCGCCAATCAGAACGACTTGCCCGAAATCCTGGCCCATCGCCGCGGCATGTACCAGGACATGGACTACAACGACGCCAACGCTGTCTCAGCCATGCTGACAGCCTGCGAGCCGTACCTGTCGGCGGCACTGGCAAATGGTTCCTTCCGTGGATGGTTGGCAGTCGAGCAGGGAAGAATCATTGGAGGCGGAGCAGTTCTGATCAATCCGTGGCCCAGCCATCCTTATGACCTGGAGTGCCGGCGGGCGACGATTCTCAACGTCTACGTTCACCCTGAATATCGCCGCAAAGGCGTTGCCCGCCAACTCATGCGGACCATGATCGACTGGTGCAGGAAAGAAGGCTTTGCCGCCGTCTATCTGCACGCCAGCAAAAACGGCCGTCCACTCTACGAGGCAATGGGTTTCAAACCGACGACCGAGATGCGATTGGATTTGAGGACGAAAGCGGGAAGCTAATTGTTTACGCAGAGATCAAAACGTGAATGGATCGCTCTCAAGCATTAAACGTGCGAAACGGGAAGGGCAGAGTTCACTCGTGCCGCAATGACGTGAACCTGATCGCGCTTTAGCGTCTGAGGTTGGCTGTTCGCGCCGTGCGCTTCCGAAGTCCACAAAGCAAACCTCAGCGGCTGAAGCCGCCAATCGACCAGCCATGTTGTGGCACGAGTGAACTCGTGCCCTTCCCCAAAAGCTCGTCCAAATGTTGTATTAAAAATACGACTTGTTCCTGCTTAACCCAGGCCACAATACTTGGCATACTGCTCGTAAATAAAATTGTCAGTCATGCCGGCGATGTAATCGCACACCACGCGCGCCAGCGGCTCTTGCCCGGCTTTTTCCTGATAGTTGTGAGGCAGGCTTTCCGGCTTCGCCATCCAAAAATCAAACAACTCGCGGACGACGCGCTCGGCATCGTTCTTTTCCGGATCAAGCGCTGCGCTGAAATAAAGATTCTTGTAGAGAAACTCTTTCGTTCCGCGCCGTTCTTCTTCGATCTCCGCGCTAAACGTCGCCAGCCGCCGCGGGCAAGACCGGACATCTTCCAGGCTCCGAATATCTTCGGCCTTGATCTGGCTTTGCAGATTGCGAATCAGGTCGCCGACCATGCGGTCCATGATTCGCTTGAGCGCCTCGTTGAATTTCAACTTCTCCGGAACCTCGGGATATAACTGTTCGGCCTCGCGAAAGAAGCGGTCGAAGACCGGCATGCCGTGGCGTATCTGTTCGATGGTCAGCAGGTGTGCTTCGTAGCCGTCATCGAGGTCGGCGGTGTCGTAGGCAATTTCGTCGGCCAGATCGATGAGTTGAGCTTCGAGCGGCGGACGCTGGTCGAGCAGGTACTCGGCTAGTTCGGGAAACTCTTTCGCCGAATAGTCGTGTGAGTGCTTGATGATGCCTTCGCGCACTTCAAAAGTAAGATTCAGGCCACGAAAACGGGCATAACGGACTTCGAAGTCCTCGACGATGCGTAGCGCATGCAGGTTGTGATCGAAGAACAATCCATGCTCTCGCATGGCGGCATCGAGAGTTTTTTCTCCGGCGTGTCCAAAGGGAGGGTGCCCAACGTCGTGAACCAGGGCAAGCGCTTCCACCAGATCGACGTTCAGCCCAAGCTGGGCTGCCACCGTCCGCGCAATCTGTGCCACTTCGATGGTGTGAGTCAGCCGATTGCGAAAGTGGTCTGAGAATCGCCGGGTAAACACCTGCGTCTTGGCTTCGAGGCGGCGAAAGGCGCGGGCGTGAATGACGCGGTCCCGGTCTCTCTGAAAGTCGTCGCGATAGGGATGCTGGGGCTCAGGAATTCGGCGTCCGCGGGATTCTTCGACCCGCACGGCGTAATCGGCCAGCATAATGGAAGTCTAGCATTGTCGAAGAAACGCATTTGTCACGGTAGACACAAAGGACATGGAGAAGTACGGAGCTTATTTTCCCCAGGTCACGCGATACACAACTCCGGCCGAATCGTCGCTGACGTACAACGCACCGTCAGTTCCCACGGACAGCGCGACAGGCCGTCCCATCCACACACCCTTATTCGTTTCTCCGGGCCGTATCCAGCCGCTGATGAAATCTTCCGGCGGCCCTTGCGTCTCGCCTTTGTCATTGATTTTTATGCGGAGGATTTTGTATCCGGTAGGTATGCTGCGGTTCCACGATCCGTGAAAAGTAACGAATAGGTTTCCGCGATATTCCGCTGGAAACATTTCGCCGTTGTAGAACAACAAACCCAGCGGCGCGGAATGGGCTTGCATTTCGACCGCCGGAGCGATCGTCTTCGAGCAATCATAGGTTTTGCTTTGCGATCGATCTGGAATGCGATTGCCATAGCAATAAGGCCAGCCAGCGTTACCGCCATTAGTCCCGAGATCATTGACCTCTTCTGGCGGCAGATCGTCGCCCAGCCAGTCGCGGCCGTTGTCGGTGGCCCAAATGGTGTTGGTTTTCGAATTCACCGCGAGTCCAACTGCGTTCCTCAGGCCGGAAGCAAATGTGCGCTGGCCGCTTCCGTCATCGTTGGACTCAGTCACGGCGGCGCGACGCTGATCATCCTCCACGCAAACGTTGCAACTTGATCCCACCGCGACATACATCTTGCGGTTGGCAAAAAGAAGCGTTCGTGTCGAGTGCCCGCCGCCGCTCCCTGGCAGATCGACAATCTTCTGACTGTTGCTCGCCCGTAATCGTGCTTCGTCCCAGTCATAACGCCGCACCGCATTGATCTCGGCGATATAAAGTTTTCCGTTGTGAAAGGCAATACCGTGCGGCGCGTTCAAACCGCTGAGCACGGGTACCGCCCGATCCGCGTGACCGGTGTGATCATGGTCGGGAAGGGCAAGCACGATGCCGTCGCTGGTTTCCGTCACGAGCAACACGCCGCCTGGACTGAACGCCATCTGCCGGGCATGCGGCGCTTTTCCAAAGAGTTCAATCTGGAAGCCCGGCGGCAGCTTCAGGCGGGATAAATCGAGTTTTTCGGTGCGGGTGCAGGCCAGCAAAGACAAACAAAACAGGGTAGAAATCCAACCTCGCGCGGGAATTCTGAATCCTTGTAAATGATGGATACGACCTGCTGGCGTTACCGGATTACCGCAAGATTTTGCAGCCATGAGCACGCGCAGTTTTTATATCAGAATTCGCCAAAATTACGCGGCTGCAGGCGTTTTCGCTCCCTTCTACGAGGTAGCGGCGTTACAATGTCTTGCTGGGCAACGACTTAGGTTTGCTGAGGTTTGGCATTCGACCTGTTATATACAGTGCAGGCGTTGACGAGTTCGAGACGCCAATGATTTTAGTTTATTGCAAGAGATGATCGCTGGAGTGGAGCTCCGATGCTCCCCCACTTGGAGGACGTAGAAATGAAGAACCGTTTGTTTGTAGCGCTGCTTCTGGCCGGTGTGCTGGCGCTTCCCGCTCTGGCGCAGCAGGCTGCTCCCACAACGCAAGACCAACCCGCGGCTGCCGCTTCCGGCGCCAGCGGTAAGCCTGCATTGCAACCTGATACGCACGAGGGTTTCTGGGGAAAGATCAATCCCTTTGCCCGTAAGAAATATGTGCAGCGGCAGACCGCGCCGATTCGCGATCGCGTGAACGAGTTGGACGAGCTGACGTCCTCGAACACGAAGATGATCAAAGACACGGATGGCCGCGCCCAGGAAGGTATCCGCCTGGCGTCTACCAAAGCCAACGAAGCTGACCAGCACGCAATCGATGCCGGCAACAAAGCAACGATGGCGCAGCAGACCGCAACTCAGGCCAACACCCGCCTGACCACGGTCGAGCAGGTCGTCGGTAACATCGATCAGTACAAGGCTTCGAACCAGACTGAGATCCGCTTCCGTCCCGGCCAGAGCGTTTTGAGCAAGAACGCCAAGGCCGCCCTCGACGAAATGGCCACTCCGCTGAAAGATCAGCGCGGCTACATCGTCGAAGTGCAGGGCTTCTCGTCCGGTCACGGCCAGGCCGCGATCGCAACTTCGCAGAAGATGGCGGACGCAGTCGTTCGCTACCTCGTGCTCAATCATGAAATTCCGGTCTACCGGATTTACGTGGTTGGCATGGGCAACGCTCCGGTGCCCACAGCGGCCGGGGACGATGCCAAGACCAAGCGCACCAGCGGTGGACGCGTCGAAATCAGCCTCCTGAAGAACGACCTGGAGACCCTGGCTTCGAGCAGCACTGCCCCGGCTCCCGCGAGCCAGGACACGCCCGCGCCCCCGAAATAACGTAAGTTAGGGACGACGGACCGAAAGGCCCGAAGCCCTCCCCCAAAAAGCCTCCCGCGCAAGCAGGAGGCTTTTTTGATTTTCAGATTTCAGATTGAACAGCAAGTCCGCGATGCCCTTGCGCTTCGGGCACACGATTCAAAGTAGCGCCGGCGTCCCGCAGGCTGTCAGGAGGGCGTCCCGCCCTCCGCGTCTCAAGCTTCCATCCTCTCGCCCAAGGTCTTCAATCTGAAATCCAAAATCCAAAATCTGCAATCTGCCCTCTCGTATAATCCAACCCCGTGTCCACCACCGCGAAATCTGCCCTCCGTAAAGCCGGCCTGTTTTATTTCGTTTGGGTAATGTTCTCGTACTGCACTGGCGGCCCCTTCGGACTCGAAGACATGGTCACCACCTCGGGTCCGGGCATGACCCTGATCTTCCTGCTGGTGATCCCATTCTTCTGGTGCATTCCGGTCTCGCTGGTTTCCGCTGAGCTCACCACGGCCATGCCGGTCGAAGGAGGATTCTATCGCTGGGTCCGCGCCGGCTTCGGCGACTTCTGGGGATTCCTCGCAGGCTGGTGGAACTGGTGCGCGTCATTTCTCCTGGGTAGCGTCTACGCCGTGCAGTTCGCCGACTACCTGCGCTATTACTTTCCCGAGATCGTGGGATGGAGACACTACATAGTCTCCTTCGCTATCGTCGCGTTGATCACTTACATCAACGTCCGCGGTATTCAAATGGTCGGAAAATTCGCCACCATGCTGGAACTATTCATTCTGCTTCCCGTGCTGGTGCTGGTCGTAATCGGATTGGCCAAGTGGCATCACAATCCATTCGTGCCCGCTATCCCGCCGCACCAGCCAACATTCCACGTGTTCGGCGTCGGACTCGCGCTGGGTCTATGGCTGTATTCCGGATACGAGCAGTGTTCGACCGTCGCGGAAGAAGTGGACAATCCGCGCCGCAGTTATCCCCTCGCTCTGGCGCTGGTGGTGCCGATGTCGATCGCAGCGTACTTTCTGCCGACGTTGGTGTCGCTGGCCGCTCTCGGCAACTGGGAGAGCTGGCACACCGGATTCTTTCCCACCGCCGCACAAATGATCGGAGGACGCTGGCTGGGCGCCTGGATGTGCGCCGCTGCCATGGTGACCCAGGTCGCGCTCCTCCACGGCACGATCCTGGCGTCCACGAGAATGCCGTTCGCCATGGCGGAAGATGGATATCTCCCGCATGTGCTCACCGGCCAGCATCGACGCTACGGAACGCCGTGGATTGCGATCATCACTTCATCGGTCGTGTACGGATTACTGGCGCTGCACTCACTGGTGGAACTCATCAGCATCTACAACTGGCTGCGAGTCGCGACCACGGTGATGACCGTCCTCGCAGCCTGGCATTTGCGCCGCAAGAAGCCGGACATGCCGCGTCCGTTTGTGATCCCCGGTGGGCGCGCTGGACTGATCTATTCCGTGGTCGCAGTCATCATCATGAGCGCAGTCGCGCTTCTGGGAAGTGACCGTTACGGTCTGATCTGGGGGCCGGTAGCGCTTGCAGCAGGGCCGGTAGTGTATTACGCGATAGGGCGGAAGAGCCTGCCAATGCCGAGTTAGGCTCTAACTTTAGCGCCGGCCTCTGGCCGGCCCGAAGGGGTGGGCGAGACGCCGGCGCTACCAATTCAACTGACCCAATCGAGAAACTTGTACCAGGCCCCGGCGAAGGGCAGGAACCAGGGTTTCCCGTTGTACAGCCCAAGCGGCGCGCCCGGAAACGGAATCCCCACGAACGGATTATCTGGCTTCTCGCCGGCGATCATGTGGGCCATCTGCTGGCCTTGCCACGTGGCCATGGCGACACCGTGGCCAGCATAGCCGACGGCATAGTAGAGTCCGTCGATCTGTCCCGCATGAGGCATGATGTCGAAAGCGAAGTCCAGCGTGCCGCCCCAGACATATTCGACTTTCACATCGCGCAGTTGCGGATAGACATGGATCATGCCCAGCCGCAGAATTTCGGCGCTCTTGCGGATCGAATCTCCCGTCTCCGGAAAGAATGCCGCCCGCCCCCCAAAGAGCATGCGCCGGTCGGGCGTCAGGCGATAGTAGTAGAGATAATTTTTGGAGTCGTAAATCATCCGATTACGCGGACTCAGTTCCTGCGCCAGCGCCTCGGGCAGCACTTCGGTCGTGATGATGTACGAGCCAATGGGAATAAGCTTCCTGCGCAGCGCTGGCGTCGCCGATCCGGTATAGCCGCTGGTTCCGACAAACACTTCGCGCGCCCAAAGTGCTCCCCGAGAAGTAGTAACTCGCCAGCGCATCACTCCTTCATGTTCTTGACGTTCGATTTTCTGGACCTGCGTGTTTTCGAAGATAGCCGCGCCGGCTTTCGTCGCTGCCTGCGCGAGTCCGGCGACGTATTTTGCAGGATTCAATCCGGCGCTGACTTCATCGACCATGCCCCCGTAGTAGATCGATGATCCGATCTCAGCTTGCAGTTCACTTTTCGGCACAATGCGTAATTTGTGGTTGAATTCGCGGGCGATTACTTCCACCTGGCGAGCGTAGTCGTCGAAGTGCTTCTGCTTACAGGCGACCTCGAGATGTCCACTTCGCGCAAAGTCACAATCGATGTTTTCCTCCTGGACGAGTTTTTCCACGCAATCGATTGTTGCCAGTGACGCTGCATACATGCGTTGCGTGCGCTCGCGTCCATACATCGAGATCAGTTTGTTGACTCCCAGCTTCAGCCCGGTCAGGACCATGCCGCCATTACGCGAACTTGCGCCCCATCCGATAGTTTCGGCCTCGAGAACGGCAACCTTGGCACCGAGTTTGGCCAGGGTCCTCGCCGCCGACAGTCCGGTGAAACCGGCTCCAATGACGGCAACGTTCACCCGGTCGGGAAGCCGCAGGGATGGATCCGTCCCTGGCATCTTCGTCGTAGTCAACCAGAAGTTTTGTTCTTGAGTTGGCATGCGTTTAATTTCGATCCAGGTTTTGCTTCGCGGGCGAGTCGCCCGCGGCCACATGGCCGTGGCTGAGCATGAACCAGGCATTGTAACCGCCTCAGGGCAAAGTAGGGGACTCTGCCCATTACCGCTGCGCCTTGAACCCTGCACTCAATCCTCTTAAACTTAATCTATGCACGTGCACGCCAGCCCCGGGGGAAGCGAAAAGACTTCGCGCATCCTGCGTTTTTCGCTGGGCGTGACCGCTGCCTACATAATCCTCCTGGTCGTGGCCGGCATCCGGGCCCACTCGCTGGCGCTGCTCTCCGAGGCGGGACACAATCTCTCTGACTTCTTTGCTCTCCTGCTTTCCCTGACCGCCGTGTATCTGCAGTCCCGTCCGCCCAGTTCCACCAAGACTTATGGGTACCACCGGGCCGGTGTACTGGCCGCCCTGGTCAACGCGGTTTCGCTGGTAGCGGTTTCGGGCTTTATTTTCTACGAAGCCTTCCGTCGCTTGGAGAATCCTGAACAGGTGCACGCGGGAGTCATGATCTGGGTCGCAGCTGCCGGCGTGGTGATGAACGGCGTGATTGCGCTGCTGCTTTACCGCGCCGGGAGTGACGTCAACATCCGCAGCGCGTTGCTGCACGAAATCGGTGACACTCTTTCCACCGCTGCGGTCATTGTAGGCGGCTGGGTCATCATGGCAACCGGCAAATATTGGATTGACCCGGTTCTATCCGTGGTCATCGGCGTTCTGATTCTGTGGTCGGGCTTCGGCATCGTGCGCGAGACACTGAACATCCTGCTCGAAGGTACGCCGCGCGGCGTCAAGCTGGAAGAGGTCGAGTCCGCCATGCGTCAGATTGACGGAGTGAATGACGTTCACGACCTGCACGTCTGGAGTATCGGTTCAGAGACGCGTGCGCTTTCCTGCCATATCTCGATTGCCGACATTCCACCGTCAGTCAGCGAACGCATTCTGCGTGACCTGAAACATCGCCTGCGCGATGACTTCCAGATTGCCCACACTACCATCCAGTTCGAAAACGTCGATTGCGAAGTGGCCCACGGCTGCGTGATTCCCGTGGCGGAAGCCGAGCACCATCACAAGCACTAGGGCATTGCAGATTTAAGATTGTAGATTCCAGATTTAGCCCAGCGGACGTCATTCTGAGAACTGAGAACTAAGAACTAAGAACTAGAAATCAAGAACTAAAGACTATCCACGTTACTGTCCCTCGTAGATCTCTCTCGCTCTCTCAATCGTGTCCACGTCCTCGGGCAATTTGTCAGGACGCAATCGGACAATCCTCGGAAAACGCAATGCATACCCGCTCTCATGACGATCAGATTGCATCATGTTATTGAAGGCAACTTCCAGTACGATCTTCGGCTCGACAACCAGGCGAAATCCCTGATCTTCGATGACATGGTCGAGAGACCATTTCGTCATCTGCGCAATTTCAACGTCAGTCAGTCCCGAATATGCTTTGCCGATGTTGACCAGCTTTTCGCCATCGCGCACCGCAAATGTGTAATCGCTTAACACTCTAATGCGCTTGCCGTGGCCGTACTCGACCGCTGTGACCACCACGTCCAGCGTAGCGAGTTCGCGCTTGAGCTTGAGCCACGATTTTCCGCGACGCCCGGGTGTGTAGGCCGACGAGGGGTCTTTGATCATCAGACCTTCGTTGCCCCGCGCCTGTGCCGCTTCGAACAGTTGATCGAGTTCCTGCGGCGTTGACGCTTGAAATATGGGCGCGCGGATCACCCGGGTATTTGAGTCGGTCAGGTCGTCGCCGAATTCGAATTGAGCTTGTTTCCCGGGGGTGATTCGTGGCCGAGATTTTCGCGACGATGCCAGCAGGGCATCGAGAAGTTTCTCCCGCTCCCGAAGAGGACGCTCCAGTAGTAACTCGCCGCTCGCATACAGAATATCGAAGACGAAATATGCGACGGGAACCTGTTGCCTCAGCTTCTCGCTGACTTGCTTTCGTCCCAGACGATGCTGCAGGGCGCTGAAGGGGAGCGCCCGGCCGGGATCCGGGACAACATCTTCAGCTTCACTGCGGAGGGCGGGACGCCCTCCGGACAGCCGGCGGGACGCCGGCGCTACATTTTCCGAGCCTTCATAGCTCCATGCAACGATTTCGCCATCGAGGATTACATCGTCGGGCAGGCCAGACAGAGCGTCGGGAAGTTCCGGAAATGATTCCGTGATCTCGTCCCGGGTGCGGGAGAAGATTCGCACTTCGCCACCCGAACAATGCGCCTGGGCGCGGATACCGTCATACTTGTCTTCCACCAGGGCGTTTTCGAAATAGCTGAGAGCCTGTTCGGCGGACTCCGCGGGACTGGCCAGCATGAAACCCAGGGGATGGAACAAGCGCATTTTCGCGTCGCCGAGTCGGTTCTCCGCAGCCAGCTTCAAAGTTTCGCCGATATCCCCCATGAGCATGTTTGCCCGCTGAACTTCGGGCAGGGTCGCTCCATATGCCCTGCCGATTGCTTCTTCCACCAGGCTTTCTTTGAGGCCAATGCGAAGATCGCCGGTCATGATCTTCACAACGTATTTGGCTTCGAGAGGTGTGGCCTGCGAAAGAAGTCCTTTCGTGAGCGCAGCCTTGGCTACCGGACCGCGGGCGGCCGCAATTTCACGGAATCTGGCGGCGACGTCGGACGCGCTAAGCGAGGCAACGCCGGGCATTGCCCGGCCAGGACGGGCGGGGGCGCTTGTCACTGCGTGGGTTGTATTGCTGGAAGCGGCTAAGACTGCTTCTGTGACGTCGCCAAGGTCTCCAAATTTGCGGTAGGCGGCGGTAAGGTCGGCATCGCTTTGGCTCGACAGCTCAGCGACAATCCGCCACAGTACTCTGCCGCCCACCTGCAACGTGGTCTCCTCCCACACCGGAAACGGTCTTCCCGAAAAAAATATTGAGGCGACGGACGCCTCCTCCGGCGTGTGTGCCTTGAGATATTCGGCAACGATCGCGATCTTTTCCAGCTTCTTGCTGGTCGCGGCAATCCGCTCCGCAGCTTCGGCAAGCTTGATCATTCAGTTTCTATGTGGACTCGAGCACGTTTCACGTGCGTCTTCACGAGCGAGATGCAGGTGCTACGTCCGATCCTTCTAACTCCAGTATAATTAGCTACTTACATGAATACGCAACGTCCTCGGTCAAGACCGTGTGTTATCCTTATGGTCTGAGCCTCGACAGCCAAAAGGATCATCTAACACTCATGCATTTTCTGCGAACATGGTGGCGTTTCCTGGTGGCCGTGCAGTTATTGCCCGCCCTTGAAGGCGGCGAGGAAACCCTAGTCGGCGGCCAGGCCGTGCTCGAAGGCGTTATGATGCGCTCTCCGCACGCATGGGCCATAGCCTGTCGCAAACCTTCTGGCGAAGTGTCCATTCACAGCGAACCCCTGGAGCGGCTGTCCGAAAAACGCAAATGGATGGCCTGGCCGGTCGTTCGCGGAGTCGCAACGCTCGGTCATGCAATGACACTGGGTTTTCGCGCGCTGAAATTTTCCGCCAACGTCGCACTCGACGAACTGCAACCCGAGCCTGATAAAGACAAAAAGAAGCTCGAAATCACCGGTTGGATGGCTGCCGTCAACATCGTCATTTCTGTCGGCTTTTTTATTTTCATGTATAAATTCCTACCGCTGCTGGCAGCGACGGAACTGAAGCGGGTGAACCCCGTATTCGGACAGCAGGTTATTTTCAATCTCGTCGATGGCGTCATCCGGATTGCCCTGTTCCTGCTCTTCATCTGGGGAGTTTCGCTGTGGAGCGATATTCGCCGCGTCTACGAATATCACGGCGCTGAACATAAGACCGTGTATGCATTCGAAAACGGCGATCCGCTGAATACGCCGTCGGTGCAGAAGTATTCGACGTTCCATCCCCGCTGCGGCACCAGTTTCCTGATGACCGTAATGCTGATTTCGATCATGGTGTACATCGCCGTGTCTGCGGTGTTCCCGGTGACCACATTCTGGGCCAAGTTTGGCATGCGCATAGTGTTGCTGCCGGTGATCGCGGGCGTCTCATACGAGATCATCCGGTTTGCCGCCAAGCATCGTGGATCGCTATTCGCCCTGATGACCGCCCCTGGTCTCTGGCTGCAACGCATCACCACCCAGCCTCCGTCCGACGACCAGGCGCAATGCGCCATCATCGCGCTCGATCACGCCATGGCCTTGGAAAAAGAGCACGGCGGCGAACTGGTAATTGCCTAGCGGTTCCCCCGCGAACATTCTCTCCAAACCCATTCAGTACTAGAATTGAACGTGAAGTTTCTTGGCATTGCTGACGACTGACGACCGAAGACTGATGGCTGAATCCCATGTTTGACCGACTCGACCAAATCGAAGCTCGTTACGAGGAACTGACGCAGGCCCTTGCGTCGCCGGAGATCGCCAGCGACTCAGCCAAGTATCAGAAGACGGCCAAGGCGCACAGCGAAGTCTCGTCTATCGTCGAAAAGTATCGCGAATTCAAGGATCTGAAGCGCGGCATCGCAGAGAGCAAAGCTGTTCTGGCGGACGAAAAAGATCCCGACATGCGGGCCTACGCTCAGGAGGAACTCGACAAACTGGAAGCGCGCGTCGGCGGCGTGGAAGATGAACTCAAGGTTCTGCTGCTGCCCAAGGACCCGAACGACGAAAAAGACGTCATCCTGGAAATCCGCGCCGGTACAGGGGGCGACGAAGCCACGCTCTTTGCCGCTGAAATGTTCAGGATGTATACCCGCTACGCCGAAACGCAGGGATGGAAGGTCGAAGTGCTCTCGACGTCTGATTCTTCGGTCGGTGGACTGAAAGAAGTCATCGCCATCATCGAAGGTCAGCGAGTCTTTTCGCGGCTGAAATATGAAAGCGGCGTTCACCGCGTACAGCGTGTGCCTGCCACGGAACAGCAGGGACGGGTGCATACCTCGGCAGTCACCGTAGCCGTGTTGCCCGAAGCTGAAGACGTTGACATCAAGATCGAGGCCAAAGATCTCCGCATCGATACCTTCTGTTCCTCTGGCCCCGGCGGTCAATCCGTGAACACGACGTATTCCGCCGTACGCATCACCCACCTTCCGACGAACACGGTTGTCAGCTGTCAGGACGAGAAGTCGCAGATCAAGAACCGCGAAAAAGGTATGCGCGTATTGCGCGCACGTCTGTACGAGATGGAAATGCAGAAACAGCAGGACGCGCTCGCCAAGGAACGCAAAGCCATGGTTGGTTCAGGCGATCGCAGCGAAAAAATCAGGACGTATAACTTCCCGCAAAACCGCGTGACCGACCACCGCATTGGATTGACCATTCACCAACTCGAGCAAGTCATGGACGGCAAGCTTCAGCCTCTGATCGAAGCCCTGGTCAGTCACTACCAATCAGAAAAGCTGAAAGCCGAAGCCACCACCGCCGTGTAATGTTCCTTTTGGTGTGGCCGCGCGCGACTCGCCCGCCTGACGACAGAGGTGCACAGTGAGTGATGAAATCAAGCGCAGGCAAGCCATCGGCTTTTGTCGGACAAGAGTGTCCGCCCCACATTTTCCGAACTGTCGTGTGTTCAAATAAAGTCGTGACGCTCCGTGACGCTCTCGCCTCGGCCGTCTCGCGCCTCACCGCCGCGAACGTCCCCTCGCCTCGCATGAATGCCGAGTTGCTCCTGATGTTCACCCTGGAGTGCGACCGCGCCTATCTGCATGCGCATCCTGAACGCCAGCTCTCCGCGGATGAACAGGCCCGCTATATCCAGGCTCTGGTCCAGCGCGAACACGGCATGCCGGCCCAGTACATCACCGGTCATCAGGAATTCTGGGGCATGGACCTCATCGTCACGCCAGCCGTACTCATTCCCCGTCCGGAAACCGAGCACGTAATCGAGACCGTATTGGCTCGTGTAGGGCGGGCGCCCTCG
>Ga0163162_10003613_pt1 | contig 14820 bp, 8 predicted proteins | sample S55metaG_FD_115310 | JGI IMG/M metagenome (GOLD analysis project Ga0163162, IMG submission 115310) | Switchgrass rhizosphere microbial communities from Kellogg Biological Station, Michigan, USA - S5-5 metaG | ecosystem: Host-associated > Plants > Roots > Rhizosphere > Soil | place: USA: Michigan...
CTTGCGCGCGACGAGCAACTGATGACATTGAAGGGCCAGCGGCTGCTGAACCCGGCGTTCATCGCACTGCTGAAGGGCGAGGCCCCATGGCAGCTCGACGACAGCGAACAGGATGCGCTGTTCCGGCGGCTGGTCTTGTTGTCGCGCGCCTGGCGAGAGGGGGAGAAGCCGGCGCTGCGCTATGGCGACGTTCGGAAAATCCTGCAGGCCTGTAGCGACCGCGGTCGATCAAGCGCATTGGCACAACTGGTCGCGATTGCCGAAGAACATGGACTGTGGGCTGAATTCATCAAGCCATTCCTTCTCAAGGCCTGGCCGCAGCAACTGTCTCTGCGCAGCGAGGATACAGCGCGCCAGTTCGTTCGGCTGCTCGAGCATAGCGGTGATCGCTTCCCCGAGGCGGTCGCCATCATCCTCCCGTTGCTGCGACCGGTTGCCCGCATCGACAGCTTCGCATACCGGCTTCGGCGCGGCGATGCTCGGGGCCGAGACTATCCGCGAAGGTTCCCGGCAGAGATGCTGGCCCTGCTCGACGCCGTGATCGGAGACGATCGCACGACTCTACCATGGGGGCTCGCCGAGGTTCTCGAAGCGATCGTGGAAACACAACCAGAGCTGAGGCAGGACGAGCGCTGGCGACGGCTCAAGGATCTGGTCGCCTGATATCGGTTTGACGCGGCCTGGAGTGTAGCGCGCAAACCTGACTAGCGCAGCGGCGGCGGCGGCGGCAGCAGGGGCGGGGCCGGGGCCGTGGTGCCCGATCCGCTACCGCGCGATTTGTCGGTCGAGCCAGGTCTGCAAGGTGCTGCGTTGCGCCGGGTTGATGCTCGAATAGGCCGGTCGTTTCTCATTCTGCCGCAAGGCCGTGGTGAGTGAGCCGATCATCGTTTCCGGTCCGATCCCTGCCGCCAACGCATCGATGACGTCCTGCCCCTCGGCGGACAGGATCAGCTCGACCAAACGTGCGAAGCGCTCGCTCGGCTCCGCCATCACGGCGAGGAGGCGCAGCAGGTCGGCGTCGCCAACCAGTCCGCATTTATGCAGCGAAAGACCGATCAGCGCTGCTGCCCGGACGACCGTGTCGCGCGGTTCGGTCGGAACAGACGCCATCGACCGCGACAGCTGGTCCTCGCAAAGTGCCTCAACGATACGATGCCAATAGGGCGCAGGATCGCTGCCCTCGACGCGCCCATTGAGGCCCGCGACTGCCCAGGCGAGCACCACCGATGCGATATCGTCCGCCGTTCGACGGTAAAGGAATGTCTGACGTTCACGCGCATCATAGCTTTTGAGCCAGGCAGCCTCGAACCAGCCCGCCGGATCGGCGAGCGGCCCCAGCGTCGCGCGGATCAGCTTGCCCTCCATGGTGTCCGTCATGACTGCCCGGTCGCGCCCCGTACTGGTGACCCAACCCTTTGCGATACCTTCCGCCAACAGGGTCGCCGCGACATCGCGCTGGTCATGGGCGAGTGCGATGGCGACCTCGGCGAGCAGGCGATCGACCTGCCAGAGCGGCTCTTCCTGCGCGATCCAGTCCTCCAGCGGCATCGGCAGTGCGGGGAGCTGCTGGGCCAGGAGCCAGAGCAATGCCTCGCGCACGACGGTCTGGTCTTCCCAACCATGCCGGCCCCGGACTCCATATCGGGTCAGATGCTGGAGCCAGGTCCTGCCGAGCAAGGCAAAGTCCGCGCGATCGACGATAGCCTCGAGCGATCGCATTGCGGCGGGTTCCACATCCGCGCCGGATGATGGGGCGGTGCGCAGGATCGCAGCGGGTATTTCGTCGAGCAGCGCGAAGATCGCAGGCCGCCTTATGGGTTGGCCGTCGCCATCATAGGCGGGTGGCGCAAACGCGATCAGATTTTCGATTGCCGCTGGCGTAAAGGGACCGGCGGCGGCGATCACGGCGTGGGCAATTTCGGGTGGGACCGCATCGAGACATGTCAGAAAGGCGCCCGGCCACAGGCGCGCCGCGGCGACGAACGGCCAGCGCGCGCCCAGATACGGCTCATAGGGCCCCGGCCACAGATTGCGGGTGGTCGCCTTCCAGTCCTGCCCGTCGCTTGCCCGAGCTCCTCGCCTTCTGCGGTCGGGGCCATCTGCAAGATGGGCGGTGAGCCGGAGCATGAGCGGATGTGTCTCGGGGGCATCCTGCAGGCGCACGACCAGCGTGTCGACCGGATCCGCCACTGCGTCGGACAAGGTCCATAGGTCATCGACGGCGGCGATGAGCTGGGGGTGCCGACCATCTGCCGCCAGCCTTATACCCGTTTCCGCCAGAATGTCGGCGAGGTCGGGTCCGATATCGCTTGTCCCGCCATCGTCCTGGCCGACCAGCCACCGATCCAGCCGCGCCGCCCATTGCTCGAGGCCGTTCGCGCTGAAATGCGCAGCGAGTGACGCCGCGATGTCGTTGAAACCACCGGTCGATACGCCGCCTGGCGGCTTCGGCGGCCAGGACGAGCTTGACGCCCAGGCGAGGGCCTCGACAACCGCACGCTCACGGTCGGCAGCGGCCACACTGTCGGTCGTTGCCATGTCAGCGCCTTCCCCGGCGCGCCGGCCGCGACGCGATGTTTCCAATCCAGGCCGAGGTCTGACGTGCCCGGGCGATCAGCCGATCGAACAGGCCGGCTGGTTGCGGCACCGGTACGCCGCTCCACCATTTCTCGAACGGCTCGGCACTCTGGAACAACGGCTCGAGCACCTGCAGGGCGTCGGCTGCGGGCTCAAGCGGGGCGATGCAGCTCAGCCTTCCATAGCCGACGCCGTTGAAGGAATGACCGAGGTGCCAGACCGCGTCGTCGACGACCAGAAACCGGTCGTGAAGAAGGGCGGCCGGCAAGACGCGAACATCGATCATGCCGAAACCGGATTCGGGCTCTCGCATGCGTTCGATCTGCTCGACGAAGAGGTCGCCGCGCGGCTCACCCGGCTGGTCGTCGGGCGCGGCCGCCATATAGGCGGCGCGGGATTCCGTTACCGCCTCGATACGGACACCCTGTTCCTCGGTAGCGGTACCGAACTCCTCGAGGTCGATCGCCTCGAGATAGGGGTCGACCAGCATGACGCGGGTCCGTGCGCGGGCGATCAGGCCGCGCAGATAGGATACCGCTTCGTTGCGTTGGTCATCGAACAGGCGATACGCCGCCGATCGCCGATCATGACCGAGCAGCGGCGCGCGGTCGCCCGAGCGTTCTTCGCGTGCGCTGCGCAGCCTTGCGAGACGCTCGACGGCTGTTGGCGGCCGGTTGGGCAGTTGCGGCGTCGGTGCCCGTACTTGAGCGGTATGTCGAACCGCCTCTTCGGAAGAACGCCGACGGATCGGGAGCGTCACCCGCTGCTTGGTGGGTGACGCCGAACCGATCTGGACGCTGCGGAAGAAATAGCCGGGCGCCTCATCGTGAAGCAGGCCTCGGCTCTTGCTGTAGAGTTGCACCCCGACGCTCTCCACGCCGCCCGGAATAATGGCGGTGGCGCCGCCGCTGACGTCGAGCGGTATACAGGCACTGAAGCCCGGAATGTCCGCACGGACTTCCTGGACGATTGCTGTCAGGTCGCCCGGCGCCACGTCCCTGGTCAGGCGGCCGCTGAATTCGACGGTTTCGTCCGTCGCCGTGCGTCCCCTCAGGCTAAGGCGGGGAAAGCGACAGACGGGGTTGGGCACCACGAGTACGACACTGCCGAGCCAATCATCATAGGCGAGCAGATCGAAATTGAGTTGCTCGTCGAGCCAGGCGCGGGCGCGCCGGTAGCGGCTGGTCTCGACCATCTCCTCGGCGAGCCTTGCGACACGATCGTCCAGGCTGGTCATCGGAACCAGGCGGTGGAGGCGGGGCATGCCGTGCCAGTCGGGAGAAAAGGGCGCGTCCCTGCCAAGGCTGAAACGCGGCACGGGCGGTTCGGGTGACAGGGGCGCGGACGCGACCGACACCGGTGCTTCCGGGCTGCGTATCACGCCCTCCCACGCAAGATCGTACCAGGCGAGACCCTCATCGAGCGAGACGGGGGTTCGCGTGAAATAAAGCCGATCGTCTCCGCAAGGCGACATGACCGCCTTGCGCGGCGGCGACACGATTTCGGCGGGGAGAAGCTCGACTGAGGCGAAAAGCAGATGGTTGTTCGCATCATGTGACAATGTTGCCAGCCTGATCGTCGCCGACAGATAATCCCCCTCGACAATGTTTTTCCAGATGCGGCTCATGTCCCGCTGCTAAGCCGAACCGGCGATCCGAGCGAGTCAGCAATATAGCGACGCGAGGCTCCTGGATCGCGACCGGGAGTGCGCGGAGAGATACTTCACCAGATCCAGCACAGCTGGTGCTGGTGGCTTGCTTGTCCTTCGCTTACCGAGGCTGGCCGGATGAGGGGAAGACAATGACCGAGCCGAACGACGATCGCGCGTTCAACATCGAACAGGTGATCATGGCGCTCATGAATTCGCGCCATCGCAGCAGGGTCAATCTCGACACCGATCCGGACCTTCTGAAGCGGAGCGCGATACCATGGGATGATGCGCTCTCCGTCGTCGAACGTGACCTTGCCGGCTACAAGATGAGCAGCGAAACCTACGAGGCGGCGCTGGAGGGCGCGCAAAAGGCGCCCGGCGATCTGAAAGGGCGCTTGGTCGCGGCACTTGAGGCATGGCGATCCGCAGCATGGCCAAGGTTACGGGGCGATCTGCTGGGCAAGGCGGTTGCCGGATTCGGCGGCAATGGGTTCACCGGATCGGACCTGCGATCGCACCTTGAAATATGGCCCGAATTGCGACGAGAGCCAGAGCTCATCAGGGCTGCGCTGGCGAAGGTGCGGTCGGCAGCGGGTAAGGCCCTGACAGAGGCCATCGAAGATCTGGCGGCGCTGGATGGCTCCGTCGATGAAGCGAGGGCGGCATTGGCCGTCATCGCCACGACCCGTCCCTACGGTCAGGAAAAGCTCATCGCGACGCTTATCGACTCATGGGCGGGCGTCACGGTCTGGGGACAACTCACGGCGTGCCTGTGGTCGCCCGTTCCAGAAGAGCGCCAGGCGCCTGCAGCGGTAACGAGCGTTGCCCATATGCTCCGGCAGGTCCCGCTCGTAACCGGCCCTTCGCTTGACGGGTTTGTCCTGGGCGACATGTCGGGCGCTTCGCGGGCGACCTGGCGCCGCTCGCTAGTTGAGGCGACGCGAGGCGATCCCGAGTTGAGAGACGTGGTGACGGAAGCCCTGCTATGGTTTGCCGATGCACGCGAAGACCTGTTTGCGCAGTTCGCCGCGCTCGAAATCAACGCGCCGGACCCCGTGACGGCCCTCGAGCCTCTCCTCTCCCACCCGTCGCGCCTGGTGTGCCTGAGGACACAATCGGCGCTCGCTCTCTTCGCCGGCACGCCCGACCCGTTGGAAACCATCATAACCCGCGGCGAGGAAATCGAAGGCGAGCGCCCCGCGCCAGGTGTCTCCAGGACCTGGTTGGGCGATGCGCGGCTGGAGCAGCTGCTGCGCACCGCCTTCGCTGAGGCCGCGTCGAGCATGGCGGCGGAGGTGCCGCTGACGGCGTCGAGCGGAGAAGAAAACCTGGTCGGCAAGCTGTTCGAGCGACTGCGCGGCGCATGCCTCCGCGTCACCGAACAAGCGGCCATCCTCGCGCGGGAGACAGATCGCGGCGAGCGGCTCAGTGTTGCGCTGACGCACCGCGTCATCGGCAAGGTCGAAGAGGGCGAGCCCGGGCTCGTGGCGGCGCGGCGCTTCTCCACCGACGTCACGCTTGTCGTCCGCGCACGACGGGGCGCCGAACCGCCGTTCAGCGAGCGCGCCACCTTCGTACAGGCAAAGCGCCTCCGGCGGGGAACGCCCCCGGAACTCGAACATTACGCGGTCAGCCTCAGCCAGATGCGCGACATCGCCGAGCAGACCACTTCCAGCTTCCTTCTCGCCGTCGGTCCGGAAGCGGCGGGCGTCACCATGCCCGTCGTGCCCGCGCAACTGCTGCTCGACCGCTACGGCGCGGTGGTGAAGGAGAAACATCTCCATCCCGACGCTGTATCGCGCCTGGGGCGAAACCTTGCGAACTGGTTGGTCGATGATGTCATCGGCCTTTGGACCGGCGATCCTCGCGTCGAAGCCGTCGCCAAGGCGGCGGCTGGCGCCGGCGATTTCGAAACGATGCTGGTGGAGATTGAGGTCGCCTTGGTACCGGTCGACCCGGAGCGCGAGCGGCGGAAACCGAAATAGACGGCGCGATGCCGCGTCCGGATCTTTTCGGAGGCATCGCGTCGGGTCCGGGGTGCCCAGCGATCGTCGAAGAACAATTCGCCGCGACAGGCACCCAGTTCTCGCGGACGTCGTCGTTGCACACCGCCTGCGTCCCGGGTGGTCGGCTGGTTGATCCACATGGAAAATAATGCACCATATCGCCGTCGATCATCGGAAATCGTGCGCCCGTGCATCTTGGGGCTGACGGAACAAGGGACGTAACGACAAGTCAGGAGGCGCCTTGGCGCAGCTACGCAGCGAGATCGTCGCCTGGGTGGGGAGCAACATCGTTCCCCACGAGGCACATCTGCGCTCGTGGCTCAGGCGAAAGGCGATCTCGGAGGACGAGATCAATGACATCGTTCAGGACGCCTATTTCGCGATCTGCCGCCTCGAAAGCGTCGTGCATATCAGGAACGGACGAAACTATCTGTTCCAGGCGGCCAAGAGTTCGATCCTCCAGAAGGTCAGGCGCGACCGGATCGTGCCGATCGACCGCTTGACCGAATTGGAGGCGCTGCACCTTGCCGACGACGCGCCGGATGCCGAACAGCGGGCGAGCGGGCGGCAGGAGCTGGAGCGCGTCAGGCGGCTGATTGCGGCGCTGCCTGAGCGGTGCCGCGAAATATTCCAGCTGCGCCGCATCGACGGGGTGCCGCAGCGCGAGATCGCGGCCCGGCTCGGTATTCCCGAGCATACGGTCGAGGCGCAGGCGGTGAGGGGGCTGAAACTGATTGCAAAGGCGATCGCGGGTGAGGAGGCGGTGGTCGAACGTGCAATGTCGCAAAAGCAGGAGGACGGCAGTGCCAGCACAGGAAACGGATGACGACAGCGCCCAGCGCTGGGCGATCCGCCTCGATGCGGGCGAGCTTGGAGCGGCCGAACAAGCCGAGCTCGACGTGTGGCTTGCAGCCTCGCCGCGCCGCGAAGGAACGTTGCTCCGCTACCGTGCGATTCTTTCCTATCTCGATCGGGGGCGGGCACTGCGGGGCCTTGGTTCGGATCCGTTGTCGATCGGCGCAGCATGCGATCGCGACGGATTTGCTGATCACCCTGGTGGCGGCAGGGCGGAGGAGGGCTGGGCCTCTTCAGGCGTAGATGCCGGGCTTCCCCGGCCGTGGATCGGGCGGCGCGGATTCCTCGGCGCTGCGGCGGTCTCGGGCATCGCCGCGTCGGTGGCCGGGCTGTTCGCCTTTCTGCCGCGCGCGCGGCAGCTCGACACCGGGATCGGCGAGGTGCGCCAGGTGCCGCTCGCCGATGGTTCTCTTGCGACCTTGAACACGGCGAGCCGCATGGCGGTGACGATGGCAGCGCATCAGCGCACGGTTGAGCTCGACAAGGGCGAGGCCTGGTTCCGGGTCGCGCATGACAAATCACGACCCTTTGTCGTCGAGGCCGGCAATATCCGTGTCCAGGCGGTCGGCACCGCCTTCTCGGTGCGCAGGCGGGCGAGCGGTGCGGACGTGCTGGTTACCGAGGGGATCGTCGATACATGGGTTGTCGGGCACGAGAGGGATCGTCGGCGCATAACTGCTGGATCGCGCGGATTCGTATCGGTCGACCAGCCGGGCGCTGAGCCCAATATCGAGGTCGCGGCGGCACCGCAGGAGGTCGAGCGCGCGCTTGCCTGGCGCGCCGGCGAACTGGCGCTCGACGGCGAGACGCTCCAATACGCGGTCGGCGAGATCAATCGCTACAATGTCAGGAAGCTGGTGATCGGCGACCCGAGCCTCGCCAGCGAGCCGCTGGTGGGCTATTTTCACACCACCGAGCCGGAAGAGTTCGGGCGGGCCGTGGCGACCATGATCGGTGCGCGGGTGGTAGACGAGGGCGACACGATCCGCCTCGTGAAAGCCGAGACGCCACGGAAGTCCGGATCGTGAAGTTTTTTTGACAGATGTGCGTCGGAAGCCGTGAGACGACGCATCTATTCCCCGAGGCTGGAAAGGCCGGGCCAAGGCTAAGGGGGACCATCATGGGCGGATTTTCGCGGAACGCGTTTCATCAGATGCTGTGCGGCTCAGCTGCCATCGCGTGCATCGCTGTCGCAGCGCCGGCATGCGCGCAGACGCGGACGTTCGACGTGCCGGCCCAGGACGCCAGCAAGGGAATTCCCGCCTTTGCGAGGCAGGCCGGCATCCAGCTTCTCGCCAGCGCGAAGGATGTGCGCGGCAAGCGCACCGGCGCCGTGCGTGGCAGCCATACCGTTGCGGAGGGGCTCGCACTGCTTCTTCAGGGGACAGGACTTGAAGCGGTAGGGGATACGGGCGGCAGCGGCATTATCACGATCCGGCGGCGAGAGATTGCGGCGGCTTCGCGCGCTACCGGCGGTGCCCAGGTGTCTCCTCGACCGGGAGGCGCGGGAGTTAAGGTGGGAAACGCACCCGCCGCCGCTGAAACAGCGGCGTCGTCGAGTGCAATGGCAGAGAATGCTTCCGCCGAAATCGTGGTCACCGGAACGCATATCAGGGGCGCGCCGGCGTCATCACCTGTAATTACGATTTCACGCAAGGAGATTGACCGGTCGGGCTACGCCAATGTGGGCAGTCTGATCCGTAGTCTCCCGCAAAACTTTAATGGCGGAAACAACCCCCAGGTCGTCGGCGCTCCGGGGAGCGAGAATGTTTCGACCTCCGGCGGGTCGGCACCGAATCTTCGTGGTCTAGGATCTACATCAACGCTGACACTGATCGACGGTCATCGGCTGGGACAGGATACTTTCACCGGTGCGGTCGATATTTCGCTAATCCCCCTGAGCGTCGTTGATCGGGTTGACGTACTGACGGACGGCGCATCAGCCACCTACGGCTCCGACGCCGTTGCCGGAGTAGTCAATTTCATACTCAAGAAAGATTTCGACGGTGCCCTTTCGTCGGCATTCATCGGCAAAGCGACGCAAGGAGGTGGACTGGAAAGGGATCTTAGCCAGCTCGTCGGCAAAACTTGGGCCAACGGGGGAGCGCTAATTAGCTACGAATTTGATAAGAGCGATGCAATCTATACAGATCAGCGAGCCTTTTCTTCGAGCGCGTATACCCCAACGACACTCCTTCCGGATTCTCGTCGGAGCTCGTTCTATGGATCCGCTCACCAGAACGTAACTTCGGCAGTCTCCGCTTGGGTCGAGGGTCTTTATACCTTCCGCCACTCGTCGACCGTGCAGTCGCTTGCCGCCGACTCTCCCACGTATGCGGACAGCCCCGTGAGACAATATTCGCTAGCCGGAGGTTTGGATCTCGCAATCTCGCATAGCTGGAACGTTTCGCTTTTCGGGTCGACCTCGCAACAGACCTCCACCCAGAACGCCTTCATGCCAGCCACGGAAGACAATTCCGGATTCACGTCCAAAGTGCGCTTTCATGGTAAGTCCAACACAGTCGAGCTGATTGCAAGCGGATCGCTGTTCCGCTTGCCCGGCGGGGTTTCCCGGATCGCGTTGGGGGGTGGATATAGACAGGACGGCTTTTCTCAACGGACAATGGGAGGCGGCTCCAGCGATATCGACGCGACGCGAGGGGTACATTACCTATTCTCTGAGCTCAATTTGCCGCTGACTCAGTCAGAATGGCCAGGTCTGCAGCGCTTGGATTTCAACGTCGCGGGACGGTACGAAAATTACCAGCGAGTTGGGTCAAAGTTCGTCGTCAGATACGGAATAATGTACGTTCCCATTAAAGGCTTAACTGCGCGAGCGTCTTATGGGAACTCATTCCGCGCCCCGGGTCTTTATCAAGAGTTCGCCGGTGGCCCGGTAGCGCTATTGGCCGTTCCCGATCCGGAATCCCCATCGGGAGAGTCCAATGTCCTGATCCCCCAAGGGAGGCCGGATCATCTCAAGCCCGAAACATCGAAGAATTGGACTCTAAGTCTCGATTTTGAGCCCGAAGCGATCAAAGGACTGAAGACGACACTAACCTACTATAACATAAAATATCGGAACAGGATTGGCCAAATATCAAATGTCTTCGCCGGTCTAACCGACCCTATTAATGCACCATTTGTGACCCGATCACCTTCCGCAATCGATCAAAGTCGGCTTATCGCCGATAGTGGCCAACCGCTGCAAAACTATACGGACGGCGTGTACGATCCAGCCAATGTCGCAGCCATCGTCGACTTTCGCTATTTGAACGTGGCTCGGCAAGATATCGACGGCTTAGACTTGCTGGTCGACTATCAAAGAAGCACACAGATCGGACAGGCAGAGTTCTTTGCGAACGCCACCTACTTGGACCTCAGGCAGGCTATAACGTCCACGGCACCGCAAGTTACATTGAGTGGAGACACATTCCAGCCGACGAAGTTCCGAGCGCGCCTAGGTGGATCCTTGAGCGGTGGAGGTTGGAGTGGGAGCGCTATTCTGAATTATCTTGGGAAGTCGACAAATACCTTCCAACCGACAGCGACACGGGTCGCCTCTTGGACAACTGTTGACGGTCAGTTGACCTATGCGCTTCCCAACAAGCATGGAATTCTATCGGGACTAGAGCTTGTACTGTCCGTACAGAATCTCTTCGACCAAGACCCTCCGAGGGTTGTCTTCAACGATTTCGTACCCGGAATTGGGTATGATTCAACGAACGCGTCGCCAGTTGGCAGGTTCGTGAGCCTCCGTGTCAATAAAAAATGGTAGAGAGGTTCAATCTCCCACTAGCAGACGCTCGTCTCATGGGTATTGGGGCGCGGCTCCTATCGGCCATGATCTCCATCGTATTGGTAGGGTCATCTGCACAATCAGCGCCTGCGGCACGGTTCGGTATTGACGACTACTTCCGCCTCAGAAGCGTCCCTGAATTGTCAATCTCGTCCGATGGAACTCTTATCGCGTATATTTCAAGTGCTCGCTCGCTGAGCGCCAATGACGAACGTCGAGAATTGTATTATTCCCCCATCTCGCGGTCGGCATCTCCAAACACGCTCGAATATTATTCTGGCGCACACGATATCGCATGGGTTCCGCATTCGCATGCCATTTCCTTCTTAATCTCTCGAGATGGTGTCGACCAAGTTGTTTCATACGATACGGCGACAGCCCGAGAGACGCTTTGGACAACCGGCCACGATCAAGTGAAGAAATTCAGGTTTTCACCCGACGGCGCGGGATTGGCGTATATCGCGCGCCCTTCAGAAGCGCCCTGGTTAGCCGATGCGACGGACAAATCTCGGGCTGTAGTCGTTGATCCTGATCGAATAAGCGACGTCGATTTTATTGATCCTAAATGGAATCTCGAGTTGGGGCAGTCGCCGCCCGCCTCACTTTGGCTGAAGATGCCAGGCGCAACAGCGGTTCGCATCGCGGTTCCGGGAGACGTACGGGACGCATTTTGGTCTTCCGATGGTCGGAAGCTTTCGGTGATTTTCGCTGCGCCCGCCGCGAAGCCATCTTTTGCCAGCTCGCAGGAAACCAGCATCGGGATCGTTGACATATTAAGTCGGAAGTTCCGGACACTATTGAGCGCCACTCGGTTGACGTCATCTCGGCCCGGTGAACTGTACTCGGGTGGTCAATGGTTGCCGCACGAAGATAGGATTCTCGTTCAGCGATGGGTCGAAAATGATGCCTGGCTTACCGGGACGGCGCAAGAATGGACAATATATGCGGTTAGCGAGCAAACGGCGCGCGCGGTTCAGCCGTGGCGCACAGCGCCAACCTATGACGGCTGGGGAAGCAACCTGCAATTTTTTCCTATTCGCGATGACTTAATTCTTGCGGAGGATATAGTTGCAGGGCGATCCTCTCTTTTTGCCTGGACACCGAACGGGGTCAAGCGAGCGTCCATACTTGGGTCACTTGGGGGCAGCGCGTCACACTTTGCATTTAGCACTGACGGCAACGAAGCCGTGTTCGTTCATCAGAGCCTGACCCGGCCGCCCGAAATATATGCCGTGAGATCCGCGAAAGGGTCACCTGCGCAGTTGACGAATTTGAACGGCCGCATTGCATCGAAAATTTCGATGTGTGCCGATGAAGTCAAGTGGATTAGCAGGGACGGCACCGAAGTTTCGGGATGGCTGCTAAAGCCGGATGAGGCGCGCTTCCCCAAGCCTTGGCCAACGATTACGTTCGTGCATGGTGGGCCGAGCGTCCCTGTGGTGGACACCTTCGCTCCAATGTTTGCGCAATGGTCTTTTCCATTCGAGGTTTTCGCTGAGCACGGATTTGCGGTGTTTATTCCTAACTATCGCGGAACGGCAACCTTCGGAGTGGCCTTTCGCACGAGTTCCAGTCCCGATGGTGCTCCAATTGATGACATAGTCACCGGTGTGGACAATCTAATTGAGGAGGGCGTTGCGGATCGAGCCCGCCTAGGTCTCACTGGCCACAGCCATGGCGCATGGCTGGGGCCGATGGTGCTCACGCGGACGAACATGTTTCGCGCGACCTCATTCGCCGAGGGTTGGTCAAACTTCGTAGTAACCTATGAACTCTCACCCGGTGCGCTAAATCGTGAAGTGCACGACGCCCAGATAGGTGTCAGCCTCTATGAGCGACCTGATCGATACAACGATCTCTCGCCCGACATGCATTTCAGTCAAGTATCCTCGGCCAACTTATTCGAGGGCGGTGCGCGGTCTCTGGCCTTGGATATGCTTGGCCTCGCCAAAGTTTCCCGTCGAAATGAGCTCCCTACTGAGATGGTCGTGTATCCCGACACCGGACACATGCTGACCAATCCTCAACTCCAGAGAGAAGCCGCTGAAAGAAATCTCGACTGGTTCAGATTCTGGCTAAAGGGCGAAGAGGACACAAGCCCAGCGAAAAGGGAACAGTATGGCAGGTGGCGGGCCATGGCGAAAATTTGGGACGCGAAGCGCCGGTCGTTGGTCGTCGGCCCTGCAGCATCCACATCAAATCGATAAATGTTCTATAGATCGTGCATTTTCACTACGATTGTTATTGAAGCTGGAGCGGAAATGACCTTAACCCCATTCCATATTGCGGTCCAAGTTAGAGATATTGAGGAAGCGCGCCGCTTTTATACAAACATACTTGGTTGTAGTGAGGGTCGAAGCGACTCTCACTGGGTGGATTTCAATCTCTATGGTCACCAATTTGTCTGCCACTTGAATCCGGAACTTGGCGCGGAGGGAAAGATTTCTTCGCATTATAACCTGGTGGACGGGCACGGGGTGCCGGTGCCGCATGCGGGCGTAGTGCTCGAAATGGCGGAGTGGGTCGAACTGGCTGCAAGGCTGAAGCAGAATGAGGTGAGCTTCATAGTCGAGCCCTATATTAGGTTCAAAGGAGAACCAGGCGAGCAAGGGACGTTATTTCTTCTGGACCCATCCGGCAACGCCTTAGAGTTTAAGTCATTCAAGGACATTGGTCAGCAGTTGTTTGCAACATAGCATGCAGTCTCGGCGATCATTGCCATGGTCTCCTGAATGAAGCGAGCGGTTGGGCGGAAACTCAAGCACGAGGATCTTCCCGATCGGGTTGAGGTAAGTGGAAACCCCCGGTTCAATTCGAAAGAGCTTTGATTTGCGCAACGCGGTCATCATCGGTGCCGGCCACAATGGGCTGACCTGCGCTTTCTACCTCGCCAAGGCAGGGCTCAAGGTGCGGATGCTCGAACGGCGGCACGTCGTCGGCGGCGCGGCGGTGACCGAGGAATTCCATCCCGGCTTCCGCAATTCGACCGCCAGCTACACGGTCAGCCTGCTCCAGCCCAAGGTGATCGCGGACATGGGGCTCGCCGAGCGCGGCTTGCGCATCCTCGACCGGCCTTATTCCAATTTCCTGCCGCAGCCGGACGGGCGTTACCTGCTGGTCGGCGGCGGGCTCGAAAAGACCCAGGCCGAATTCGCCAAGTTCAGCCAGGCGGATGCTGCGGCGCTGCCGGCTTATTATGCGATGCTCGACGGCGTGGCCGACGTGCTGCGCGATCTGGCGCTGCAGATTCCGCCCAACGCGGCGGGCGGCCTCGCGGCCCTGTTCGCCGCGGCGAAGCAGGGGGGCAAGCTGGCGAAGATGCCGTTGTCGCAGCAACGCGATGTGCTCGATCTCTTCACCAAATCGGCGCGCGATTTCCTCAACGCCTGGTTCGAGAGCGAGCCGGTCAAGGCGGCGTTCGGCTTCGATGCGGTCGTCGGTAATTTCGCCAGCCCCGACACCCCCGGCTCGGCCTATGTGCTGCTTCATCACGTCTTCGGCGAGGTGAACGGCAACAAGGGCGCCTGGGGCCATGCGGTCGGCGGCATGGGCGCGATCACGCGGGCGATGCGCGCGGCGTGCGAGGATCTGGGTGTCGAAATATTGACCGAGGCGCCGGTCGCGAAACTGATTGTCGAACAGGGCAAGGTCGCGGGCGTGCGGCTGGAGGACGGGACCGAGCATCGCGCACCGATCGTCGCGGCGAATGTTGGGCCGAAATTGCTCTACAATCATCTGATCGAGGCGAAGGATCTCGACCCCGATTTCGCGCGCCGGGCCAAGGCGTTCAAGGTCGGATCAGGCACGTTCCGCATGAATGTCGCGCTCAGCGAACTGCCGCGCTTTACCGCCAAGCCGAAGCCGGGCGATCATCTCAAATCGGGCATCATCCTGGCACCCACGCTCGATTATATGGACCAGGCCTTCACCGA
>Ga0163162_10003615_pt1 | contig 14814 bp, 13 predicted proteins | sample S55metaG_FD_115310 | JGI IMG/M metagenome (GOLD analysis project Ga0163162, IMG submission 115310) | Switchgrass rhizosphere microbial communities from Kellogg Biological Station, Michigan, USA - S5-5 metaG | ecosystem: Host-associated > Plants > Roots > Rhizosphere > Soil | place: USA...
CCTCATTGCTACAGCTTTATACAGGGTTTATATATGAGGGCCCCGGGTTAATTAAAAGGATAAATAAGAAGCTGCTGTCAAATTAACGTTAGTCAGTATAGCAGCACGGGTGGTTAAATCCTCCTGCCCTTCCATATCAAGTTTCCTGTGAGATGTTTTTGCACTGATAAAAACGCGATGATTACCAGGTTCACTATCTGTAAAGGGTGTAAAATAAGGTTTTCACCCGCATTTTGCCCAGCCGACAGGGACGTCATGACGCGTGTAAGCATAATTAAACCAACCATAAAAAAAATGAGGTTGAGGTTTAATGTCATTAATATAACCATTGGGCCGGCAGCAAGCAATAAAATATAAATAAACAGGGCTGGTATTCCGTAATTGAATGCAGGCAATAAGTTTTCACTAAACCCGGTTATAGCATCGGTATAACCCCAGTACATTCGGCTGTCCAGCATCCCGTTTGCCAGCAGAACTTCGCCGTTGTGACCTGCCGCCTTTACCTGCTTCATAATTTGAGTTTCCGCAAGCGTCCCATTTTTGACCCGGTTATGCCACAGGTTTTGACGGTAAATGGCTGCATCAAATAACATACATTGCCCGCTTGCAACTGCAATTAGGTTGCTTTTTACTAAATAAATTAATCGCAGCGGCAACAAATTTAATAACATAAAATGCAGTAACGGAACGGTGGCTTTTTCGCCGATAGTTTGCATCACCTGGTTGGGGAACAGGCTTAATAAGCCAAGCTCATAAATATGCATCCGGTGAACGGCACTGTTTATGAAATCATCGGTTAGCCGTACGTTGGCATCCAGGAAAAGAAAATACTGTCCAGTGGCGTGCCCGGCTAATTGGCTGCAGGCATAGCTTTTTCCCATCCATTCATCAGGCGGATCGCCGCCCTTAATAACGGTAAAACGTGGATGGGTAGCGACAAAGGCTGAGCAAAGCGTATAGGTATCGTCCGATGAATTATCATCGTAAATAATCACTTCATAATTCTGGTACTTCTGCTGCTGTATGGATTCCAATAACGGTATTATATTATCCTGTTCGTTACGTGCGGGAATCAATATAGATACCTTGTCGGTATAAACCCTGCTAACACGCGTTAATTTGGGATTAGAAATGAAATTAAATACCGTTACTGAGAAGCGCAGTACTAGAAAGAACAAAGTGACTGAAATAACGGCGATCAATTTATATATAATTTGGTTTTACGATAATCCAATATAACGTTCTTTGGCTCATCGTTATTTTTAACGACGGAAATAGCAATTGCCTAACAAGCTCATTAAATTTTACCGGCGCTTAAGTAATCTAAAATAACCTTTGTGGCTCCCTTCTGTTCAAATACGTAGGCTTTTATCTTTTCACCGGCGTTTTTATAAAATAGCTCATCCGTTATTAAGGTGTTCGCTATATTTTTCAACTGACTCTCATCTGCGACGCTAAAGCCTGCTTTGAGCGAAATCAAATCACGCGCCTCTTTGAACCGGGAATAGTTCGGCCCAAAAATAACCGGCAATCCAAAAGCGGCGGCCTCCAGCGTATTATGGATACCTGCGCCAAACCCGCCGCCGATATAGGCAATATCGCCATAATAATACAATGACGAGAGCATGCCGATGTTATCTATGATGAGGATTGGGCGAGCAGTGACCGGTGGATGGTGAGTGGCAAGTTCGGAGTACCTGATAGCTGTATTTGCCGGCAAAAGGTCGATAAGCTTATTGACGTTTTCGTTACTGGTCTCGTGAGGGGCTATGATGAATTTCCAGGTGGGATATTGCGTTACTAATGATGCTAAAAGTTTTTCGTCAGGCGGCCAGGTGCTGCCTGCAATAAATAGTTTTTGTCCCGCTTTAAATTCTTCTATTACCGGCAATGGGCGGGGGTTTTGTGCGTTAGCCCACACCCGGTCGAAACGGGTGTCGCCGCTGATGGTAACGTTTTGCAATCCTATACTTTGCAGTAAAACTTTCGATTGCTCATCCTGGACAAAAAAATGGGTCGCCATCCTCAATATCTTTATTTGCAAACCGCCGTACCATTTAAAAAATACCTGCTGCGGCCTGAAAATAGCCGAAATAACATACAACGGCAATTCCCGTTTATGCATTTCATTAAAATAATGGTACCAATACTCGTATTTCGTGAATACGGCCATGCGGGGTTGAACTGTATCGATAAATTTCCGGGCATTTGCGGGAGTATCTAAAGGAAGATAATAAACGGCATCTGCGAGCGGGGTGTTTTTTCGCACTTCGTACCCTGAAGGCGAAAAAAAGGTTACTACGATTTTGTCACCGGGATACACCCGCTTCATTTCCTCAAGAACTGGCCGGCCCTGCTCAAATTCGCCCAGCGAGGCGAAATGAAACCATATGCTGCTATCAAAGCGTATAAGGCTTTGATTTTTTCGGCCATTTACCCACAGCCTGGCTTTTTTGCTGAAAAATGACGCAATCCGGATAGTGAGGAAATATAATTGTATCCCAATATTGTATAGTGCGGTCATTTTAAATATGAATTATTATCTTAGCAGGGCATAAATGTAGTCACAAAAAAAACAAACATGACAACTACCGGTTCATGAAGTGCATTACGGAATTAACAAATAACTAACAAACAGGCTGGCGGCCTAAAGAGTGCATTAAAATAATTAACAACTTAACACATACTATTTATGAAAATTGCTGTTGTAGGAACAGGATATGTAGGGCTTGTTACGGGTACTTGTTTAGCTGAAACCGGGAACCAGGTAATATGCGTTGATATAAACGAACAAAAAGTAAAAATGATGCAGGATGGTCAGCTACCCATCTATGAACCCGGCCTTGAGCTGCTCTTTTTCAGGAACATCGTTCAAAAGCGCTTACATTTTACATCAAACCTTGCTGACGCAATTGCGGATGCAAAAATTATATTCCTGGCGTTGCCTACGCCTCCGGGCGGCGATGGTTCGGCGGATCTGAGCTATGTATTGGGCGCGGCAAAGGACATCGCAAAACTTATAACCGAATATAAAGTGATCGTCACCAAATCAACCGTACCGGTAGGTACAGCAGATAAGGTCACCGCTATAATGAAAGAAAACACTGACGTTGAGTTTGCCGTGGTATCAAATCCGGAGTTTTTACGCGAAGGCGTTGCTGTCGAGGATTTCATGAAGCCCGACAGAGTAGTGGTAGGGACAATGGACGAAAGGGCGCGCAAACTGATGGCCGAATTATACGCCCCATATGTAAGGCAGGGTAACCCGGTAATTTTTATGGACGAGCGGTCGTCTGAGTTAACTAAATATGCAGCCAACTCTTTCCTGGCTACCAAAATTTCATTTATGAATGAAATAGCCAATCTGTGTGAGCTGGTTGGCGCTGACGTAGATATGGTAAGGCGCGGAATAGGCGCCGATGAACGTATCGGCCGCAGGTTCTTATTCTCGGGCATAGGATACGGTGGAAGCTGTTTCCCTAAGGACGTGCAGGCACTCGCAAAATCGGCCGAAGAGCACAAATATGATTTTAAGATCCTGAATTCCGTAATGGAAGTTAACCAGATACAGAAAAAAGTATTGGTTGAAAAGGTTAAAAAATACTTTAACGGCGATTTAAAAGGCAAAAAGTTTGCCATCTGGGGGCTGGCCTTTAAGCCGGAAACAGATGACATCCGCGAAGCACCGGCATTATATATAATCGATGAGCTGCTAAATGCAGGCGCTTTGGTAAGCGCTTTTGATCCCGAAGCGATAAAGAACGTTCAAAACTTGATTGGCGATAAAATTACTTATGCGGCTGATCAATACGAGGCGTTGGTTGATGCTGATGCATTGCTGATTGTTACCGAGTGGTCGGTTTTCAGAACACCGGATTTTGACCAAATTGACAAGCTGCTTAAAAATAAAGTGATATTTGACGGTCGTAACCTGTATGACCTGGGTAAAATGATTGACTGTGGTTATTATTATAACAGTATTGGAAGGAAACTGATTAGCTAATGGCAGCACGTAAAAGAATATTGATAACCGGAGCAGCCGGATTTTTAGGCTCCCATTTGTGCGACAGGTTTATTAAGGAAGATTACCATGTTATCGGCATGGATAACCTGATAACCGGCGACTTGAGGAACATTGAGCATCTGTTTAAGCTGGAAAATTTTGAATTTTATAACCATGATGTTTCCAAGTTTGTTTACGTTCCGGGCGAGCTTCATTACATACTTCACTTTGCTTCGCCGGCAAGCCCTATAGATTATCTGAAAATCCCTATCCAAACCTTAAAAGTAGGTTCGTTGGGCACACATAATCTGTTAGGCTTAGCGCGATCTAAAAAAGCAAGGATGCTGATAGCGTCGACATCTGAGGTTTATGGCGATCCGAGTGTAAACCCGCAGCCTGAAGAATATTGGGGCAATGTTAACCCGGTGGGTCCGCGCGGCGTTTACGACGAAGCTAAGCGTTTCCAGGAAGCAATCACGATGGCGTACCACACCTTTCATGGCCTGGAAACCCGCATTGTAAGAATATTTAATACTTACGGCCCGCGCATGCGGCTTAATGATGGCCGTGTATTGCCGGCTTTTATAGGCCAGGCATTAAGGGGCGAATCGTTAACGATGTTTGGCGATGGTTCACAAACACGATCATTTTGTTATGTTGACGACCTCGTTGAAGGTATTTACCGTTTATTATTCAGCGACTATGCGCAACCGATGAACATTGGCAATCCTGATGAGATAACTATACGGCAGTTTGGTGAGGAAATTATTAAACTCACCAACACCGACCAAAAATTAATCAGCCTGCCGTTACCGACCGACGACCCAAAACAACGCCGGCCCGACATTACCAAAGCAAAAAGCATTTTGGGCTGGGAACCGAAAGTTTCACGGAGCGAAGGTTTGAAAATCACCTTTGAATATTTTAAATCGCTGCCCGAAAAGGAAATTCAACACAAAGATTTTACCTATTTTAATAAAAGTTAATGGCGAAGATATTAGTAACAGGAGGCTTGGGGTTTATAGGTTCACATACCGTAGTTGAATTGATAAATTCGGGTTATGAGCCCATAATTGTTGACGACCTCTCAAACTCGAACCCTAAAATACTAGACCAGTTAAGTAAAATTGTAGGTTATAAACCCGCCCTTTATGAGTTTGACCTTTGTGACGAACAAAAAGTAAAAGATTTCATTGCCGCCGAACCCGGCATAACAGGTATTATCCATTTTGCGGCTTTTAAAGCTGTTGGCGAGTCGGTTGCAAACCCGTTAAAATACTATCGTAATAATCTTTTTTCTCTTGTTAACATATTGAATGCCTGCGAAAGCAAGCCCGTGAATTTCGTTTTTTCATCAAGCTGCACCGTTTACGGTCAGCCGGATGTGTTGCCCGTAACCGAGGATGCACCGGTAAAACCGGCACAATCCCCATACGGCAATACCAAACAAATCTCTGAAGAGATTTTGATAGATGCCGTAGCTGCAGGTAGTGCCCACAAAGTGATCGCTTTACGGTATTTTAACCCGGTTGGTGCCCATGAAACAGCATTAATAGGTGAATTGCCAATTGGCGTACCGCAAAACCTGGTACCTTTTATTACACAAACTGCTATCGGCAAACGCGAAAAAATAACCGTTTTTGGAAATGACTATCATACCAAAGACGGCAGCTGCGTTCGTGATTATATCCATGTGGTTGATTTGGCAAAAGCACATGTTGCGGCACTGAAACTGATGGAGCAGGAAAGCTTTGCCGGTTATGATGTATTTAATTTGGGCACAGGTGATGGGAGCACTGTATTAGAAGTGATAACTGCTTTTGAACGCGCAACCGGAGTAAAATTAAATTACGAAATAGGGCCACGCCGCAGCGGTGATGTTGAAAAGGTGTGGGGAGATGTGACTAAATCGACCGAAGAGCTAGGTTGGACGGCTGAATTGGGACTCGATACCATGATGTCATCTGCCTGGGAATGGGAAAAATACTTGTCGCAAAATCCTTTATAGGTTATGCAAAAGATTATTATCACCGGCGGAGCAGGCTTTATTGGGTCGCATGTGGTGCGCCGTTTTGTAAGAAACTACCCTCACTACCATATCATCAACCTTGATAAACTCACTTATGCCGGCAATCTTGCCAACTTAAAGGATATTGAAAACGAGCCCAACTACAGCTTTGTAAAGGGCGACATTGTTGATATTGATTTTATAAATAAACTTTTTACCCGCGAACAACCTGACGCAGTTATACACCTCGCTGCAGAATCGCATGTAGACCGCTCAATCACCAATCCGCTTGAATTTGTGATGACCAACGTGGTTGGCACAGCAAATCTGCTGAATACAGCTTTGAGAGTGTGGAAAGGCAAATATGATAAAACCCGTTTTTATCATGTATCGACTGATGAAGTTTACGGATCGTTAGGAGAAACTGGTATGTTTACCGAAGAGACGGCCTATGATCCGCATTCACCTTATTCAGCATCAAAGGCAGGATCTGACCATTTTGTACGCGCTTATCATGACACTTACGGGTTAAACACTGTTATATCTAATTGTTCAAACAATTACGGCTCCTACCATTTTCCGGAAAAGCTTATACCTCTTGCTATAAATAATATTAAGCAAAATAAACCTGTGCCGGTATACGGCAAAGGCGAAAATATACGCGACTGGTTGTGGGTTGAGGACCATGCCAGGGCAATTGATGTTCTGTTTCACAATGCAAAAGCCGGTTCGACTTACAATATAGGCGGGCACAATGAGTGGAAAAACATTGACCTGATTAGGTTGCTTTGCCGTATTTTAGACAAAAAATTGAACCGGCCCGCAGGAGCGTCCGAGTCTTTAATTACATTTGTAACCGACAGGGCGGGGCATGATTTGCGTTATGCGATCGACGCCTCCAAACTTAAAAATGAGTTAGGCTGGGTACCTTCCATTACTTTTGAAGAAGGCCTGGAAAAAACAGTTGACTGGTACCTGGCTAATGACGAGTGGTTGAATGATGTTACGTCCGGACATTATCAACAGTACTATAACGGACAATATAATCATCGTTGAAATGTTTAATTGGTTTAAGAAAAGCGAACCCCGAAATATCACCTTTGATTACAGCTCATTAATGGTCGACATGCATTCTCATGTGCTGCCAGGGATTGATGACGGTGCTCAAACGCCGGAAGAGTCGATTGTACTTATCAAAAAAATGATGGAGCTGGGCATTAAAAAGATTATTGCCACTCCGCATATCATGGCTGATTATTACAGGAATACGGCCGAAACTATAAACGCTTCCCTGGAGATCCTGAAGGCCGAATTAGAAAAGGAAAAAATCAATATCGCTGTAGAGGCCGCAGCCGAACATTATTTCGACGAAACGTTTGAGGACCGCATCGATAATGGAAAATTGATGATAATGGGCGACAACTATGTGCTTTTTGAATTTTCCTTTGTTAGCAAACCGCCAAATGTTATACCGGTAATTCAGAAGCTAAGAACATTGGGATACAAGCCAATCCTGGCACACCCGGAAAGATATCCCTACATCGATGCCGATCAGCTAAGGACATACCGCGAATGGGGGTTAAATTTTCAACTAAACTCCATATCTCTTACAGGTTATTATGGCAGAGAAGCAAAAAAGACGGCTGAAACCCTGATTGACGCTCAACTTATTGATTTTATATCAAGCGACATGCACCATATAAAACATGCGGAGGCATTTAAAGTCGCATTGACTATGCCCTATATGGAAAAGCTGCTTTTTGATTATCCCCTTAAAAACATATTGCTGCGATAATTTCGGTTCTTACTCAACCCGATAAGCCAAATAATTGTATTTTTGCCGCTTAATTTGAACATTCTATGAGCCGGCGAATAAAAATAAAAGCATTACTTGAAAGCGAACAAACGGGAATTGAGATAACTGTTAAGGGATGGGTGCGTGCCTTCCGCCAAAATCGTTTTATTGCTTTAAATGACGGCTCGACAAATAGCAATATCCAGATTGTTGTGGATTTTGAAAACACTGATCCTGGCTTACTGAAACGCATCACTTTCGGCTCTGCCATTAGCGTTACCGGCGAGTTGATTCCGTCATTAGGACAAGGGCAAAAGGTCGAAGTTATTGCAAAAAATATTGAAATTTTGGGCGATTGCGATCCGGAGGAATATCCATTGCAGCCTAAACGCCAAACGCTGGAGTTTTTGCGGGAGAAGGCGCATCTGCGTTTTCGTACGAACACATTCGGGGCAATATTCCGTGTGCGTAACAGCCTGGCATTTGCCGTACACCAGTTTTTCCAGGATAAGGGCTTTGTTTACCTGCACACACCAATTATTACTGCATCAGATGCCGAAGGCGCCGGGGAAACTTTTCACGTAACTAATTTTGATTTGGCCAACCCGCCGAAAACAGAAAACGGCGAGGTTGATTTCAGGGAAGACTTTTTTGGCCGGCCAACCAATCTTACCGTTTCCGGTCAGCTGGAAGGCGAGTTAGCAGCGATGGCTTTGAGTGATATTTATACCTTCGGGCCAACGTTCAGGGCCGAAAATTCCAATACTACTCGCCACCTGGCTGAGTTTTGGATGATAGAGCCGGAAATGGCATTCTACGACCTCACGGATAACATGGATCTGGCGGAAGAACTACTGAAATATGTAATTAAATATGCGCTGGACAAAAACGCGGAGGACATTGAATTTTTAAAGCAACGGTTACTGGAAGAAGAAAAGCAAAAACCCCAGCAGGAGCGGTCGGAAATGAACCTGGCTGAAAAGCTGCAGTTTTGTCTTGATAACGACTTTGAGCGGCTAACCTATACCGAAGCGATAGAAATTTTAAAAGAATCCACACCGAACAAGAAAAAGAAATTTCAATATCCCGTTGAAGGCTGGGGAACCGACCTGCAATCGGAACATGAGCGTTACCTGGTTGAAAAGCACTTCAAAAAACCGGTAATCCTTACCGACTATCCCAAAGAAATCAAAGCGTTTTACATGCGCCAGAACGACGACGGTAAAACGGTACGGGCAATGGACATCCTGTTCCCGGGCATCGGTGAAATTGTGGGCGGTTCACAGCGTGAAGAGCGCCTGGAGAAACTGGAGCAGCGCATGGACGAAATGCATATCCCAAAAGATGAACTTTGGTGGTACCTGGATACCCGCCGGTTTGGCGCTTGCCCGCATGCCGGCTTTGGATTAGGCTTTGAACGTTTGGTGCTGTTTGTCACCGGGATGGGCAACATCAGGGATGTGATCCCTTTCCCTAGGTACCCTAAAAATGCGGAGTTCTGATCACAGATTTTAAAATGATTTTTATGATTACACAGATTACGTGCGTCAGGCAAACGATGTTGCCTTACATATTTATCTGTGAAATCATTAACGTGTTACGAACTAAAAATCAGTATCATCATGGAAATCTGTTTAATCTGTGATCATGATTTTTCTGATTACACAGATTTCTATTTGGGATGATACCGTTAAGCAGTGCAATCAAAAAAATCAGTTTTAATCTATGATCATGACCATTGAATTATCAACCCATATCAACGCCCCTATTGAGCGCTGTTTCGATTTGGCGAGGAGCATCGACCTTCATATAATATCTACTAAACAAACCGGAGAACAGGCAATTGCCGGGCGTATGACCGGCTTAATAGAATTAGGCGAAACCGTTACCTGGAGAGCCAACCACCTGGGTGTCTGGCAAACATTAACCTCAAAGATCACGGAATTTGATTATCCTAATTCGTTTACTGATGAAATGGTGAAAGGCGCGTTTAAGAGCTTCAAGCACGAGCATCTTTTCTTTGCCATAAACGGGCAAACGGTGATGAAGGACATTTTTATTTTTGAAACTCCTTACGGGTGGCTTGGAAGATTGGTTAATTATATCTTCCTCGGTGCGTATATGGAGCGGTTGTTAGTAAAGCGCAACCAAGTGATAAAGGAAGCTGCCGAGAATAGAGACTATTTATGCGTTAATTGAAAAGTTTGAATTCAAAAGGTGTATAAGATACAGCCTCATTTCTCACCTTAATATTCTTTTTTTCTAAATCACCTTTAAGCTGCATCCACTTTTTGCTCCATAGCGTGTCTGCCGGAAATAGATTGCTTTGAAAATCAATTGTTATTACCCTCAGGGAAACCGGCATTTTACCATGTTGCTCAAATACTATTTCATGAATATCCGACAGGCGGTAAACTTTCCGATACCAAAAAAGATTATTCATTTTAACCACAAAATAATCAGCCGAAAGACCAAAATAATACAACCTTCTCGCAAATATTAGCGTCCAGATCGCTGTGAAAATTATAGCACCTATTACTCCACCTATGTTAACTATCATAATCAATTTCGCTAATACAAGCAGCAGCGGTGTTAAAAAGAACCAAAATGTTATCCCGTCGATGCACAAAAGCTGGTATCCATTAAAATAAACAAAACTTTCGCTTGCTGCCGTTGATCTGTCCGCGTTAAAATCTTTCTGATCTGAGTAGGGTTGTTTATCAACAACAACTTGCTTAATAAAGAATTTAATTTCGTGCGAATTGGTGTACATATCGTCGAAAAAATATCTTTCCTGCCGTCCCCTAAATTTTAGTGTCGTGGCCTCTTTAGTCTCACCCATGAATTTAAAGGGCTTTTTACCTGTCAATTCAATGTGTTCCAAATCCTTCCAAAAGTATTTTTCTGAATGATTAAATGTTATCGACGTATCGTCGACCTCAATTATAGGAGCATACTGGTAATATCTTACCACTGTATAAAAAGCCATAAAAACCAATACTGCGCCCACAATGGCTGTTATAACTTCTCCAACTGTTGTAACTTCTTCTTTTTGAATTGTACAAATGATTAGTGCCATTACCAAAAAAAAGAAAACAAATCCAAAAATGGCTAAGTAAAATTTCGCGAAATGCCTTTTACTGGTAATACATGTCATCATGCTACTCCTTTGAAAATCCTTAAAATTAATCAAAAAGTCGTCACATATCCTGCTTGCCTTGTAAATCTGCCTTCTCGTTATTTATTCCCCCTTCAGGGGGCCAGGGGGCTACTCCCGCTTATAATCCTTATGCACTATCAAAAAGCTGGCGCGTTCTGTTTTGTGGAAGGGAACATCCCAAGTGCCCTGGTAGGTTATTTTGGTAGGTAACAGTTCGCCGTCAAATTTATTGAGCTCTATTTTCATCTGCACATCAAAACTGAACAGAAAGTTACTATACTTCATATCAATATAGCGGCCGAGTATTTCAAAGTTACGCATATCAAATATGGTGGTCATCTCTTTAATAATCACATCGCCATCAGCTTCACTCGGTTTTCTCATTACCCTGAATATGTACACCGGTATGGTATCGAGGTACTTTCCGCGCGAAAAGCGGTAATAATAAAATTCCCGCAGGTCGCGCGAAAATATTTCTGTTTTGCTGCTCACGAATGGGATGCCCTTTACCTTACGCCCCGGGGTGAAAATCAGCGTTTTCAGTTTGTCCTTATACGTTTCGTTTTTCCCGGAACCATCCGACTCTTTTACGAAATCGGAATTATTGGCGTTCATAAAAATATAATCAAACATCTCTACCGTGTACAGCTGGAACTTCCCATTGCTCTTGTACAAATTACCGCTGTCGCGTTTTGCAATATATTCAATGTTGTGCTTGCCGCTGGCGGTGTTACTGTGCTTTAATTTACGATAGATCTTACCGTCAACCCTGTTCTTTTTATCGTAAGTATAAATACGGTTCTCTGCTATGAAGGCATAATTTTTCATATTGTAAAATGCCTTATAAAAGCCGGTATCAGCCATTACTGCATCAATAAAATCCTGGGCATTTAGCCTGTGTGAGCGAATATTTACAGGCGAGTCGATAACGATGGTCCGTATTGTATCCGGGTTAAAACGCTTTATCGGCTGCTGGGAATACGAGGAGAAAGCTAAAAGCAGAAAGCAGAAAGACAGTAATAGATTTTTAATCATAATTTATGACTTATGCTGGCAAATGTAGCTATTGATCTACTAACAAAAAATGACTGTGGTCAGTAAACCGGAGAGGGGTTATCACTATTTCAGGAAATTTGACGGTCTATAACGCTGCACAAGCGGAGATGAACTATTAACTATGATCTATGAACCAGAAATCAATTGCCCAGTTGCTTAATAGCCAGATACGCCATTAGACCCGTGCTTAGTTCTAATGCCGATTCCTCCACATCAAAGGTGGGCGTATGTACCGACGAAGTGATGCCGCGGCTTTCGTTACGGGTGCCTAAACGGTAAAAGCAACTGTCGGCAACTTGCGTATAGTAAGCAAAATCTTCGGCTGCCATCCATATATCAAGATCAACCACGTTTTCCTTGCCAAGGTAGTCTTCGGCAAATCCGCGCGCAGCGGTTGTTAATTTGGGTTCGTTAACCAGGAAGGGGTAGCCTTTCATGATATTGAACTCACAGGTCGCGCCCATACTTTCGGCCATTCCTTCAGCCATCTTTTTCATTTTGATGTGGGCCTCGCTGCGCCACTTTTCGTCCATCGTTCTGAAGGTGCCTTCCAGGTAAACCTCGTTAGGGATCACATTGGTGGCACCATTAGCTATCACTTTGCCAAATGAAAGCACCGAGGGGCTCTTTGGGTCGGCAAAACGACTTACCACCTGCTGTAAAGCGGTGAGTATATGCGCAGTGATAATAACAGGGTCTACATTTTGCTGGGGCTGAGCTCCATGCCCGCCTTTGCCCCTAACGGTAACATATAACTCGTCTGTAGAGGCCATGTACTTACCCGCACGGAAACCTACCTTACCCGCATCAATCAGGGGCATTACATGCTGACCAAAAACCGCCGAGGGTTTTGGGTTTTCCAATACACCTTCTTTTATCATCAGACTTGCCCCACCGGGCAATTTTTCTTCAGCAGGTTGAAAGATTAGTTTTATAGTGCCGCCAAACTGGCTTTTCAAGTCAGTTAATATTTTTGCAGTTCCTAATAACGACGAAGTGTGCACATCGTGTCCGCAGGCATGCATAACGCCAACATTTTGTGATTTGTAAGGCACATCGTTGGCTTCGGTGATGGGCAGGGCATCCATATCCCCGCGCAGGGCTATAACCTTATCCGACGGCTTATCGCCTTTTATCAAAGCAACCAGGCCGGTATCGGCCATTTTGTGGTATTCCAGACCCATAGCTTCCAACTTGTTGGCAACAAACACGGATGTTTCCACTTCATGAAATGAAAGTTCGGGATGAGAATGCAAGTGGCGGCGGTTAGCTACCACATCACTAAAAATATCTTTTGATAATTGCCGGATTTGCTCTTTAATCATTTGATGTGTCGGTTTTTGGAGGGTTTATTTTCCCCGAGATTATAAACAGGCTGGTAAACGACCTGATAAGTTCGCTTTTTAATTTTTCTGCTTCCAGGCGGGTCCGGAAATCGCCGGCCTGTACCCTGAAGTTTGGTTCGGTATAAGTAATATAAGTACGAAACTCAGGATATTCATCTTTGAACTTTGCCTGCGCGCTGTAAGCCGCCTGCCGGTTTGACCCGAAAAATATTTGCACCCGGTAACCGTATTCCTGTTCTGCTATTGGAGTTGTAGTATTTGTCTTTAAAAGGCCCGAGCGCTTGGCGATCAACGTATCTATGAGCGAGTCTTTTACTACTTCAACTCTGCCCCTGGTTTGCGAGAATGAAAAGAAAGGTGCCAAAATCAGTACAAAAAAAAAGCAACACCTTATTGGGCTAAACTTAGCTTTATAATAAGACAGTGCTTTTTTCATAGTTATTTCAGTACCGCGTTGTCGCCTCACCTAAATCCTCTCCAAAGGAGAGGACTTGAGCTGCATTTTTGAACCCTCTCCTTTGGAGAGGGCAGGGTGAGGCCCTACGCCATGCCCACACCGTGGCAATTTTTATATTTTTTCCCGCTACCACATGGGCAAGGATCATTTCTTCCTATTTTTTGCTCCACCCGCACAGGTGCAGTTTTTTGAAGTTCGCGCATATCCTGCATAGCGGCACCGTTTGCCTCACCCACAAGCTCGGGTTTGGATGTACGTAATTTCTTAAGATCCAGCTTTGGCTGAGGTTTGGCCTCACGTACTTCATCGGGGTTTTGCTGAACCGGGATACCTCCCCTGAACAGGAAACTTACCATTTCCTTATTTACACTGGCCAGCATCTGGCGGAACAATTCAAAAGCCTCAAACTTGTAAACCAAAAGCGGGTCCTTTTGTTCGTAAACTGCGTTTTGCACGGATTGTTTCAGCTCGTCCATTTCACGTAAGTGTTCTTTCCAGGCATCATCAATCAGGTATAGCGTCACGTTCTTTTCAAACGATTTGAATACTTCCAGCCCTTTGTTTTTTATCGCCTTTTTAAGCGGAACCGACACTTGTATGCCATGTATGCCATCGGTAAACGGCACCACAATATCTTCAACATATTCGCCGCGGGTTTCAAACACATCCTTTAAAACCGGGTAAGCCTGGTTGGCTATAGCTTCCTGCTTACGCTTGTAAAACTCGGTCACTTCGGCAAATACCCTGTCAACCAATTTATTTATAGAAGTTTCGGTAAATTCTTCCTGGGCTATGTCGATATCAACTGAGAACAACCGGATCATTTCGAGGCGGAAACCTTCGTGGTTGTTTGATTCCTTGTATTCGGTAACCACATCCTCAACCACATCAAAAATGGTGTTGCTCAAATCCACATCTAAACGTTCGCCAAACAGGGCGTTTTTACGTTTGGCATAAATTACCGAGCGCTGCGAATTCATCACGTCATC
>Ga0163162_10003616_pt1 | contig 14812 bp, 17 predicted proteins | sample S55metaG_FD_115310 | JGI IMG/M metagenome (GOLD analysis project Ga0163162, IMG submission 115310) | Switchgrass rhizosphere microbial communities from Kellogg Biological Station, Michigan, USA - S5-5 metaG | ecosystem: Host-associated > Plants > Roots > Rhizosphere > Soil | place: USA...
ATCCGAACACGCCGCCATCCCAACCGATGCATGATCGCCCCGACGCGCATCTGCTCCGGCTTGCCCCAATGCCCGAAGTCCAACTTCAACGCACTGCTCAGCACTTCGCTGCCGGTGGTGGTCTCGCCGATCTGCGACTCTTCCAGCCAGGTCAGAATCGGCCCTTCCCATTCGTCCACCACAAAGCGCTCGTCCTGCTCTTCGCCGAACATCGCCGCTTCATCCAGCGTCACCCACCAGAGGTCGCCCGCGTCGTAACAGAACACCGCCTCAGCCCACAGCTGATCGCGGATCGAACGCAGCAGCTCCAGATCCACCTTGGTACACGCTACTGGCCAATAACGCCGGTTACCGGTCGCATCCTTCAGGTACTCGTCCTGGTTCGTCGTCCCCACGAACACGCACTGACGCGGTACGTCCATCGTGCGACGGCCATAGCTTTCGCGGTAGGTATCCGTCGACGCCGAGAAAAACTGCTTGGCCTTGGTACTCTCGGCCTTGTTGAAGCTGTCCAGCTCGCCGAGCTCGACGATCCACTTGCCACGGATCGCCTGAAAGCCGTCCTTGTCGCCGAGGGCGAACGGCGTATCCATGAACCACTCCCCGCCGAGAATGCTCATCGCCGTCGACTTACCGGCGCCCTGCGCACCCTCAAGAATCATCACCGAGTCAGCCTTGCAACCCGGCTTCATCACCCTCGCCACGGCCGACAACATCCAGCGCTTGCCGACTTTGCTCGAGTAATCGGTGGCCTTCACCCCCATGACGTCCGTGAGCCAGCTTTCCAAGCGCGGCACGCGATCCCACTCAAGCTTGCGCAGGTACTGGCGCACAGGATGAAACGCATGGTCATGTGCAACCACGCTCACCGCCTCGATCACATGCGACGCCTTGACCCGCAAGTTGTACTGCTGTGCGAGCCACTTCATCACCCGCACATCATCGATGTCCGCCCAATCGCCCGTGCCGCCGCCATACGGTGCAGCACGCAGCTTCACGATCTTCGAACTGAACGCGCTGTAACTGATCACCCCGGCCCAACGTTCATCGTTGGCCAGGATCAACTCGACGTTCTGCATGTGCGCGATCAACGCCCCGCTCTCGCTTCGAGCCAGCATGTCTTTCCAGCCACCAGCGGCCGGCGGCTTGACCACCGCCAGTACCTGACGACGCACCGCTTCCAAACCTTCGGCAACATGCAGGTCGTTGAAGTCAGTCCACTTGATCTCCCGCTCCCCGGAAAAGATCGGCGCAACCACCTGGCCACCGACGATCAGCGCCGCGTTGTTGGCCTTCTCTTCACCAGGGTTCCAGGCATCACCGTTGGGCTTCGTGGTCTTCCAGTCATCGTCCCGGCAGATGATCAGCGGGCAGCCGGCGAAGCGCTCACGCATCGCCTTGCACACCACCAGCAGGTTGCCGGCGTCAAACGCAATGGCCACAGTCAGCGAAGTCGCCATATGAAGGCTTGCGCCCGTGGCATAGCCCTCACACACAAGCACCGGCTCACCCGGATCCGGATGCGGACCAATCAGGTGAAAAGCACCCTCCTTCGACATCCCATAAGGCCAATACGTCTTGTCCCGACCGGTGTCTTCTTGTTTGGTTGGGTACACCACCTGCAGGCCGACAATCTCGTCGCGCACGTTGCACATCGGCACCAGGAACGCACCTGTGCGCGGTGCATACCGAACACCGATACCAACGATCTGCTTACGATCAAGATAGTCGCTCCGGCCCTTCTCCGGCATGCGCTTGAACATCCCAGCCGCCCGCTTGGCCGCACGACGTGCCGCACTTGCCGCGATCTCCGCAGCCCGGCGCTTCGCCTCCTCCTGCCGAGCGCGCATGACCTCACGCTCTTCCGGCGACATCCGCCCGGCCTTGACCTTGATCTTCTGCGATTCCCCCGAACGCCAATCACCGAATGCGCCGAAAATCAGCGTCTCGCCTTTCTCGGTGTGATGCTCATGGGCGATGTACCAGCCGTTCTTTTCCTTGCCCTTGTCCTGCGCCGTCTTGCACCGGGTGAGCTTGCCGAACACCAATGGCAGCGCAGGCTCAAGCCCATAATCGGCGAATTGCCCCAGAACCTCATCCAGCATGGCGAGCCCCCTTCAGTTCGTCGACAGAAAGGCATCCCACGCATTTCGTGCAGCCGGGCTGCGCCAAACGACGGGCCTCAGGGATCGGGTCATCACACGTTTCGCAGAACAGAAACGAATGCGCCGCCAAAGCGGGCTTGGCGGCGTTGCGAGCAGCGAGCGCTTGATCTATACGCTCTTGCACCAGGTCATTAGCAAAGTCAGCGATATCAGCCACGATCAACACCCCGCGTTGTCTGGTTGACATACGTGGCGCGGTTGAACATCCCCAGCAGCCCCTGAATCCCTCGAAAAACCTGCAGGCGAATCGCGGCAAGTTCCTCATCAGTAACGACACCGTCACCAATGCTCTTGGCCCAGGTGTCCGCCAGATCCGCCACCTTGCGGAAGTATTCCGCGATACCGGTGGTCAGCGTCTCGGGCATGTCATTGGTGTACGCCTCAGCCAGCTCCTGCCATGTCGTGTCACCGACCAACGCATGCACCGCATCCAGAATGCGGCGATCCTTGGTCAGCTCCAGAATCTCGCCGAACTCTTGAATGTTCACCGTGTGGCTTGGGTGGGTTGGGGAAAGCTTGTGCTGCAGCGTGGTCGCATTCCGGCCGGTGGTGGCGGCGATGGCAGCGGCGCCGCCGGGGTAGTCCCGTGCGGCATGGTAAAGCGCGAGATCGAGCGGCAGAACTTCCCGCTGCGCCCGGTCTAGAGAGCTCAGAATGATACGGCTCATGGCATTAATCCTTGTAAGTTGCCAGTGCCGCGCGACATGCAGTGGTGATACATTTGCCGCGTGGCTTGAAAGGGCCCAAACGCCGGCTAGATCTTCGGGATCGATACCGGCACCGTGCCGGGGCGAGCAATCCGTTGCTCACCCCTGGCGCAACAGCTGCCCAATCTGTGGTGGAAAAGGCAGCAACACCAAGGCTTCCGAGCCTTGGAAAAGCGCGATAAAGAGAGGTGGTTGCATGTGGTGTGCCCGCCTACCTTTATCGCGACCCGACAGCGCTGTGGTGGTGCGTGCCGGGAGGAACTGGGCGGCCTTTGGGTCGCCTTTTTTCTGACTACGCTGCAGCTTTTTGTGGAGCCGAAGCGTTCAACAGCCAAGTCGCTTGGAATGCGTTGCCTTTCTGCTTCGCAGCAGTCGCTAAAAGCTCGGCGTATTTAGTTTCACCTGTGTAATCCGTTCGTGGTAGGCATGCAGCCTGACGCCATTTATTAAGTGCCTGGTAGCTTCTATTGCATACCTTCGCAGCGGCCCCGATGCCGCCTACGGCTTCAAACGCAAACGCAATCGCACTCGGAAAATCCGCGGGGTCCAACATGACAACCTCCATTTATCAACTTACGGTTGATGTTATAGATCAACTGACTATTGCGCAACCTTTATGAGACTCTCAACTCATGGTTGATAAAAATTCTCTCCGCGCAGCTTTCAGCGAGCGCCTACACGAAGCTCTTGACGATGCCGGCATTCGCAGCCGGGGACGCGGAGTGGACGTTCATCGACAGCTGAAAAGCATGGGTGTCGAAAAGACAACTCAAGCGATCAGCAAATGGTTGAATGGCGAAGCGATGGCCGAAGCGGACAGCATCGCTGCGCTGTGCACTTGGCTGAACGTACGAAGAGAGTGGCTTGAGTACGGCATCCTACCCAAAACAAATGGCGTAACAGTTGATCACTCAACTCGGCTTAACGAAGGCAACGTTATTGAGGTCAGCCACCGTTTTGGGAAGGTTCCATTGATTTCATGGGTGCAAGCAGGAGCATGGTGTGAAGCAATTTCGAATTTTGAAGCATATGACGCGGACTTATGGCTTTCTTGCCCAGTTCCGATCAGCCAACATGGTTATGCGCTCAAAGTACTTGGAGATTCAATGACAAACCCTGGCTCTGGGCGCAGCTATCCAACGGGATGCATCATTTTTGTTGACCCTGATGCCGAAACTAAAACAGGCGATCGAGTAATCGCAAGACTTCCGAGAACAAATGAAGCCACGTTTAAAGTTTTGGCAGAAGACGCAGGGAGAAAATATTTACGACCAATTAACCCTCAATACCCAATCATCGAAATAACTGAAGAAACACATATTTGCGGAAAAGTTGTAGGCTCATTTATCGCAGATTAAATCGCCCCCCCCCAACATTCAAAGCAGAACCTCAACCTCGTTAAAATATGCAAACTCATTATCATTCAACTCTCGATAATCAGCGATTTTTACAGAGAACCCTTGAGACACCAACTGCTGACCAACCTCTTTCAAGTATTCTGCATCCGCCTTAAAGCTTCCTAGACTATGCATTTGATGTCCAAGTACTGTTAAGAGGTAGCCGGATAGCTGAAGGGTGGCAGAGCTATCAGTGTGAGCCACAAGCAGACACTTGTCGTTTGCGACCAACACTCGCTCCCATACATCACCCTCTTTGACTGATATCGTCCGAAGAATCCCCCCACCTGAAGCACCGCTAATGATCCCCAACGTTTCAAGCTCTAGAATCTGATTAAAACAAACATATTTCTTAATATCTGGATTTTTCAAAATTAAACCGTCAATAGACAGTTCGCAAAGCGTTTGAATAAGCTTAGCTTCGGACTGCTCTAAATTCCTTAAAAAATCCATACACCTTAAAGAATAGCTTCCCGGCGATTTAACTTCACCCGCGAGCAAACGCCCCCAAAGCCTTTGCATTTCATCTGAATTAACGTCACCTGCATAATCTCGCCAACGAAATATCCAATCATCATTAACTTTTTCATCACTAACTTCAGAATGGTCTTCGCTGAAAATTTTCTCTTCTGCATGCAAGATAGCTTTAGCGACATTGATCTCTTTCCTAACCGAATCAATATTTGCGCGTCCATTAGACTGCTCTATTAATTCGAGGACATCCACCGTTGGTTCAACTCTGGGATGTTTGCTCTTGGACAGTGGTTTCTCTAATGAAAAAGATAATTGCAAATTAAAATCCGCTAACGACTTAGCTCCGGAGGCTATCTCACCAGCCTCTCGTGCTGCCTGTGCTAAAGTCAAGAGCTCTGCTCTTTTTAGCTCCAAACCAACCAAGCCTTCACGTCGCTGCTGACCAGGCCGTAACCATCCACCAATGGCCTTCTCGGATAGTGTCTCCCAAAGCTTTATAAACAATTTTTCCCCAGGGAATTCCATAACAGTCACCATCCGTTCGCAGTGTGCATAGGCATCGGGTATGTACATCGACACGTACTGAGCAAAATTACAGGCCTATTGACATCAAAACAAATCATCAAATATTGGTTGTTGACATAAAACAACCATTGGTTGATATTCGCCTCACTCTTCCACCACAGAGCGAGGCAAAACCATGCACACCACAGCAACCCTGCACGTCCACCCGGCCGCTGTTGATCCATTCCGAATCTTCGAAATCCGCCGCTTGGCCCGCGAGAGCGGCTGCTCGTTTGTTACCAGCAAACCGAAGCAGCAAACCAGCACTGCCCCCACCCCATTCGATCCGAACGGCGGAGGGCACGCAGCATGATCAAGTTCAAAATCGACAACCGCACGCTGCAGTTGCTCAATGCCCAGGTCAACCTGACCGAGACCTTCAACCACGTCCTCCGGACAGCGCCCAAGCGTGATTGCCTGGCGTTCCGGCTCAAGGTCGAGCGCGGCACGACGGAGAGCACCTTCGTCGTTGAGCTGGGCAGCGAACGCCACACGCTGACCCTGCAGAACGACAAGAAAACGCACCTCAAGCTGGCCGACTTTATCGAAGAAATCGCCAATGGCCCGTTCGACGCGAGTAACACCACAGACCTGGTGCACCGCCCGCACGCCAGCCGCGAATATGGCCGCTTCGAGGTCTCGGACAAGCAACGGGTGCTCGAACTGGTACGCACCGGCGGCGTGCTGAGCCTCGACATGGGGTTCGACTACCCTCTACATGTAGCGCTGCACCGCACGCAATCGCGCTCAGGCGTCACCACCATCCTGGGCATCGGCAACAAGAGCCCGCACACCCGGTGCTTCACCGCGTACGGCAACGATGTCGAGATCTACGGCAAAGTCACCGAGTCCATCAACCATCTCGCTGCAGCGGCCACCCCAGCCGCGCACGCGGCATGAGGGGGACGCTATGGAACGCAACCTCGCCCAAGCCGCAACCCAACTCGGCCTCACCCGGCCAAAGCTCATCGCTCGCATGCGGGAAAAAGGCCTGCTTAACGAGAGGAACCTACCGGCCTACCCCAATCGCGACCGCGATTACCTGCGCATCAAGGACGGCCAGTGGTACCACGACCAACTCGGCATGCAGTACAGCCAGTCGACCCGGGTGAAACAACCCGGCATCCGCTGGCTGGCCGAACAGTTGGGCATCGACCTGCCTGCCATCCCGGCAGACAACCGTGACGTGGCCTAGGGAATACGCCCGCCAGATCATCGCCATGCGGACACGAGAGGAGCGCAACGCCGCGCTCCTCGAAGTGCCCGAACATCTGCGCGAGCTGACCAAACGGCACTGCCTGAACGCCTGGAACCACCCGGCCAGAAAACAACGCAAGGAGGCCCAACAAAGCCATGAGTAATACAGCCCAAAACCCGCTGCGCCTGCACCCAGCACCGGAGTCAGCCACCGTCGAATTGCTCTACCGCATCTTCGGCGACGTCCTGATCCCGCTCGACAAAGTGCGCGAGCAGTACTTCCGCAACCTCAACGAGCAATCCTTCGTCGCCGAGATAAGCAGCGGCCGCATCGAGCTCCCCATCACCACGCTGGACACCAGCCGCAAGGCACCGAAGTACGCCCACATCCGCCACGTCGCCTCCCTGATCGACATCCGCGCCTACAAGGCCGACGAAGACATGCAGCGACAGCAGGACGAAACCAACGAGTAACAACCACAAACCGCACGGCTGCCACCACCAGCCAATGACATCACCAGGAGCACACCACATGACTGCAATTCAAATCTGCGCGTTGATAGCAATCGTCCTCATGACCGCCGGCATTTACTGGCTCGCCTACCGGAACGGATTCAACAACGGCCTCACTGAAGGCCATGCAGAGGGCTACAGCGAAGGCATAGCCGTTCAGAGCGCTGACAAATCTGAAGAGATCCGCAACCTCACGCTATCGCTCAAGCAGGTTCAAAACAAACACGAGCAACTCTACGACTTCTACAAACGCGCCGTGGAAGCCTCACAGCTTGGAGAGCCTGCACGGATCACCCTGCTGGAGATTGCCGAGAAACTGCGGATCGCATCCGATACGTTCGCCGCCTTCCGCACGGGCAAGAAACTCGAACGCGAAACCCGCGTCCTGCGCGCCCAGGCGCTCGCCATCGCCGCACTGCTAGAGCCGGCAGATCAGGAGAGCGCCGCATGAGCCAGTCTCATTCCCAATCCCACACACACCGCAACCCGGCTCACGCCTCACCAGCGGCTGATGAACCAACGCGCAATCGACCCTCGGAGGAAAGCGGCATGCAAAAGGACCAGCACAACACCCAATCCCCGACCGCTTTGCTCCGCGAGGAAGCCAGCGTCGACACACTAGAAACAAACAGCCTCTGCTGCGCAGCAGCAGGCATTATTGCTCCTTCCAGCAGCACCACCGAGGCGCTCATACCCCACGAAAAGCTGCGCGAGGCAGCCACACCCAATGCAACGCTAACCGCTCAGAATCGCCCGCCCGCGCAGCTTGCTCAGGGGTATAAGCGTCCGTCATTGGAGGCCGCGTGAATGAGCTGGCTCTATTCGCAGGCGCTGGTGGAGGAATACTCGGCGGCCACCTCCTCGGCTGGCGCACCGTCTGCGCCGTTGAGCGTGATGCCTACGCCGCACAAATACTGGCGCAACGACAAACCGATGGACTGCTCCCGCCTTTCCCGATTTGGTCTGACGTGTGCAGTTTTGACGGACGCCCTTGGCGAGGCCTTGTTGACGTGGTTTCGGGAGGATTTCCTTGCCAGGACATCTCGGTTGCAGGCAACGGCTTGGGTATCGCCGGCTCCCGCTCCGGACTGTGGCGGCAGATGGCACGAATTATCGGTGAGGTACGACCGCGCTTCGTCGAACTGGAGAACTCACCACTGCTTGTGGGAAGAGGACTTGCCATGGTGCTCGGTGACCTTGCCGAAATGGGGTATGACGCGCGATGGGGTGTTATCGGAGCGGCTGACCTCGGCGCACCTCACCAGCGGGACCGGATCTGGCTCATCGCAGATGATACCCGTCAAACGCTGGCCAACACCGGTGGCGAGCATGGCAAAGGGATCCTCCCCTGCCGCACTGACTCGCCGATCCGGGGCCGATCGCTCGAACGATCGCCTGGATCACGCCGTGATGGCACTGGATGGTGGTCATCTGAACCCGGAATGGGCCGAGTGGCTGATGGGGTGGCCAATCGGGTGGACCGACTTAAGGCCATTGGCAACGGGCAGGTTCCAAGCGTGGCAGCAAATGCATTTAAGTTACTCTGCGGAACTCCGTAGCAAGGAGCTGTTATGAACACGCTTTTTTTATTAATGGCGCAATACGACGGACAGGCAGTTATTCCTTTGAGCCGCGTATGTACAGATTACATGGGACTGACTGTTGAAAAACTCAAAAGCAAATGCCTTTCGGGCGAGATCAAACTTCCCATTATAAGACTTGGAGCCGTGAGCCAAAAGGCTAGTCTCGGAGTTCATTTGTCCGACCTAGCTGATTACATTGATAGCCAGCGCGAGAAGGCTCATAACGAAATGAAGCTGCTGACAGGAATCCGGAATTAAAATCGAGGGCTAAACGCCCTCAACTAAATACTATTTTTTTGAAATTTTACTTAGCAGAGTAAAATCCCACTTTTCTCGCCATTTCAGTGTAGCGAACTGATTTGCATCTGCAAGATACGCTAAAGCATGCACCCTACCAGCATCATCCCCAAAGGTATCCTTCGGCCCAATTGCCATACCACACGCGACCTCAGTAGTCAGTTTAGCTCTGTCCGCTAAGGCAGTGCTACTCGATACTACAAACCGCGCTGGCGACAAAGTACTTAACGCAAAAGCGCGACTATGGACCCAACGCCCGCAATCTATTCCTCTATCTAATATTGGAACAAAAACCCAATCGGGTTGATAAAGCCTAAGCAAATCAGCAGCGAGTGGCTCTGCTTCAAAATCTTGACAAATTAATACCACACACCGCCCAAAACTATCTATATCGACAACATGAACCTCATTAGATGAACAATTATCCTCCATTGACAAACCAGTGCCAGGATCAGATAGACCATATTCTAAAGCACGAGCAGAATTCAAACCTGCGGGCCACACTTTCCTTTGCCGCCATAAAACCGTACCAATTCCGTTTACCACACGGGCCTCATTCCAATGCTGGCCGTTGTGTGAGTCTACCGTCGCCCCTGACCCAGCAATAAAAACTCTATGTAATCCAGCGTCTTTCGCAATTAAATCGCACAGCTTATCCGCATCCAACTCTGAGCAAATGAGCTCCGGAGCAATAGCAACATCTGAATATTTCGCAGATTTTAATGCATCGGTTATTTTTTCAGAGACATTCACGGTACGTGAGGAGCCGTAGCGAACGAAAATATTAGCCCCAATTTTTCGTTCTTCAATCTCTAAATCCGAATCGCTAATTGCGACCGGAATGAAGGTAACACTTTCCGTCCCTATCTTTCCTCCTGGAGCCACACCGTCAGCAGCGCCTCCTTTCACAGAATGAACAATATTGATAGGCACGGAATGTAGAAAAAGTTTCCTTGGAACAACAGATAGTGCAGCGAATAAATCCGCAAAACAAACAGCACTACTTGCGATATCTGCTCTAGGTATGCGCGAAAGCGGCCCTCGGGCGATCAAAACATTGTCATCACGCACAGCATAGCCCGCTCCCCCTGCCCTCTTTATTTTGAGGAGTCTAAGCCAGCGAGGCGGGGGAGTTAAAACTTGAGTTCCCACCCGATTGAAAGATCTAGGATGAATCGTTAAAAATAATCTATCTATTTCATCTAAAACGACAAGCTTTCCGCCCAGAAGCTCGAGAGGCGATAGGCCTAACAAACTACTTTCAACATCGCTACAAGCTTTAGCTCCGTCGTTTGAGCGTAATGCGACCCTGACACTTTTAGCGAAAGTAGCGTTAGGCCTCAACGCCGTTGAAATCTGACTTGGAAGTAACTCAGAACATTCCTTCCATAGCTCCATGAACAAGTCCGCAGGAGAGACTTGACTTACAGTCATAAATCACCCTCATCCTTGGCTCTAAGGTTTCGCGAGATCCCTCTATATAATTGATCCGCACCAAGCAATCCAACTTCAATATCTATTCCATACTGAGCAAAAATACCCCGAGCCTCCATTGTCTGAGCGTAGATTAACTCCCTATTCCTCCCCCCAACGGTTCTACTTCTACGAATGACACTTCGTAGAACCTGGTTTATGAGATCAGCAAGAGATTCAAATATTGAAAAAACTTCCGCATCCACGTCAATTACGGCTAATATTTTAGCTAGTCCAGTAACATTTTTTATGAATTCGTGAGCTGCTACCGGCTGTCGACCATAAAAACTTGAGAAATTGGCTCGCCCGCGAACCTCATAAACGCTTAAGAGACCTCGGCAGAACCGAAGAGCAAAATCGGGATAATCCGCCTGACGTATAATGGGCTGAGAAAGTTGATTGAACTTTCTAATAACACTGAACGAATTGCGACCCCATACCACCGCATTGATTGCATGATGTGCGGCATCTACTTCCCGAACGAATCCGGCCGGCATCTCTACAAGACGTAAATGAAGCTCTACCTTAATGCGAACCCGATCCGAACTAAATCCGTCGGGATCAAATATACTAATTTTCGCCAGTCCTGCTTCAAACTTCACAACTGCTTCTGAGTATTTATCGTTAAGAAGATCTATATCTCCACCCAGAAGAGAAAGATCAACTTCAGCATCGTTGATCTCTGACGTCTGGCTTGCAGCTAAATTAGGGTTATTTTTGACAAATCCATTTGTAAGAGTAAAGATCTCACCCAATGTCTGACTTGCAGCCGCCGCATCTTTAGATTCAATAAACACTCTGGCTGCAGCACGTCTAAATTTAATCCGCTTAAGCTTGTCGATAATCGTGGACGAGTCTGAGAGCAGCACGTCAATCTCTTCCAGCAGCGCTATCTCTTCCTCTTGATCTAACAAAAATGCATATGCCTCAGCATAAGATATTAGTTCCAGCAAAAGTCTTGCCTTCCACTTCACTGGATTAGTCTCATACAGCGTTCGCAGCAAATCCATACCTTTTATACGAATCTCGGAACTTCCGAAAGCATGACCCGACAATGTGGAAATTGATTCAATAGCCCCCATCAATGCATGAATATAGTCTTCCTCGAGTTCCTCTCCTTCAAGATCCGCTTCAAATGCGCTTTCAAGCAAATGCAGAAGCTCGGACACTGCTCGAGAGGGCTCAACCAAATTAAGTTTAGAAAGATACTCGATAGTTGCATGCCGAGGAATCAGACGCCGGCGAACTATCTCAACGACCTCAGGCTCAAAGTCAGGTATTGCTACATCTCGACCTGTCAACTCTTTCGCGAGCCTAATATAGTTTAATGTCAACAAATCCAAACTTGGGTCAGTGGCCGTAAAAGGAGCTAGCGTTTCATAAAATGGTACGTTTTCGTCAGCTATCACTGACAAGGCTTTGATATCGTCTTGTGCGGTAACAGAGGAGAATCCACCGACCCTTGTAAGTTCTGATATCGCCCTTGCTCTGGCATCGCTTTCTTCAGATGTATCTCGGCGAGCTACGCGCATAGGGACAGCCCTTATAGACACTTCATCCTTGCGCTTAGTTCGAATCGCAGAGGCTACTTTCGCAACTCCATCTATATTCTGCCTATTTAAAATGAAGCACAACGCAACAGAATCTGGAAGCTGCATGGTGCATATACCCGCAACATCTGCCAATCCAGTTCGACTATCAATTAATATTAAATCATAGTTCGCTTTAGCCCAATTCCTCAATGAGTCGAGAACAAGCCCACCAGCCTCTTTTTCGAAAAAAGTAGACCATGAGAAATTGGCCAGCGCTTCCTCGTAAGGCACTAATTCAGGGGTTTTGATTAGTCGCCCACCAGCACCAACAAAATCCAACGTGGTATCTGAATTAAAAAAACCAGGACTAATCAATGAACGAACACATTCACTAAAAAGCTCTCCTTTGGTTAAAGAAGCAACTTCTCTATCAAGATCGTTTTCATCTTTAACCGCCTTTAATGCCGCACTCCACTTCCATAAAATATCAAGCAATCCTGGAGAATCCTTCAAAGCTTTTGCGTCAGCAGCTTCAAGAAGACCTCGAAAGTAATAGTTGACCCCCGGTGCTTCCAAATCCCAATCCATAACCAAGACTCGTTGCCCACTTAACGAAGCAAGAAACGCAACATTAGCTAGCGACATAGTCCTACCTACTCCACCTTTATAGGAGTAGAAAGTGATGATCTTTCCAGGTGCTATTTCGTTGTTCATTCAAGCTAGCTCCATGGGGGACGGAGCAAATGTGAGAGATTCCTTCATATGCCCTTTCAGCTTACCAGTGTACCTACTTAACATATCGATCTTTAGTTCTGACTCTACATCTGATATTTTTGTCGCCACCTTTGTAGCATCAAACGCCTGCCTAGCCAAAGGTGTAAGAAAGTTCACAATCGTATTACCTTCCCGACGAAAGTCTGCGACACCTAAAGCCCGCAGCATTTTAAACTTCCTACTTACTGTCTCTGGTCGCTCGCCTATTAAATTATGGAGCTGAGTGTTATTCATATCATTCCGATACAGGGCGACAACATATCGCGAGTATGCTCTGTGATACATAGTCCTCATAAACGCATCGCTAGCCCTACTATTGGAAAGCTGAGATGCAATCATTTGGGCAAAACTCACCTGCCCTAACAAATATGAAGCTCTATCAGTCTCACTAACGGCAGGAATATTACGAGCCGCTGCGGCCGCAGAACTAGGCGCACGACGCATGGATTCGTTTAAGACCGTCATAAGGCTAGCTGATAATTGCGCTATATCCTTTTGCGAGGATGAAGATATTGCGTCCTCCAGATATGCTGCTATTACTAGCATTAATTCCGGTTTAAGCCTCAAAGGGCTGGGTCCACCTTCCATATATTCATCGAATAAATTTTCTGCACGACTGGTCATAAAGGCTCCTTTCCCAATCTGTCAACTATAGGCACTTGTGCCTATTCGATCAATCAGATCTCATTGATCAGAACTTGATTTTTCGACCCTTTGTCTGTTTTTTTGCAAAATTGACGACCACCAAGCGGCCTCAGAATGAACGTTCCCACGACCTCTGAGATGGGTATATCTCCTCAAAGAGTTCCAATCCCTGTGACCTGAGACACTGGAGACTCTAGGAATGTCCCAGTCCATCTCGAACAGTCGACTCACACCTTCGTGCCTTAGATCATGGAAGTGCAGGTCCTCAATCCCCAGCAGCGGGCACGCCCGCGTGAACGATGCGGATACCGACCTGGAGTTGTACGGAAAGATCTCCCGCTCAGTCCTGGGCATGCTCTGCAGGATCGCCCAGGCCTCATCCGGCAAATGGCACCACACATTGTTGCCGATCTTCTGCCCGGGGTTCTTCATGTCACGCACCAGGACCGCCTGCCGAGACTCATCGAGGTCATCCCAGCGGATCCGCGTGATCTCCTCCTGCCGGCGCGTCGAGAAAAGGGCAAACGCAATCATCTTCGGCATGTTGATCGACTCAGGGCGACGTACCTGCATCTCGAAAAAATGCGCCATCAGCTTGTCCAACTCGTCGAGCGTCGGCCGACGGTTACGCTCCTTGCTCTTACTGACCATACCTAGCTTTCGCAAAACCTTGCGTGCGTCAGGCATGGCCAGCGGATCTACCTCGTAGCCCCACGCCGGCCGCGCCACGGAAAGGACTGCGCCCAGGTGCGAGAGATCATTACCAACCGTTTGCGCCTGAACACCGCCGCCCTCTTTGCTCATCCGCCACTGTGCGAACTCCACAAGCTTCTGACTGGTCAGGGCCGAGTCGTCCAAGTCGCCCAGCCAGGTATCCTTGATCGCCTTCAAGGTCGCGTTCTTGGTCTTGCCCAGCGGCCGGATTTTCTCGTACTCCTCCAGGTATTGATCGATCATCTTCCTGATCGTTACCCCCTTACGGTTTGCGCGCTCAATCGCACCAGGCTCAGCCAGTTCCGTCTCGCGCCGTTTGATCCAGGCCTGGGCGACCTGCTTGCGGTCGAAGGTTTGGCTTTCCTGATAAACTGTGCGCCCGTCCCGATTGATCCGTATCTGCGCCGTGTAGGCCGTCGAGTTGTCCTTGCGCTTGCGTGATGTGATCGTGCCCATTTCCAGTTGCTACATTGCCGAATTCGCCTGCTACATTGTAGCAACCGACCTCAGAAAACAAGGGAAAATGGGTAAAAACCGCTGTATAAAAGATCAGTATCAATGAACTTCGAAAAACCTGAAGCGCCCGTAAACACTAGCCATAACCGTTCCGAGCCATCTCGCCGCTTCAGTGTGGCCCCGATGATGGATTGGACTGACCGTCACTGCCGGTACTTCCTACGCATCCTGTCGAAAAACGCCCTGCTCTACACCGAGATGGTCACCACCGGCGCTCTGCTCAACGGCGATCACGAGTGTTTCCTCCGTCACAACGAAGCC
>Ga0163162_10003620_pt1 | contig 14809 bp, 7 predicted proteins | sample S55metaG_FD_115310 | JGI IMG/M metagenome (GOLD analysis project Ga0163162, IMG submission 115310) | Switchgrass rhizosphere microbial communities from Kellogg Biological Station, Michigan, USA - S5-5 metaG | ecosystem: Host-associated > Plants > Roots > Rhizosphere > Soil | place: USA: Michigan...
CCCTGCTGGCTGTGATGCAGTTGCCAAAAAATGCCGATCAGAAAGTCAGTCGGTAGAACGAATCGCAGCGCCCGCACGGTGGCAATAACCGCAGCACTGGAATCGGGGAAAGAATTAGCAATCCAGTCCGTGTCTTCTTGAGCAAGAGGACGATGGCGGAAAAAGTATCCGGCGTTGACTGCCAAGAGCAGCGTGATTGCCGCGATTAACCCTTGCCAGCCAATTTCCGAACGGCGGCGCGGTGAACGCCAGAGCAACCAGATGAAGATGACCAGCAATACCGGGCCTACGATAATTATTGAAAACTTCGTAAGCATGCCAATGCCCGCTGCAGCGCCGACGACCGCCGCACGCTTCCAATCAGGAGCACGCCAGTAACGGTAGAGCGCGTAGATACTGAGCAGTAACCCGAATGACGCGACAACATCTGTTTGCACTACGCGACCGTGCGCCAGCATGGTTGGCTCCATCGCGAATAACGCGACTGCAAACAACGCAGCGCGGGCGCCAAACAGAGCGCGAGCAAAGCCGAAGATCAGCAGGCCTAAGCCGATGGTAAGCGCAATCATCGGCACCCGTGACCAGAAGCTAATTGCATCAAATTGCGCCCGGTTGTCCTGCCAAAAACGCATGGCATATTCCCACTCGCGATCGGCACGAGTAAGGTTTGGCGCCAGGCTGTCTGGTCCTGGTTCCTGAGGTTGAATGAAGAGCAGCGGTATGCCGGCGAGTAGCTTGCAAAGCGGCGGATGTTCGCGCACCAGTTGGAAGTCGTCAGTTACGAGATTATAGTAGGCCGCTGGAATGAGAACGAGTTCATCGGCAGTGATACTCTTGCGAGCTGTAACGACGATCAGGTTCAGTGCCATCGCTAACAGGATTCCCGCACATAACGCTTCTACTTTGTAAGTAACGAGCCCGAGTCTGGCGCGTCTTAGAGCCTGGCTCAGACTGTCACTGGACCAGAACTCATTTTCTGTAACGGCCTGTCTCAATGATTCGCTCATATTCATTGCGCCAACAAATCAATGCGGACCGTCTGGCAGCGCTGCTGGTGACGCTGGCGCCGCTGGTTTATTTCTTTCCAGCGGTGCGAGGGAAAATTTTCCTCTCACCCGATGACGGCGTTATTTTCAATGTCCCTTTGCGCGTTGCCGCCGCAAACATTATTCGCGCCGGCCACCTGCCACTTTGGAATCCCTATCTTTTTTCCGGCATGCCGCTGCACGGTGCAGCCCAGGCAGGGCTGCTCTTTCCGCTCAATTGGTTCTACGTAATTTCATCGCCACCAGTCGCCACCAATTTGATGATGCTCAGCACTTATATGGCAGCGGCGCTCGGCGCTTACCTGTTTGCGCGAAGAGCCGGAGCTGACATTGCCGGGGCGGTAGCTACGAGTTTCATTTGGCAATTCAGCGCCTTCTTCATTGAACAGGTCGGACACACCAACATTCTACATACGGCTGCAATGCTGCCGTGGGTGTTATGGGCCGTCGAAGGTTACGTCGCAAACCACACGCGCGGGAGGTCCGTGATGTTGGCTGCGCTCGTAGCAGTGCAAATTTTTGCAGGCCACCAGCAAACATGCGCCTATGGGCTCTTACTTAGCGGCGCGTATGGAGTGGTCGTATTGCGCACGTCGCGGGCCCCGCGCTCGTCATATCTATCGACGTTAGCTTTACTGGCTGTCGGTTTGTTGCTCGCAGCGGTGCAAATCTTACCGACCATCGAGTTGCTGCGCAACAGCCTGCGCGCCAGCGCCTCGTATGATTTCTTCAGCTCCTTCTCCATGCCGCCGCGCTTTGCGCTGACACTGTTCGCGCCCTATCTGTTTGGCGGCGGAAACGGGTTGCTGTTTCGCGCGCCATACGTCGGTCCCTCATTCTTTGGCGAATATGTAGCTTATGTTGGGTTGCTCACCATCATGTTGGCTTTGGTTGCGATCTTTCTAAAGCCAGATGCGCGCACAAAATTCTGGGTGGTTTTGTTTTGCGTTTGCCTCTTACTCGCATTCGGCCGTTTCCTTCCGCTTCACCTTTACGCGGTGGTCTATAACATTCCGGTTTTGAATCTCTTTCGTGTGCCGGCGCGACATTTAATGGAGGTTGAATTTGCACTCGCTGTTCTCGCCGGTAGAGGCATAACAGTACTCGCCTCCGGTCGCAGCCGGTCCAGGGTTTTTCGTCAGAGCACCATCGTCGCGAGTACGGGTCTTACGGTGTTCCTGCTCACCTGTCTGACCGTTGTATGGTGGCGCCCAGACACGTTTCACCTCGGGCGAGAAGCGCCGCTAACCTTGTTGCGGGCGCCCGAACTGTTTCTGCCGGTCGTCATGGCGGCACTCAGCGCCATCACACTTTGGTGGTTCTATCGATCTCGCAAGCGGCGCGCAACCGTTTGGTTGCTGGTTTTCCTTGTTTTCGACCTTTGCCTTTATGGCCAGGGAAGTGGCTGGCGCACTAACAGCCCAACGGCGGAATCCGATCTGTGGCGCGAGCCCGAAACCGTTGATTTCCTGCGAACGCAGAAGGGGTATTCTGAGGGTGCCTACCGAATTCTGACCGAGGATCAACGTTTCGATCCATCGCTGCCACTGCCGTCTGCGACGCCGAGTGACTGGAGGTTGTCGCTGCAACCAGACGTTTACATGATGCATGGAATCGAAAATGCCGCTGGGTATGATGGCTTTGGACTGGCGCGCTACAGCCGCATGGCGGGCGACATGAAAGTGTGGGGTGAACTTACCGAACCGGAGCGGACCCTGCGCGGCGAGAGTCGTGAGCTTGATCTGCTTAACGTTCGTTATCTCTTAACTCGACCACTATTAAGTTCTGATAAGAACGCGCAATCTACGTCCGCATCGTCTGAAACCACAACGCAGTTGGCAGTTTCCACAGGGCCCGGGGATTTCCCGCCGGCGTCGGAAGATGTTTCCGGAATCAAATTCGCGAAGGAAGATTTGAATATTCCTCGGATCGATGGCTCCGCTAAATTGGTTTTCGTAAATCCACCGATCGAAGCGGACAGCCTGGCTTTGACAACCAATCTGTCGTGGTCCGTTGCGGTGCCTGACAACACAACGGTTGCCCGGATTAAGTTATTTACCGAAAGCGGTAAGACTTTGAATCTTGAGTTGCGCGCCGGCGAACACACTGCTGAATGGGCCTATGACCGGCCGGATATACAAGCGCAAATCAAGCATCGCCGCCCGCCGGTCGCGAATAGCTATAAGGTTGATGACAACAAGAACGGCTATCAGGCGCATAGCTATTTGGCCTCGCTGCCACTGGCACAGCGAGAGGTGCTCAAAGGTGGGGAGATTTCTCTTGCGCCCTCCGTTCGTGAGCCGGATCTGTTATTGGCAGTGCTTCGCGTTTCTTTGCTGGACCAGGGCAACGGCAAGTCGTTCCCGCTGCGTCGCGAATGGTTTACCAAAGAATCAGTGAGCCCAGCCGATTCGGCTACGGCGCCGAACCAGGCGGCAAACAACAGAGCAAATTCAAAAACCGGGAGAGCACCAACTTCCGCTGGAAACGTGAAGGATCAAAAACCGGGCGCAGAAGGTTTGAGCAGCGGCTCCGAAGAGACGACAAAAGAGCGATGGCAGAAAGTTTCGCAGTTGGGAAATGTAGTTCTTTTCGAAAACACTCGAGTCTTGCCGCGTGCCTGGCTGGCAACCAGCGTGATGATGTTGAACGAAAACGAGATGCTTGAGGTTATTCGCACCGGTCGGCTTCCCGGTGGTCAAACCTGGGACCCAGGTCAAGTTGCGCTCGTCGATTCGCAGCTTGAGTTCACGCCCGGCGCGGTTGATGGTTCAGCCACCGTCGCGGTTGAACGTCATGAACCGAACTTCGTGCAGATCAAAAGCAAGTCCGCTGCGCCCTCAATACTTGTGTTAAGTGAGAATCATTATCCCGGCTGGCGCGCCTATGTGGATGACCGTCCCGTTGAAACCGTACGTGTCGATTACAATCTGCGAGGAGTAACTCTGAACGCGGGTGAGCACAATATCGAGTTTCGCTATCTACCGAAATCGGTGTTCGCCGGTTTTGCAATTTCATTATTAACCCTTTTGGGTTTGTTACTTTGGTGGCGGCGCAGTTTTCCTCTTGCCCGGACGTGAGCAAAGACACGCAACGTAATTAAGATGAACGAACGCAGCACAGCGAATCCGCTATTCGCGACTCCTCGAGTAATCACGGATCTGGCCGACTGTTACTTCTATCACACCATGGATCTGCCCGGCTTTGGATTGGTCCGAGCACATTGGGACTTGCGCGGCCGCTTTGAGGAATATATCGGTGGCGTTGACGTGCGGGGCAAATCAGTGCTGGATATCGGAACAGCCACGGGCTTTCTCAGTTTCGAAGCGGAGAAACGCGGAGCTCGCGTTGTTTCCTTCGACATGGCCCGGGGCAGTCAACAGACATTCCTTCCTTTCAACGACAAACCCTATTACCGCGATCATGAGCGCTGGGCTGAAACCTATAGCGCGCAAATAGAAAAGTGGAAGAACGCCTACTGGTTATGCCATCGGTTGCTCGAGTCGCGCGTCCCTGTCTATTACGGAGACGTATACGACTTACCTCCCAGCCTGGGCCAGTTTGATGTGACGATTGTGGGTTCGGTATTAGAGCACCTCAGCGATCAGGTCACGGCGTTGGCTTCGATTGCGCGGCTGACTAAAGAGACATTGATCCTGGTAACGCCGCTGCTGGAATCCGAAGAGCCGATCGCGCGGTTTGAGCCTCGGGCGGATAAACCCGAGCACGACTATACCTGGTGGACCTATTCAATTGGGGTTTATCGTGAGGTATTAGGCATGCTTGGTTTTTCGATTGCGAACATCACGCAGGGTAAATATTTCCACGATTACGAACAGCGGTTTGAACCACGAACGACTCTGGTTGCGCACCGCAACTTGTAGTATTCAAGTTAATCCAGGTTATTCAACAATCAGTTCCAGTTTGAGAACTTCAGAGCCCAAATCCTCGAACCAAGCCAAGTGTTCAGAAACCATGTCAAACGCGAGCAGATATTGCCCGGGACTCGGCGGCGCCGTGAAAACGATTTCCATTTCTCCTGCCTTGCCCGGCGACACGTCGGCTGGCAGGAATGCTCCCGCGTGATACCACATCAGCGGCTCTTCATCGGTCGTTAGCACATGAGCCACCAGATGCACCGAACCTTTATCGGTGCCTGCATCACTTCCACGTAACCAGCGAGCATAGCCCGTGTTCTCTGCACGTATGCGAAATCGCAGCTCCTCACTTGGGCGGCAACGTGATGGACCATCAATCAGAGTCAGCCTGGTTGCCAGGTAACTAATCATGTTGCTGTCCGGATAAGGCTGCAACTTGCGACAAGCAAATATCGCGCGATCGTCTTGCGTTAGGGGCAACACTTCAACAGCGTCGAAGCCAATATTCCTGAGCAAGGCGCCAAGTGCCTCGACGCCTGGCAAGAACCAGTTGTAGATAGCTTCCTTAGCGTCAGGCGCGTTTTCGACGTAGGCGAGAGGGTGCAGCAGCGGTCGCAAGCCTCCGACTTCATAGGTAAAAGACGACGGCGTTTTTTTGGGCGGATAAATAGCAGTCTCGAGAATGAGTAGTTCGCGTGTGACGATGAAAAGTTTTTCGAGCGCAAGTACGAGATGCTTGCAGTGATAAAGAAGGCCCAGGGCCAGGGTCACATCAAACTGTCCAATCGCGTGCGGGTCGAGGTCATAGACCGACATCCGGCGATAATCAATATCCACTCCCTGCAATTCCCGCACAAATGTAGCCTGACGAATCAGATTACGCTGCGAATCGATCCCGAGGACGCGGGCGGCACCGCGCCGTTTTGCTTCGAGCGAATAGAACCCTGCGTTGCAACCAACGTCCAGCACTGTCTTACCGGACAGGTCTTCAGGCAGAAAGACTTTTACTTTTTCCCAGGTTGGGCGTGGGTGGTCCACCGGTTCACCGATGGCACTCCTCGTTTTGGTTGCGAGGCCGTCGCCGAGATCAATGTAATGAAACCACGGCTCAAGGCGTTTCAGCTCAGCCTGGATTTGCTCACGCGTCATCGCTTGTTTGCTTTCACCTCGAAACTAAATGCCAGCGGTCGTGAGCCTCGTTCTTCAAACCAGCAAACGTGTTGGTCCACCAGATCAACTTTTGCTGTATAGAGACCCGGCTTCTCCGGAGCGGTGCACTCGAGGTTGAGAGTGAGGCTTTGGCCCGGTGCAACAGCTCGCGGCAACATCGGATGTCCATGGCGCTCGGCGACCAGTGCGCCGCTATCATCGAGAATTCTTACCCCCGGCATCACAATGCCGGCTCGCACCGTTTGGCCGGTGAGCCATAGAGTGTCTCCGGAATTAGTGATTGAGATCGGCACTTCAAAGTCCTGACCCGCCTCCACACGTAGGGCAGTGGAATCCTGCCGGGCAATATCTGCTCGTAACAATCCGGGGTTGCGGCTGTCGCGCACTGCGTAGGCGGAACTCTGCTCCACCACTTTCATGCAGGTCAGGTAGTGATAGTTGGTGGCAACGTCGCGAAGCGGCAAAGTCAGATTGTCATCATTACCTTGCAGCATCTCTCGCTCGAACAATCCATTGACGGCTACGTAATCGCCAACAATCGCGAACCCAAACTCGGAAACCAGGGCGCGCAAGTATTCAGAACTAAATGGCGACTCGAGAGTTCCAAACTCCTGCATCACACTGCGTAACTCGTCGGCCGTATCTGAATTGTCATCCGGCTTTTGGCCTTCGAGAATGAAAAGCAACCCGCCTGGTTCCAACATAGCCGCGAGGTGGCGCATAACCGCCCGCTCGTCTTCGAAATGATGAAGCGAGTCATAACAAATGATCAGATCAAAAGTTTCGTTCAGCGGGCTCAACTCCACGTCATGGACCGCAAACTCACAACGCAAAGGCGTTTCATGGTCCACGCCATAGGGCACGCGCGCGACGCGCTCGCGAGACATGGTGATGAGATCAGGGCTGATGTCGACACCCTTAACCTGATATCCAAGCCGCGCAAAATATTCGCTTAGCCAACCAGAGCCGCAACCGACATCGAGGATCTTTGCGCCGGCCGGCAGTGCCAGCGTAAGCGCCATGTTGGCAAAGTCGCAGAAGTGGCGATGCATGTCTTCGTCGATGCCATCACCTTTGTACTTTGCTGGTTTGTTAGTGAGGTTGTAAAAAGGTTTCGTGCGCAAGTGATGATTTCGTTCCGGATTCAGTTTGCCGAGGTACTCAATCGCTGCGCGCTTATAATCAATACCCTCAAGTTTAGGAACCCGTCCCGGCGCATTCACTTCCTGGATGCGTATGGCCGATGTGATTTTAGCGTCGTATCCATTGCCCGAGGCAGACGCGCTTTGACGAAGAGGTGGCGGTTCTCTCAGCGATTCAAGTGGGCCTGAGGGCGCTAACAACGCGACCTCTGCAGCTACCTTGCGTAGAAGTTGCTCCTGGGTTGCATTAACTCCCAGTGTTGATAGTTCGCCGGAGATTGTGTTGACGAACTCTTTCCGAGGGCGTCGGCTAATGACTTCGCGAATGAAGCCCAGATAACCAGCGGCGCTGTCTTCGATCCGATGTTCCGTGAGCACATGGCGTCTGGCATTCTGGCCAATGCTTTCGCGGAGATTCTGGTCCGAAAAAAGTTCGCGCAGATAGGCCTCAAGTAAGGCATCGGCATACTCATCGTGATCAATTTTCACAACCGCATCATTTGGTAATTCGGCAAAGGCCCCGACATTGGAAACAATCGCCGCCACGCCCGCTGCCATGATCCGGCAGAGGCTACCGGAGGTTGCGCCTACCGGACGCTCGCGGAGGTTTATAGCGATATCACTTTCGGCGATTCGTTCTTCAAAATCTTCCAAAGTTACATAGCCGGTTACGGTAACCCGTTCCCTAAGACCAAACTTTTCAATCAGCTCGTAAACTCCGGGAAAGTTGTCGGCGGATCCGACCAGCGTGTAATGAAAATCAAACCCATCGCGCAATGCTGACAGCGCACGCAGCGCGCGTTCGATTCCTTTCTCAGGCGTGATCAAGCCAAACGAAGCGACGTTAACCGTTGCCTTGGTTTCCCGCCGGCGTGACGACTCCAGCGCGGCGGCGCGACTGGTGATGTGATGGTTGATGCGGGCGATTGGCGTTCGCGGTGCGATTGCTGAAAGCCGTTTACGGCTCCACTCAGAATGCACAACGATACCTTCAGCAGAATTCGCCAGCCGGCAGTTAAGCGGAAAATCGAGCCCTGTAACTGCATGCGGTGGGTCGGCTCCGCGCGACAAGTATTCTGTGGCGCGCTCAGTTTCGCGCTCACCATGACAGACCTCAAGCTCGTCGAGATAAATGCTCAACGAATTTTCCTGACGCGCGAGGCCCAGGAAAAAATCCTGCAGAGCAAAATCATGAAAGACCGCAATGCCCGGATGTCGCTGCATCGCGCGAAATATGCCCGAGTGATAACGATGATCATTGCCAATGTGATAGACCACGGCATCGTAATCATCCAACGAATTGAGCATTCCCGGTGACTTGCGATAGTCCAGGACGCGAAAACTGCTGGTGATTGCGGCGTTGGTTGGTTTGAATCCGTCGACGAAAAGATCAATCTCTGCTTCTTCAGCGAGATACGGCAAAAGCTCTTCGCTATAGTCCGCTATCCCGGAAGGTTGTGGGTTAAAGGGACTGAAATACGCCAGCCTCAATTTAGACCGCCGGCCGCGCTGGGAATCTTTTTCCAGCGCGCCCGTGGACGCAGTCTTGTTTTTCTCCGAAGCAGTCAGCATAAATAACTCGTTCCGAGCTTGAGTCTACGGAAGTCGACCAATAGCATTCAGACGTGGAACGGAATGTGCTAGCGCACTACTGTGATCTTTGTCCTTGCGGTTGGTGACCCTTTATCGTGGAACCAGGCAACTTGTTCTTGTACGACATCAACGTCAAGGATGTAATCGCCTGGATCTTTTGGCGCAGTGATCGCCAGGGGAACTTCAGTTTCTTCGCCGGGCCGCAGATCCTTCGTCAATCCATAGCGGCCGTCCATGTCCGTAACGAGTTTTTCGTCAGCAGCGTTAAGCCAACGGTCACCAGCGGCGAGATAGAATTTATTGTCGGCACTAGCGTTAATTTCAGCGCCACGCGCATACCAGAGCACGTCGCTGGAATTCTTGACTTTAACTTGAATAGTGGTCTTTTCCCCGGCACGTAATTTTGCTGGCGGGTCAACCAAAGTGATAGTCGCCTTAAAACCGTTATCGGGGAGCGCCGCCGGGGTCGTTCTTCGATCTATCGTTAGTGGCGACGTGGAAGTGGGCTTGGTGGAGCCGCAAGCGGCAACGATCAACGAACCCAGCGACGCTACAATCAGAAAACAGTTTTTGATCGTCATTAAATCTTTCCTCTCAGTTAACGAAATCGAAACATCGATCCCAACAGAACCAATTGAATTCGCGCTTCAACTCCGCCGGCGGGATCGTAAAGCAATCAGGTTGTGAAAATCACTTTTGGACGTACACTTGCCATCTTAAGGTGGGAGAGCCTTGCTGGTAAAACCAGGTGACGCCCTCGTGAACCATATCAATCTCCAGCACATATTCTCCCGGGACGTTGGGCGCAGTAACTGTTAATTCGATTTCGATCTCCTCGCCGGGCTTTACGTCCCGCGAAAGTACCTCACGACTGTCCATCTCATTCACCAGTCCCTCACCGTCCGCTGTCAACCAGCGATCGCCTATAGTCGTCACGCCTGTCCAGCCTTGCGCCGTATGAGACTGCCAAACGTTGGCGCCGAAATTTCTGACTTTAAAATGAAGGACTTCCTTTGCGCCGGGCTGCATGACCCCCGGTTGGCGAGTCGCTGTGATCTCCGCTCGGTAAGCGGCTGAAAACTGACTTTCTTTTTCTATTGACGTGTTAGCTCCAGCGCGAGACGAGCCGGATAAAGTTCTCCTTGTCTCAATCAGGAATGCTGCTACGGTCCCTCGATACGAATAAAATGGAATTTGAATTGGTTCCATCTTAACGACTTCCATACCGCGTCGAGTGAGGTTTACTTTCGCTCCTTCGATATCGGCAGCAAGGGCGAGCGAAAACATTCGCTTGCCTGCGGCGTCGTCCAAAGCTCGCCTGAACTTGTCTCGCGATATCTGATTGTCGAAGTACTCGTAAGTGTTTACTCCGATCATCGGGGCGTCAGGTTTTAATAGTACTGCCAACCCGCTGGTCTTGATGCTGCTTATGATCCATACATCGACCGGCGCCAGACTTGATAGAAGCTCAGGGCTGAGAAAATCTCGCAATGTGTGGTCGCGAAGCAGATAGCGGGCCTCCTCGCGATGGACAGCGGGTTGCAACAGGAATGTCGGTCGTTGGGACAGTTCCCAATTTAATAGATAGGAAAGGCCCAGATACGCATGGACCATTAGTGCGCTGCAAAGCAGGAGGCCCGTCCCTAATGCGAGTGGCCGCAAGCGGCGCGCGTTCGACTGCAGCAGCTTACTTGCCAGCGCCAATAAGATAAGGGGCGCCATTACCTCCAGGTAGAGTGCGTAACGGATATAGCCAGTGCTCATGCTCCAGAGTAGGGAGGCCGAGAGCACTATGAAACAAAGCTTCCGTAGGCGAACATCGTTTCTGGAAAGCAGCAGTCCAACTAAGGCGGCAACGAAACCGGAAGAAATTCTTCCGGAATAAATAGACAGCTCTGATATCCGCTGGGGTTTAAGGCTTATTAGAATGGGCCACAGCAATTTTTCTACCCAGCCGAAAGGACCCCAGCGCGGGTCCCATACGTTGCTGGCCGGCCAATAGACCGACTTAAAAACTCCATTGTAGACCGGAAATATCGGATTGCCGGTTTCGCGGTAAAGGTAGACGCTGAAGGGGAACTGCGCAGCGAAAAAAGCAACGGCGCAGAGTAAGGTTGTAAACGCGAGGGCCGTAACATCCCAACGTTTACTTGTCTGGCCAAATTCTGCGCGGTCTGGGCGGGCGAGTGCCTGGTAAGCGCAGAGCAAAACTATAGGTAAAGCAAAAGCAGCGTTGGTTAGTTTGAAGGCTATGCTCATTCCTAGTAGCAAAGCGATGCGCACAAAATTCGCGCGAGCATTTTTGTAATCATCGTGCCGCAGCACTAAATAAGTGGCCTCTAACAGGAGTGGAACCGCCAGAAGATCGGGCATGTAATTATTGATTTCGCCCAAAAAATGTTCCGCCATAATTGCGAGGAGCACCCCGCTTGCACGAAGCCATGCGTTTGGCAGAAAAGGGCGGAGGAGTTTATCGGCGACTCGCGCCGCCCAAACGACTGCGAAAAAATTGGCTAAGGTTCCTAATCGATAGCCAAGTAATTTTCGGAAGAGGCCTGTGACCATGTCAGGGGCTGGACTAAATGGCGAGGGTGTGGGAAAGAATTCGCCTGGCAGGTAAAGAAAACTTCGCAACGTCCTTTCGCCATGAAAAAGATGGTAGTTCAGAACGTCGAATGAAAAATCGGGCAACGCGACTCGAAGCGCGTAGATGATCAAGAGCGGAATGACGACAATTAGCCAGAAGGGAATGCCGGGCCTGGTTTCTTTGGCGGGTTCTTCATGTGAGATGTAAAGGAAACTAATTAAGACTGCGACAAGAACAGATCCAAACCAGGCGATGCCATTATTGTTGGTAACCCACCAAAAGTATTCGCGTGCGAAAACGAGGAAATAGATAAATAGCAGCGCGTGGTCAGGTAATTTAAGACGCCACTTCATTCTCGCTGCGTGTTCTCGAATTCGATCTATTTCCCCGAAGGCTGCTTGGCTCATTTCAATACTAGTCCTGGCGAAATTAACACCGCTGAATCCAGAAGCTATTTTTCTCAGGATCTGTCGTTCGAAATCTGTGACTTAAGATTGGTGGGACAAGATATGATAAAGCCGCATCACCCGCAACAATCGTGCTGCAGACGACAAAGTGGTCCGGTGATGCTAGGCTAAACGTTTTTAAGAAATGGCCCACCGAAAAATGAAGCCTTCTGCTCTTAACGGATGCGTAAAAAAGCTGAAGTAATCGCAGGCGCAATTTACAAGCACGCGGTCGTCCGGGATTTGCTGATCCTGATGGGATTCGTGTCGTTGACCTCCCTGCTAACGTGGCCCTGGATCATTAATCTAAAGAATGCAGTTGCCGATGAGGGCGATCCTTACATGATCGCCTGGACGTTATGGTGGGATTTCCACCAGACGTTTACTCACCCCTTGGCTCTTTTCCACGCGAACATATTCTATCCTTACAAATACACGCTTGCTTTCAGCGAACACGATTACGGCATTGCCCTTATTTTTTTCCCTTTATTTGCGCTCGGCGTGCGCCCGCTGGCGGTCCAATCGTTCGCCACCTTTTGCGGTTTCGCGTTTTCGGGCTTTGCGCAGTTCAGGTTGACACGCACTCTTACTGGCTCCACCGGTGCAGCCTGGATCGCCGGAATAATCTTTGCTTTCGTGCCTTACCGGTTTCACACGTTGTCTCACCTGCATTACCTCTTTGCTGGATGGATACCATTACTACTGGAAGCACTCGTGATTTTTGCGCGCCGGCGCACCTGGCGAAGCGCCGCCTACCTGGGCATCGCCTTTACGATGAACGCATTGTCATGCACTTCATACTTCATCCTGAGTTTGCCACCGCTCGGGTTATCTATTGTTTTCCTGGTCTGTCACTATCGACTCGAACGCGAACGAAACTTTTGGGTGCGCGGAGCTACAGCTCTCGGAATCGGTTCCGTTGTGCTGCTGCCCTTCATGTTGCCGTACTACTTTGTAATGAAGCTTTACGGTTTCGTGCGCAGCACTGATGAGGTTGCAGTGAATTCTCCGACGTACCTGAACTGGTTCGTTGCCGAACCGCGAAATAAGTTGTGGAAAGGATTCGGTCGTGCCCTGCCAAACTCGAGCCATCAACTCTTTCCCGGGATGCTTCCGATACTTTTCGCCCTCTTTAGTTGCGTATCAAGCGGGATCGGAAACTACACTGACGGGCAACAAATGCTTGTCGCTTGGAAAAGGAAACTACTGTTCACTGTTGATCTGATTGCGTGGGTGGCTCTGGTGGCAGCTATCCTGGCAACGGGATACCAGGGCACAGGAAAAACAGTTTTTGGAGTGCGAATCTATGAAGTAATAACTTCCGGACGCGCTCTTTTTGTTTGCGTGGTTGCGGTTATCTTTCGACTCAGCCTGGCTTATCCGGGAATACTAAGCCGGCTGCCGCAGAAGAATCTTATCGAATCCATGCGCTCTGTCCGGAGCGATGCGTTCGTGCTGGGCTGTATTTGGCTGACTTGCGGTTTTCTTGGCTCGCTAGGTATGAATGTTTTCCTGAACCGCGCGCTCTACGATTATGTCCCCTTGTTTCGAGCAATTCGCATCCCGTCACACTGGGCCATGATTGCGTACGTAGGTCTGGCGCTGCTTGCCGGGATGGGAACACTTCGCCTTGCTGAACGCTTCAAAGATTGGCGACCGAACGCTCGTCCGGCTTTTATGTTCCTGGTGATCGCAATTGCGCTTCTGTTTGAGCTGCGCACAATGCCGATGAGTATTGTTCACGGCCAGGCTAACCCGGATCAACTTACTCTGCGACTGAAACAAACACCGACGCGGGGTGGGATTGTCGAGCTGCCCCACGATTTAGCCAAGTCGTTGCCGCATCGTTATATGTTGCGCGCCGCCGATCACGGCAAGCCGTTGGTGAACGCAAGTTCCAGTTTTGTGTCACCCCTTACCTGGCAGATTCAAACGGCTACACAGCTCGCGCCTCTTAGCCGCAACTTTATGGACTTGCTTGAAGGGATACCCGCTTCCTATCTGGTTATTCATACTGCGGAACTGCCGCCGGAGCGTCGCGTTGACTACGAGGCGTTTCTTGCCCGTGAAGTCGCTGCGGGGCGACTGCGGTTTATCAACCGGTTTGATTCTCGAGATGATCTCTATGCGATTGTTAAAACTGAACCGCATGCCAAATCAGAAGCGGCATTGCCGTTTAATAGCGAAGCCGAGACCTGGAGTAACCTGATAAAAAAAGATCCAGTAAATCTGCTCGGAGAGTTTCGTTCCTGGAGCCAGACTGTTTGCCGGTTCTCGACCGCTTCTTTTGCCGAGTTGCCGCGCTACAAACAGTTTGTTTCTGACGTAGAATTCATAGCTCGAAATGTGTTCGTTGGTGCTGACGATAGCCAATCTGTTTTGGAAGCGAACTTGAGACAGTTCGCGCAGGAGTGGGTCCAGCGCCCAAAGTTCGAAGCAGTTTACAAACCGATGAGTAACGACCGGTTTGTTGAGGCGCTGCTCAATAACGCCAGCATCACTCTCGAACCGCTGGAACGCACCGCGTATGTTGATAAGTTGAATCGTGGAGAACTAAAGCGGGCCGACGTATTGCTCGAGCTCGTGAGTAGGCAGGAGTTTAGCGATGCGCAGGACGTGCGTTCCCTGCTGCTGCTCCACTACTTTGGTTACCTGCAGCGCGACCCGGACGATCCACCCGACAACAACTGGGATGGATTCAATTATTGGCTGAAGGCGACAAAAACCTCGGGAGACACCGGCAGGCTGGCGCGGATTTTCATGGCCTCGATCGAATACGTGAAACTGCAAAGGAAAACGGCAGGTGAAAAAAATTAGCGATGGATAAGGTAGAAACAAACATCAGGCAAGTGCCGCGAGAGCAGAACTATCCTGCCTGCCTGTCAATCGTGGTTCCCGCTTACAACGAAGGCGATACCCTGAAGGAGGTCGTCGAGAAGCTGCTGGA
>Ga0163162_10003621_pt1 | contig 14806 bp, 15 predicted proteins | sample S55metaG_FD_115310 | JGI IMG/M metagenome (GOLD analysis project Ga0163162, IMG submission 115310) | Switchgrass rhizosphere microbial communities from Kellogg Biological Station, Michigan, USA - S5-5 metaG | ecosystem: Host-associated > Plants > Roots > Rhizosphere > Soil | place: USA...
GACTCGATGCGCTGCTACCAATGCTGAGGCAATCTGAATTGCGATCTCCAGCGCATCATCAAGGTCAACTCCGGCACGCAAACGTTCGCGCAGTGTTTCACCTTCGATGAATTCAGTTGCAATATAACGATGGCTTGCGGAGTCACCTATCTCATGGATGGTTAGAATGTTCGGATGATTCAGGGCTGAGGCGGCGCGTGCTTCTTGTTCAAAGCGCCGCAAGCGTTCTTGATCTTGCGTGAAGTTACGCGACAAAAACTTCAGTGCTACTCGTCGGTGTAGGTTGGTGTCTTCGGCCAGATAGACTCTGCCCATCCCTCCTTCACCTAACAACGAAATGATGCGGTAGTGTGCGACTGACTCGTTGGCTTTGAAGTCGTTATCCGCAAGAAGCATTTCCGCAACTGCCTGGTAGCCGGGGGTGTCGACAAAGCTATTCGTTTCTTCATGTGATTTGAGGAGTGCCTCAACGGCCTGACGCAACTCTGAATCGCCGTCAGAAGCTTGTTCCAGATAGGCAGCTCGCTACTGCGGGGGCAATGCCAGCGCAGCATGGAACATTTCTTTTAGCTTTTCCCAGTGCGGGTCGGGCATGATTTGGAGTCAGGGTGTTTATGCGCAGCTCATTTCATTTCGCAACCACGCACGCGCGAACGTCCAATCGCGCATCACAGTGCCGGGGGATACTTTTAAGACCTCCGCAGTCTCCTCGATGCTGAGACCACCAAAGAATCGCAGCTCAACGATTTTCCCCTGGCGCTCATCGATTGCCTCAAGCCTTTGCAAAGCGTCATCCAGTGCAGCGACGTTTGCGGCCTGCTCATGTATCACTGTGCTCGCTTCATCCAGTGGAACTTGAATGAAGCTACCACCACGTTTGGCAGCGTTTCGCTTGCGTGCGTCGTCAACCAGAATGTGTCTCATCAAGCGCGCGGCAATACCGAAAAAATGAGCACGACTTTGCCAGCGTATCTGTGGCTGGTCCACGAGCCGGAGGTAGGCTTCGTTGATTAATGCTGACGTCTGAAGAACGTGCCCGGCGTTCTCACGCCTCATGTGTTGGTGCGCAAGTTGGTGCAGTTCGTCATGAACAAGCGGCATTAGTTTAGCAAGCGCAGTCTCGTCACCCTCACTCCATTCCTGCAAGAGTCTTGTGACCTGGTGTGGCGCCGTTGTCTTTAGAGGTTCCCTGGGCATTTTGCGCATTAGAAAGTAGGGCGAGGATATCAAATCTATCCCGCTTAAAGACAATACTGTGAATAAGCGTCAATTTCCGCACACGACAGCTCTGGTCCTGTCATGGCTCTGGGGCGGTTGTGCCCGAACCGAGGAAAACCTATGAAACAGTCCAAACCCCGCGCACTGGCACTTATGATTCTGGTAAGTCTGCTTGGGTCAGCATCGCGGATATCGGCCAGTCAGTCTAACTTCATCGCACTACACCCGGGCCAGTTCCAGCAGATAGACCAGAACCTGCAAATCAATGTCGTGTTCGTTGGCTATCACCCAGGTAGTGGACCACGCGATATTAATGAAACAACATTTCGGGCCGGGTTACCTCAATCTTACGCTTCGGTTAATCGAACCCCGGAACTCTACGGTCTGAGCAGCCCAACTGGTCTACGATTTAACTACCATTACAATCTGATTTATTCCAGTTCAGCTTTTGAAGACGCTTTCTTTGCTTACCTGGCAAGCATCGCTACCGCATCACCAACTGGCGACAATCAGCAACTCTACAATCAACAGGTTCACAGAACGCTCGACATTAGCAACAACGTTACGATCGACGCCGCCTCTACTGAGAAGTGGCTTGCCGCTCACAGTCAGCAAATGATTGGAGTGGACACCAAACAGTACACAGTCTTTTATGTCAACTGGTACGGCCGACCCGATTTCAGATTTCACTACTATCGGAACGGAGAGGATCCTGATCCAGATACCGGTCACGCCTGGGGACTTCAGCCTTTCGCAGAATTACGCGGATGGGGCGGTGTCACACCCGACGATCCAGAAACTGGAATCGGCAGCCTTCAAAGAATTTGGTTTTTCGATCTCTCTGCTGGTCCGTCAGAGCTCGACTGGAATATCGACGACGCAGATTTTGCCGGCTATGGAAGTATGCAATACCGAATGCCTCCTGTTTGGGAGTACGGCAATTTATCGGGTTACAGACCTTTTAATGATCTTTCTGGTGATCTTGGACTCATTACTCGTTTCGCTGCCATTAACGAATTATTCACCAGTTCCCCAGTGTATAAAGTTGCACTCTCTCCACCTAAACTCCCGACAACCATTCAACTCGAGATGACTCTCTACCAGGCGGATCCGGAGATCGATGGAACAACAATAATGAATGAGAATTACATCTTGCAGAAGTTGTCGCCACTGCGTTCCACGAACAGCTTTAAAACTCAATTGAGTACGGCTCCTTTCTCAGGACCTGTCGAAGACGTTTATCGCTGCATTACCGGTTCAGGCCCATGCAAGCCAAACCGTACCGGTAGTAAGTACTTCAACGTCTACTCATATTTCTTCAATCACCAAAACCAATTTTTGGACGGTGACGCTGACTACGAAATTCCAATTTATCTTTTTACTTCAGCCAATTCCTTGTACGGCCCTGACGGTTGTGCGTGCAGCTATGCCGATGACAATTGGGTTGATGGAACCCAGTCGATAGTTGTCGGTCAACTTCCCGCTTTTTGGAGAAATCAAGGCGCTGGTCTATCACGGACTATCATTCACGAAGTCGGACATCATCTCGGAATGTCCCATCCTCACGATGGCTACGATGCAACTCTAAAAGAAGACTATGACGGCTTGTCGAGGTTCTATTCTTACTACGGCGCGTTCTCGTCGACCGTAATGATGAATGCGAACTACGAAGGGGACTTCAGCCAGTTCGACCGCGACAATATGAATAGAAATCTGGTTGCTACTTACGTCAACCAGTCGAACCTCATCCTGGCAAAGATTTTGGTGAGTCCGCTCGCGGGCCAAGTGCAGTCAGATCTGAATTCTGCGGATCAACTCGCCCTTGCTGCACTCAGCGAATATCAAGCAATGGAGTATGCCGACGCGGTTGTCCTTGCAAAGTCTGCGTACGACTCAATTCTGACGTCAGCCTCAAGAATAAACATTTCTGTCGAGCCCGAAGCAGCCCCAGCGGATAACAAATCGAAAGGGAAGAGCTCACTTTTTGTTGATAGCACTGACTCGTGGCGACGCACGAGCCTGCGCTAGGTTGTTAGTAGGACTAGTCACTAGAGGTTCCCCGAGCATTTTGCGCATTAGTAAGTAGGGCGAAGACATCAAATCTAACGCGCTTAAAGACAAATACTGCGATAAAAGCCAATTTTCGCATAGACAACTATTCTGGTCCTCTCATGATTCAAGCCAAACCACTCAACATCTATCAAACGATGGACTACGCAAACTCGGCTTACTACGCAAAGTACGCTTACTCAAAAGTCCTGGCTGCAGCTGAGCAAATAAACGTACCTGTCGAACAACAAGCATCGCCCGCTGACTACAAAGCGCACGGATCAAATTACATGTTTACCGATGACTTTAATCCAGGTAAGCGACATTGAACTGTGCAGGTCTGCTCCGATAGCTGAATGGCTAAGAGCTACACGCCTCAACGGTGAAAAATGAAAAACACGAATAACCTCTCAACGTCGATATTTTTGCTCGTTCTGTTGGGCGCTATGAATCATTTGATAATCGCTCAACAAGTGGTGCCACAGAATTCGCTTCCCGTCATTCCGCAACTCATGCGAAAGCTCACGCAGGATCGAACCACGAAAACGTTACCGAAGGTTCCGTCCGCAAGCGAAGAAGGACCAAAACGCCGCACCAGCTTGGCCGAAGCAGTGACAGGAGTACGCACGGGTAATAGCACTCTCGAAAACGCTCAAACTCCGGGACGGACGGACATCGACCTCATGGATGGGACAGCAGCTTTGATTCGCGAGAGCCGGCAGAATGCGGCAACGATTCAACCATCACAAGTGCAGGGCACCATACCTTACTGGTCAGACAGCTTCACGTATCAGGGCCTCAACTACACATACAGAATGGTTGGAACGGATCCGAAGTTAGGTTCGAAGACGACTGTGATACCGACTGTGATCATTCCTCTTCGCTTTGTGTTTCCGGACGGACAGGTATTCGATGCAAGTACCGATCTAGTAGACGGTCAGACAGCCATTCAGGGAATTCTCAATTCACCAATCTTCAAGAATTACAACTTTGTCAGCGGCGGTAAGAACATCGGTAACACCCAATATGCTGATGCGTTTCAACGTGCCAATTTTTGGGATTCAGTTTCCGGAAAAGCGAAGAACTATCACGTGTTGCTGGGCCAACCCTCGGTTGTTCCGACTCAAACAATAGTTGTGCCCGACGGATTGGGCCATTACGAAACCGACTTCGCCACAGGTCTTCAATATCCCGTTATTGACAGGAGTTTTTTTGCAAGTCAAACGACAGCGATCTTGATAGCTGCCCAAGTTGGGCCTACACAGCTACCAATAATGGTGTGGGGAAATGTTGTTGCCGGCGGTGCCTTTGCGTGGCATGGCGCAATCGGCATCAATGGCGGACCATTGCAAAGCTATATAGGCACCAGTTACCACTCCCAAGCTTTTCGAGCTGGCTCTGATCCGGATATTTACTCACTAAGTCACGAGGTCATCGAGTGGCTTGACGATCCATTTATCAACAATTACACCCCGGGTTGGAATCAAGCCTTCTTATCCGAGAGCGTGCAATGCGACAGTCGGTACTCACTTGATTTGCTCGAGACAGCCGACCCTGTTGAAAATGTAACTGAAAGCGTCGTCGCCCTTCCCGGTGGCTCATTTTCCTACCATGTCACCGAAGGATTGTTCATCGATTTCTATACTAGATCAAATCATTCGCGCTCAGTCAGTGGCCAGTACAGTTTCTTTGAGATCGGTGAGCAATATGGATTGCAGACCGGCCCCTCAGCGCCTTGCACCGGACACGTTGAACTAAACAATGAGGAGATTTTTAGCTTCGGGGTGACTCTTACCGAAGTGTTTGGGATTAATAACAACGATACGATCGTTGGCGTTTACGATGATGCAGCAGGAAATATTCATGGTTTTTTATCGACACCCACGACGGGACAATCCATTGACTATCCGGGTGCAATCGAGACCCATCCCAGCAAGATAAATGATTCCGGACTGGTTGTTGGATATTACTTCGACGCGGCCGGAATACCTCACGGCTTTTCCTTCAAAGATGGGCAGTATTCCCCGATTGATTTCCCGGGCGCCTTTGACACCGTCGCGTATGGTGTCAACCGCTTCGGAGATATTGTTGGTGCGTATGACGGTCAGGATTTCAGCACGCACGGGTTTCTCCTCCATCAGGGCGTGTTCACCACGATTGATTTTCCCTTCAAGCATACGACCCTCGCGACTGCCATCAATTCAGGCGGGTCCATCGTTGGTTTTACGGCCCAGTACTTTGGCGTTGACCCGTTCCAGGGATTCTTGTTAGGCGGCAAACGCAATTCAGCGATTTCTTTTCCTGGTTCCAATGAAGTGCAGCCGTGGGACCTAAACGATCAATCCGTTAACACAGGACTATTTTCCAATGCCGATGGCTATTCGGATGGGTTCGTAACCATCAGTGGACGACCGTATGAAGTTTACGCTTATACATTCGGTCTAAATAACCACGGCAGGATCGTCGGTTCATACAGTTACGGCGGCGCTGTGTACGCAATGGTGGGAACATTGCCGGGTAACTAGGAGTCGTTTGGAAACCTGCGAATCTCGGTTTTGGGGCGGCAGTGCGCATTGAAACGGAGCTGAGGACTGCATCCCAACGCGATCGTTGATTCTTACCTCGTTCGAGCCTGTCTGTTCTCTTGGTGTTTCTGGTCTCTTGGTTGACACTTCCAAGGCATCGGCGTAACGTGGTTATCGAACCGAGCTGCTTACTCTCTTCTCAGATCTTCTGGAATTCCCCAGACTACTGGACGAACAGCACACACCCTTCCAAAGGTTTCATAGCGAAACTTTTGCCGAAACAATTGCGCGACGCGAGGTTTGAGTCAGACGTGCGCCTCTCAACGGTCAAGTTCTAATTCAAACACGGTGTGGAAAAAGTGAAGGAGATCTCAAGTGATTAGTCTTTATATCAACCAGCGGAGAGTAGGCGAGGTGATAGTTCTTGACTTGAAAGGTCGTGTAAAAGTCCGGGGCAACACCGTCGAGTTACATAAAGCGATTCGTTGTCTGATGGAAGAAGGAAAAACTCAAATCCTCATAAATTTAACCGGAGTTACGCATATTGATTCCTGTGGACTGGGAGAACTCTTATCCTGCCACATCAGCGCGGAAAACCGCGGTGGAGTACTCAAACTTGCGCACCTTACGGAGAATCTTCAAGAGTTAATGGAAATGACAAAGCTGCGAACAGTGTTCGACATTTACGACGACGAAGCGACAGCACTTTCAAGCTTTAAGGGCCAAACTCTGAAAGTTGTCGAGCCTCAGCCATTCTTCGTCTGAGAAAGTCCGGAGATGAAGAATACGAACGAGATCGAAAAGACAATCTCTGAAGCGACGCGTAACGACGCAAGCCACTGGGCCTTTATTAGTGAGTGGCATGTCGAACCACAAAGCACTGATCGCACGCCTGCGAGTGGAACTGTGGCGCCTAATGATGGGCCACCATCGGTACGCCGATCAGTTGCACGACGAGCGCATCAACTCGCGTACAAAGAGTGGTCGAAACAAAGACACGACTAGTAGGTAGCAGTTGCTGCTCGCGCAGCAACGATCCGTCAACAAGGGAGCGAATGCGTGGGAGCAATAACGGCAGATCAATTTCGAATTATCTGCAACGGTGTGTGGAATGATCGCGCAGGGGTACTGGCAGACCGCGGTTCCTTGTCCGGGGAATCCGCGCTTATGCGAGCCGTTTACTGGCGACTCTGTAAAAACGGTGCGGAGTACAAGCAAGCTGACAGTTATTCGTTGGCGCAAACAACGCTAACGTACGAGAGAGTCATCGGGTGCGTCCTGGAGCTCAACGCAACACCGCATTTCGATGGAACTCCATTTCTCCAGGAACTACGAAAACTCTATGAGAACGAGGCAGGTTGCGACTGATAGTGAAGCGTGTTGTTGGAGGTAAAGTTCCGAATTTACGAGTGAGTGATTCTGAACCCAGAAAATGTTTGACTACAAATTCATAGACGGCGATGCGATGCTTCATTTGGAGCTGATGAATCTTACGGATCAAATCCTGAAGGGCGTTGAAGTGTTGACTGTGTTTCTAAAGGATGATGGCTCCGATGGGCGACCTTCTTCAGCTCGCATAAGGTTCGAGCGAATAGAGTTGATTAAACCGCACGAGAAAGCTATCGTTCGTCACCGAACATGGGGCGGTGGAAAACCAGTTTCAGCCGCAGACGATCAACTGAAACGGCTTGTGCTGGTACAAGGCAAATCAAAACCCTATGTATTAGATATTTCATGGCAGGATGCCCAGGGAAAAACTCGCTTCCAACGGATTCCCGTCGGCCATTAACAGAGTCTAGTTAGTTAAGAGGGTTAGGAACCAAATGATTGTTTGCGATCTCTGCACACACTACCGTGCAAGCGGCACCTGCGAGCTGGAACTAAAAATACCGAAGGGTATGAGTTGTCGTGAGTTTTGCCCGAGTATCCAAAACTTTTGTGACAACCCAAATGACTTCGTTGATTCGAACCAGGTTATCGGTATGGCCACTTTTTTCGGCATGAAGGGAACAGAGCTGAAGAAAGTTAAAGAGATGGCGGCGCGTGCTGAAAATGCAACTGCATAGCAGTAGCAATTAAGTCTTGTATCAATCCAGTTTGAACCCTGAACGCCATTCTGCCTTCTCCTCAAAGGGTGGTTGCTCGCGCTTATCGAGTAAGCAGTTTTCCAAAACAAGATAATCCATTTCCGTTCGCATGAAACAGCGATAACTATCTGCCGGAGTACAAACGATCGGCTCGCCGCGTACATTGAAACTAGTATTCACCAGGACAGGACACCCGGTCCTACTTCCGAAGGCTTCGAGTATCTCCCAGAACAACGGGTTGGTCTCTCGACGGACGGTTTGAATTCGTGCTGAATAATCGACGTGAGTCACGGCAGGAATATCCGATCGTTTTATGTTGAGCTTCTCAATTCCCCACAAAGCTTTCTCATCATCGGTCAAACTACGACGCTTCTGAGCAGCAACATCGGCAACCAGCAACATGTACGGACTGTCTGTGTCGAGTTCAAACCAATCTGAAACTCGTTCTCTCAACACGCTCGGCGCGAAAGGTCTGAAGCTTTCACGATACTTAATCTTCAGATTCATCACTGACTGCATTTCAGGAGAACGAGCGTCGCCAATAATGCTGCGTGCTCCAAGTGATCGTGGACCAAACTCCATTCGTCCCTGGTGGAGACCGACCACTTTTCCCTGAGCAAGAATATCTGCGATGGCTTCGGGAAGGTCCGCCCGAGAGTATTTGCGGTATCTCGCCCCTTTTGAAATCAAGAAGTCTTCGATCGCTTTGTCGGAGTCGCGAGGACCAAGGAACGAACCTTTCATTCCGTCAGCATATGGCGCCAGACCGTTTGCGACACTTGAACGTGCAGGTTCCCACGCTCCGGTTTGCTCTGCACTCCGCCTTGGCTGGTCTAAATAGCGGTGCCAGATTGCGAGAGCGATTCCGAGTGAACCTCCTGCATCACCAGCGGCTGGTTGAATCCAGATCTCCTCAAAAGGAACTTCACGAAGAACTCGTCCGTTCGCAACGCAATTTAGTGCAACGCCCCCCGCCAGACACAGATACTTCATTTGAGTCTCACGTTTCGCATAGGTGGCCATCTTCAGGATCACTTCTTCGGTAATCACTTGAATACTTCGTGCGAGGTCCATCTCGCGTTGAGTAATGCGTGACTCGGGTTTTCGGGGAGGCCCGCCGATGAGTTTGTCGAATGCGCGGTTCGTCATGCGCAGACCCTGTGAGTAGCTGAAGTATTCGTGATTCATACGCAAACTGCCGTCGTCGCCAATCTCCAGCAGGTTGTCTTTTATTGCTACGACATACTTTGGCTCACCATAGGGCGCGAGTCCCATGACCTTGTACTCGCCGCTGTTAACTTTGAATCCCGTGTAGTAAGTGAAGGCGCTGTAGAGAAGGCCCAGACTGTCGGGATATCGAAGTTCTTTCAGTAACGTAATCTCATTGCTCTTGCCGATCCCAATCGAACTAGTCGCCCACTCACCGACACCGTCGATAGTTAAGATCGCTGCCTCTTCAAAGGGTGAGGGATAGAAAGCGCTGGCAGCGTGACTCTCGTGATGATCGCCAAAGAGAAGTTTCCATTTGAACTGCTTGCCGAGCTTTTTGGCTTTCCGTTCGTCGTCCTCTCCGTTCGCTTTGGCGAGTTCGGTGCGAATGAGATCCGGCATCCAGAGTTTCTCCCGCATCCAAAGCGGCATCGATTTTAGAAATGATGAAAATCCGGACGGCGAATAATCAAGGTAAGTTTCGAGCAGTCGGTCAAACTTCAGGAGTGGCTTGTCGTAAAAACCAACGTAGTCAAGTTGGTTGGCGTTGAGGCCCGCTTCGCTCAGGCAATAGCGCGCGGCGTTGAGTGGGAATCGGTGATCATGCTTGATTCGGGTGAACCTCTCTTCTTGCGCAGCAGCAACGATGTCGCCATCGATGACCAGACACGCAGCCGAATCATGATAGAACGCTGATAGGCCAAGTATGCTTACCACCTGAACGAGGTTACCAAGGAGTTAGAACAGAGTATAGATGAATGGCGCAATAGCTGAACTCTTGGCGAGAACCAGCAAGACACCCACCAGCACAAGAGTGATGACGATAGGGGCGAGCCAATACTTCTTGTTTTCGCGCATGAATTGCCATAGCTCACCGATTACTTGTGCTTTTGACATCAATGTTTCTCAAAACATCTTCTCGTAGTGGCGATGATCCAATTGCCGTTTCGAGTACGGTTGCCAGTATGAGTCGGAGCGTTTCGCACGCCGCTGTAATGGATCCCAGCCCATTGCTCGCTTAATCAAACCAATCGGCGTCAAAACGCCAAAGAAAACAATAGCCAGGATAATGCGCGTCGAGACGTATGACATGCCTTCAGCGAGCGTCATCCAGGCTCGATTAGGGTAAACAAGCGCTCGCGGAAAAATCAGCGCCAACAACATCAACAGAATGCCAAGCGGAACGACGACGTTTGTGGCATTGGCAAACTTTCCGCGATAAGACCACCACGCGCCGAGCAGTGTAAACACGCCACCAACAATCAAACCAAATTCGCGTTCTGCTCGGAACGAACGTTGTTTCATGAAGTGGAGGTTACTAGGTTGGAACGACAGTCGTCTACTACGAACATAAATTTTCTGCAAAAACGAAAAAGGCCACTCGGATGAGTGGCAATTTGCTAAATGTGTTGATAAGGGGAGAGATTCGAACCTCCGACCTCACAGTCACAAACGAAGCAGATGTGAAAACTTAACCAAGTGATTTTGATTCGAGTTGAGCCGCCGCGTAAAATCAAGAGTGTGACATCGCGTCACATCTGTTCCCAGGTTTGTGGATTATCATCAACCAGGGGTAAATTTTCGAAGGCAACAATTCGAGCTGTTACGATGGAACGGAAATGACGAACTCTTCACAGACATTCCTGAATGAATCGCGGCGCTACCTTCGTGACGAGTACTCGGCAAGCATCGATCAAGCCGTCTTTGAACTTACCGACGAACAGATTTGGTGGCGACCAAACGAGGGCTCCAACAGTATCGGCAACTTGATTCTTCATCTTGCTGGGAACGTACGGCAATGGATTGTTGCTGGAGTGGGACGACAGCCAAACGAGCGCAACCGCCAACAAGAATTCGACGAACGCACAAAAATCCCGAAGCACGAACTCCTTGCCCGCCTCAAAACCGTGCTCGCCGAGGCCGATAATGTTCTAGCTAACATGCAGGAGGCTGAACTCGATGAGTCACGGCGAATCATGGACTCCGACACAACAGTAATGAAGGCGATCTACCACGTTGTGGAGCACTTCTCGATGCACACTGGCCAAATACAGTGGATTGCTAAGTCACAGCTGGGTAGTCGATGACGAATTGATACGCAACGTTTTCTCACGAACCAGAGTTTTCAGGAGGTAGTTCACCGCGTTTGACCCCTTTCGGCGGGAGAAGCCGAATTTAAGCGCGCGGTGGAACTTAGCCTGAACTCTGCGACAGCGCATCAGGCGTATGGTCGAGCTCTTTATATGATTGGAAGGTTTGATGAAAGCCTTGCTGAATTGAGACGAGCCAGGGAGTTGGATCCGCTTTCAATAATTATCGACGCGGATCTGGAAACTATATTTCTCTTCTCCCGCCAGTATGACGAGGCAATCAGGCAGAACCGCAAGATCCTCGAGATGGATTCCAGGTTCGTCTTTGCTTACCTTGATCTCAGTCTTGCTCTGCAGCAAAGCGGCAGGTCTCAGGAAGCGATCACCGAGTTGAAGAAGGCCCTAAGCCTCGAGAGTGAGAATCCTTTCGTCCTATCGCTCATGGGATATACCTACGCAAGGATGGGAGAAAAGAAGAAGGCGAAGGACATTTTGCAGCAACTGCAAGAACTGTCGCAGCGCAAGTATGTCCCGCCCATGCATTTCGCCAGAGTCTATGCCAGCCTTGGAAATAGAGACCAGGCTTTTGAATCGCTAGAGCAAGGTTACCAGGGACGAGACTACAACTTGCCATTTCTTCAAGTTGACCCCTCGTTTGAGGACCTGCGCTCGGATCCGCGGTTTTCAGTTCTTGTGCGGCGTATCGGAGTACCGTAAAAGGATACCGTTATGAATTGTTCGCCCCCAACATTGCTAAGGAACTAGTTAATGAGAATCGTCACCAACGCGATGCTGATCGTTTCCGGAGTGTATTTAGCGCTCGGGTTGATCTATTTGCGTTTCTGGTGGGCTGAACGCGTGCGAACGGCTTATCTCGCTTTCACAATTTCCTGCATCTCGTACACGCTATTTTCGTGGTTCGAGCTGGGAATGATGAGGGCCGCGACACCGCAGGACTACCTTTTCAACGCGTGGTGGGCCTTTTTACCTGGTAGTGTTGGTCTTATCTCATTTGCATGGTTTGCTTATCTTCAATTACACGGACGCAAATGGCTTTTTGTGACGTATGGCAGTTTGCGAATACTGGCGATTATTTTGCATCTCATCTTGGCCAACGGCATCAATTTCCGCCGGGTCACCGCCGTTGTGGGTAGGACCGTTCTGGGTGAAACGCTTTCTTATCCGATAACCGTGCCGAACCCCTGGATGGTGCTTCCTCACTTATCACATGTCTTGCTGGTAATTTTTTTCTTCGACGCGTGCGTTCGAAGCTGGCAGCTCGGCGAACGACGACAGGCTTTGACTTTCGGAATCGGAACTATTCTTTTCGGAACTACAATTTTATTATTCGCTCTCAGTGTTTTGTGGGGGCTAGCTACTGTCCCCATAATGGCGTCGTTTTCGGTCCTTTTTATCGTCGGCGCGGTGCTCTACGAGCTGAATTACGATATGCAACGTGCTGCGATGCTCACCGAAAAATTGGAAGAACGTGATGCTAGCTTGACAGAGACGCTTGAGCAATTGCAGTTGGCGGCGGCGGCGGCGAACGTCGGGATGTGGTCCAGACCAATCAACGGGACAACGCTCTGGCTCAGCCAAAAAGCCGGTGACATCCTGGGTTTTCCCAGCGGAGAACAATTTACGCGGGACGACTTCTATCAGCAAATTCATCCGGAAGACCGTCCACTACTCGCTACTCTTATTCGGGAACTGGAAGAAGGGAAAAACGAATTTCAGTTCGAATATCGAATTGTGTCGAAGGTTGGTAATCTTCGATGGATTCATTCGCGCGGCAAAGTGGATATGGTTAATGGAGCCAGATTCGTTCGCGGAGCCATCGTCGACATCACCAAACTAAAGATAGCGGAACAAGCCATACACGACCTGAGTGGCAAGCTGATAAACGCGCAGGAAAAAGAACGTGCCCACCTGGCGCGCGAGCTGCACGACGACCTCAGTCAAAGAATCGCGTTGCTTTCAATCCAGCTGACGACTCTGCGCAATAAACCGAGAGACCTTGAGTATGTGAAAAGTCAGCTCGACCAGTTCGTTTCCGATGTCAAGCGCCTATCGGTAGACGTTCACCGCATCTCGCATGAACTTCATCCGGCCAGGCTCACCCAACTCGGGCTCGAAAGTGCTCTGCACGGTCTCTGTCATGAACTTTCTGCCGCTCATCCCCTGGAAATTGATTTCGAGTCGGAAAATCTGCCCAGGGATCTTCATCAGGATACTTCGGTATGTTTGTACCGGGTAGCACAGGAGTCTCTGCAAAACGTAATCAAACACAGCGGGGCTGTTTCGGCACGCGTCAGCATCAAATTGGAAAACGGGCGGATTCGTCTTTCGGTTTCTGACAACGGAAATGGTTTCGATCCCCAGGCGACAAGGGCAAAGGCAACTCTCGGACTGATCAGCATTGACGAACGCATGCGAGCGGTCAAAGGAGAGGCAAAGGTCATCTCCGCGGTTGGAGCCGGAACAATAATCGAAGTATACGTTCCAGTTGGAAGTGTTTCTGAAGACGGGATCAATAACAATTCGAAGATCAAAACAAAAAACAAGAGTATACGCGTGGTTGTCGTAGATGACAGCAAGCTGATGCTTGAAACGATTGTAGGGCTATTAGCTCCTCATTTTGACGTTATCGGGACCGCTGCGGATGGAAAGACAGCGCTGGAAATAATCGATCATCTGAAACCGGATATTGCGGTTCTCGATATGTCAATGCCCTTCAAAACGGGTATCGAAATAGCGGCTGATTTGAAAACAAGCGCCCCGGAGGTCAAGGTTGTGATTGTTTCCGCCTACGACGATGAATCTTACATGCGTGCCGCTAGTAACGCCGGTGCTTCAGCATATGTCGTCAAAACAACCTTGGGAGATAGACTCATCCCTGCGCTTGAAAGTGCATACGCCGGAACAAAAACGCGCGTGTGATCTCTGTCCACTCTGCCGAAGTTCAATTCATTCCTCCGGCAACCAGTCACAGAACCCGACGAGAGATGATCCACTTCGGACATAAACTCGGGTGATTTATATCGCGTTCATTCTCGACTGCATCTCAGGTATGCTAGCGTTAGATACAACATCTTGAATCGAAGAACATCGACTGCTAATCAGGCAAGTTTGAAATCCGTCGAAGCTAATAGATCCGAATGAAGAAGATCCTAATAGTCTTAGCTCTCATTTTCGGCTTTTTCTTGGTTGGTTGCTCACGCTTTCACCGAGCGCCTGCTGATTCGAAAGGTGCGCGCTACGTTGTCATTTCACCTATTTACAATGAAATCATTTGGGCTCTTGGTGCGCAGAATGAAGTCGTAGGAGTTGATCTCTCGACTACATATCCGCCCGAAGTGAAAAACGTGCAAACGGTTGGATATCACCGCGCACTAAGCGCCGAGGGTATCCTCTCGCTTCATCCAACCACGATCATTCATGACAACAACATCGGTCCACCCCAGGTTGTGCAACAACTTCAGCAACTCAACATTCCGATGAAGACTTTTACTGCGAAGAATGATTCCTTTGACGGCACGAAAGCCTTAATTAGCGAAATGGGTGTGTACTTTCACAAAGAAGCACGCGCAAAAGAACTCTGTGACACGATCGACGCGCAGAAAGCGGC
>Ga0163162_10003628_pt1 | contig 14800 bp, 13 predicted proteins | sample S55metaG_FD_115310 | JGI IMG/M metagenome (GOLD analysis project Ga0163162, IMG submission 115310) | Switchgrass rhizosphere microbial communities from Kellogg Biological Station, Michigan, USA - S5-5 metaG | ecosystem: Host-associated > Plants > Roots > Rhizosphere > Soil | place: USA...
CGAGGAGTTCACGTTCGTCCTCTCGGGCGGAATTTTCCGCGGCGTCCCCTGGCTGCGCGAAGAGCTCATGCGCGCGCTGCCGGCCGTGGCGCCGAAGAGCACGACCGTGCACCTGCAAAAGCAGCCGGCGGCCGGTGCGGTGCGGCTCGCGGTGGCTGATCTCGCGGGCAAAGCCCGGGTGCCAGCCTATCTGCCGGCGACCGAATGACGATTCAAGTCTGCTCGACCGCCGAGGCGGCCGGCCGCAGAGCCGCTGCGATTGTGGCCGGTCAGCTGCGACGCACGCCGCGACTCGTCCTTGGGCTGCCGACCGGCCGCACCTCCGAAGCCATCTACGACGAGCTCGCTCGCCTGCACGCTCGCGGCCGCGCGGACTTTTCGAAGGCGCACACGATCAACCTCGATGAGTTCATCGGCCTTCAGGCCGGCGATCCGCGCAGCTTTCGGGCCTTCATGCAGGCGCGGCTGTTCGAGCGCGTCAATCTCCGGCGCGGGCACACGCACTTTCTGAACGGCCGCGCTCGCGATCTCGAACGCGAGTGCCGGCGATTCGATCGACTCATCGCCGGCCTCGGCGGGATCGATCTGCTGCTCCTCGGCCTCGGCGAGAACGGTCACATCGGATTCAACGAGCCTGCTGGGGCGCTCTGCGCCGTCACGCATCGCGCGCGCCTGGCGACCGTCACGCGGCGCGCGAACGCAGATCGATTTGGAGGACGGATCGCGGCCGTGCCCAGGGAGGCGCTGACCATGGGGATGGCCGCCATCCTCGGCGCGCGCGCCATCGTCCTCGTCGCCACGGGCCGGAGCAAGGCGCGGGCGGTCCACGCGATGGTCGCGGGCAAGATCACAACGGCGCAGCCGGCGTCGTTCCTTCAGCTGCACCCGAACGTCCGCGTCATCGTCGATGACAAGAGTTGGGGTCAGGTCTTAGATCGAAGCCTCGGCCGACCATCCCAGCCGAGGCTTCGATCTAAGACCTGACCCCAACTGCTTTCCGCACGGAGTCGCCGGCAGCGCGGATCCGCTTCACCGCCGCGGCGCGGCTAAGCCCCGCTTTTTCCATCACGATCGCCACCTTCACGCTGCCACCGGCGCGACGGAGCAGCGCGTCCGCCGCGCCGCCCGTGAGGCCCGTCACGGCCGACACGATGCGCCGCGCGCGGTCACGCAGTTTGTCGGAGTTGATCTGCACGTCAACCATCAGGTTGCCGTAGGTTTTTCCAGCCCGCACCATCGCCGACGTCGTGATCATGTTCAACGCCATCTTCGTCGCCGTGCCGGCCTTCAGCCGCGTGGACCCGGCAACGACCTCCGGACCGGTCGCGAGCACGATGAAGATGTTTGCGAGGCCCTTCAGCGGCGAACCCGGATCGCAGGTGATGCCGACGACTGCGGCGCCGGCCTTCTTCGCCTGAGCCACCGCCGACTGAACAAATGGCGTAACGCCACTGGCTGAAATTCCAAGGACGACGTCGCGGCGATTCAGACGGAGGCGCCGCACGGCGTTCGCGCCGGCCTGCCCGTCGTCCTCAACGCCCTCCCGAGCCCGGCCGACCGCCTCGCCGCCACCGGCCATGATGGCCACGGCGCGGCGCGGCGGAATGCCGAACGTCGGCGGCAGTTCGGCAGCTTCGAGCACGCCGAGCCGCCCGCTGGTGCCGGCGCCGATGAAGACGATGCGGCCGCCGGCACGGAACCCACGCGCGACCAGATCCGCGGCGCGCGCGATGCTCGGCCGCTCGCGGTCAACGGCCACGAGCACACGCCGCTGGTCGGCCGCCATCACGCGGACAATCCCAAGGGCAGACAGCCCGTCGATAGTCCGGCTGGCCGGGTTTTCGGCCTCGGTGCGCAGCCGGCGCCATTTCGATGCGTTGGTTGGAGAGGGTTTTGGAGCCATTAATGAGGACCAGCCAGCGTCCCCAGTTTAAGCGGGCTTCCCTGGTCCGGGCGGCCCGGGAAGCAGTTAGACTGGAGGGCGCGACGACCCTCGTCCGAGAGGCCGTCCGCATTTCAGGAGGCCCAGGTGGCTACACTGCTCAGGCGCTCGATCCTTTCCATTTCTCTTCTGGCGTTCGTTGCACTCGCAGTGGCTGTTGGCAGCGCTCAGCAGCCGCCGGCGGGCCAGGCGCAGACACCCCCGCCCGCAGGCGCCGCGCAGGCGACTCCACCGCCGGCCCCTGCAGTGCCGCCGGCTCCGAGACCGCCGTCGCCTGAGCAGCTCGCGCTCACCGCGGCAGTCGCAGTCAAAGATCCCGCAGAGAAGCTCGCTGCGTTCGAGAAGATCCGCACTGACTTCCCGCAAGCGACGCTGCTTGGAGCGGTCGATACGCAAATCCTTAGTACGCTCCTCGCCAGCTTCGCGGACCGAACCGACGACATCGCGACAGTCTTCGAACGCATCATTGCCAGAATTTCGGCGGACGCCCCGCCCGACGTCCGGCTGAACTCCACCCTGGCACCGGTGAACCAGGTGGTGCCCAAGAAGCTGTTGCTCGATCGGTCTGAGAAGTTGGTCGCCGACGCGGTCGGCGGGCTCGAATTCGAGAAATATGCCCAAGGGCAGCGCGACCTGGCGACGCGTTCGAGTCGGCCTGAGCCGCAACCAGCGCAGTTGCAGACGAGTTTCAACGCCGCGAAGGGCCGCGGCCTCGAATCATTGGCAAAGATCTACGTCGCCAAGGGCGACAATACTCGCGCGCTCGACACGTACAAAGAAGCCGTCAAGGTCAATCCGGTTTTTGGCACGGCGATGACTGCGCTCGTCGACATGTACACCGCCAAGAATGACTACGCGAGCGCGGAAGCTGTGCTGAAGGACGCCGTCAAGTCCAGTGCAAACCCTGTGGCCGCAAGCCGCCCCTCGATGGCGCTCGCCGATCTCTACGTGAAGAAAGGTGACGCGGCTGCCGCGCAGGTAATTCTCGAGGAAACCGTCAAAGCAAATCCCACGCTGGCGGCTGCGATCCTGGCTCTGGCCAAGGTCGAGGAGACGTGCGGCGATGCAACGGCGGCACTGGGCCACTACGAAGTAGCCGCGGTAGCCGGCAGCATGAAGGCGGCCGATGAAGCCGCCATGCGGGCGCTGTATCGCAATGCGCATAACGGCAGCGAGGCCGGTCTCGACGAGGCGCTCGACAAGGCCTACCGCGAGAAGTTTCCGAACCCGGTGACGCCCGAGTCGTACAAACGGACGTTCAACCGCAGCAATCGGCTCGTCCTGCTCGAGATGTTCACCGGCTCCGGCTGCCCGCCGTGCGTGGCCGCCGATTTGGCGTTCGATGCGGCCATGGAGCGCTACGGCGAGGACAACGTCATCGCGCTCGCGTACCACGAGAACATCCCGGCGCCGGACCCGATGGTCGCCGCGAACAACGACGACCGTCGCAAGTACTACTCAGTCACTGGCGTACCGACGTTCGAAATTGATGGCGCGATGGTGGCCACGGCCGCCGGCGGGAATCAGGGTGGCGGCGGACGCGAGCGGACGCCCGTGCTCTTCGACATCTACAAACCGAAGATTGAAAAGGCGCTCGAGACGCCCGCCCAGGCCGCGCTCTTCGTCAGCGCCACCGGCGAAGGTGACCTGGTGAACGTGACGGCCACTGTCACGAAGCTACCAGCCGATGGCAAAGACGTCCGCCTGCATCTCGTGCTTGCCGAACGCGAACTGAAGTTCACCGGAGAGAATGGGATCCGCTTCCATCCCATGGCTGTGCGCGCAACTGCCGGAGAGAAGGGCGCCGGGATTCCGATCACGGCGACCGGGACGACGCAGTTCACGTTCAACCTCGCGACGATCAAGGACGAGCTGATCAAGACGCTGGCAGCCGAAATGGTCAAGCGGCACAGCACTGAAGCTCCCGGATCGACACCGCGTGACTACGTCGCCGAAGGCCGCGCGTACACGAAGATCGATACGACTGAACTGGTGGTCGTCGCTTTCCTGCAAGACGGGCCCTATCAGGCGCCGCCAAAGCCAGCGACACCAGGAGTCGCCGGAGGCGGCGCGAACGCGGCCGTTGACGCCGGCGCCGCGGCCGCCGAGCCACCGGCTGGTGCTGCATCGGTTGCATCGCAGACCCCGGCGAAGGCGCCAGGCGCGCCTCTCGAGAACGTCCTCCAGGCCGCGCGTGCCAACGTCGTCTTTGCCGCCGCAAAGGGCAAGGGCGGTAAATGAAAAGACCTCGGAGGTCGTTTTTGTCGAACTTGGGAAAAACGACCTCCGAGGTCCTTCTCGCTGCGCTCTCAATCTGCGGCCTCGCTGCCGACGCGCGCGCGCAGGAGCCGATTCACTGGTCACTGGCCGTCACGTCAAAGGGGCCGGTGCTGCCAGGCAAGCCGTTCGAAGCCGCGCTCTCCGCGAGAATCGATCAGGGCTGGCATCTGTACGCGCTCGAGGAGCCCACCGGCGGACCGTCGCCGACGGTCATTACACTGCCGCCGAGCAAGCTGTTCGTGCTGGCCGGCGAGGTGAGCGCGCCGCCCGGCACGCGCCTGTTCGACACGAACTTCAATCTCGAAACGGAATTCTTCGAAGATCAGGTCGCCTTTCTCGTGCCGTTGAAAGTCGTCGCGGGAACAGCGCTCGGCCGGCAGAAACTCGAAATCACGACCAACTGGCAGACGTGCAACGACCACCTGTGCCTCCCGCCAACCGAAGCGACGATCTCAGTCGACGTGAATATCGGGGGGACGAACGAGGCGAGTTCGACGAGTCCATCGAGTCCCAAGAGTCCGACGAGTCCGGGGAGTCCCGGCAGCGCGACGGGTCCGCCGAGCTCGGCGCTCTCAGCCGGACTCTCCGGACCCGTCGGACTCTCAGGACCCTCCGGACTCTCCGCCGCCGCCCCCGTTCGTGTCGTGGATCTCGCGGCGGCGTCGCAAGCCTCGACGCTCGCCGCGTACATCGGCCTCGCCGCGCTGATGGGCGCGCTGTCGCTGATCACGCCGTGCGTGTTTCCCATGGTGCCGATCACCGTGTCGTACTTCACGAACCGCGCGCGCAAGAGCCGGCGAGAGGCCGTGACGCAGGCGCTCATCTACGGCGCCGGCATCGTGCTGACGTTCACCGGTGTCGGATTCACGCTGGCACTGGCCTATGGCGCGTCAGGGCTCAATCGCTTCGCGGCCGATCCGTGGCTCAACCTGGGCGTCACGGCGATGTTCCTGGCCTTCGCGCTCAGTCTGTTCGGCGTCTGGGAGCTGGCGCTGCCGTCGAAGCTCGTGAACGCGGCATCGCGCGCCGACTCGGGTAAAGGCCGGCTGGCCGGCACGCTGCTGATGGGCCTCGCCTTCACGCTGACGTCATTCACGTGCACCGCGCCGTTCCTCGGCACGTTGCTCGTCGTTGCCTCGCAAGGCGATTGGCAATGGCCGCTCGCGGGCATGCTGGCGTTCTCGAGCGTGTTCGCGCTGCCCTTCGTCATCCTCGCGTTCGTGCCGCAGGTACTCGCCTCGCTGCCGCGGTCCGGCCCCTGGCTCGTCGCGGTGAAAGCCGTGATGGGCATCATCGAGATCGCGGCCGCGATGAAGTTTCTGTCGAACGCCGACCTGGTGTGGGGCTGGAACATCTTCACGCGCCCGGTTGTGCTTACGAGCTGGGTGCTGCTGTCGATCGTGCTCGTCGTCTATCTGGCCGGTCTCGTACGGCTCGGACCGGTACCGCGACTGAAGCGTCCGGGCTTCGGACGGATGGTGGCGGTGGCTGCGGCAATCGTGCTGGGCGTCTGGCTCGGCACCGGACTCGCCGGCCGCCGGCTGGGCGAGCTCGAAGCCTTTCTCCCTCCGGCCGACCTCGCGGTGCTCTCCCCGACCGGTGAGTTGCCGTGGATTCTGAACAACTACGACGCCGCGCTCGCGCAAGCCCGCGACAAGCGCCAGCGCATCCTCATCGACTTCACCGGATACACGTGCACGAACTGCCGTTGGATGGAAGCCAACATGTTCCCGCAGGCGGAAATCACCCGCGAGCTCGCGCGCTACGTCCGCGTGCGCCTCTACACGGATGGACGAGGCGAACCATTCAAGAGCTTCCAGAAGATGGAGCAGACGCTCTTCGGCACTGTCGCTCTGCCCTACTACGCCGTCATGACACCCGACGGCGTCCCGATCGTCGGCTTCGGCGGGCTCACGAGGGACTCATCACAGTATTTGTCGTTTCTCAGAAAGGGTCTGGAGTAATTTCCCTCTCCGCGTCTCTGTCCGCTTCGCGCCTCCGCGTCTCCGCGTGAGATTTTGATACCGGCCCTTAGACTCAGCTCACGCGTTTCACCAACGCCGCGGCCTTACTGAACCACTGCCGCTCTCGCCTTCTCAGATACCCCGGCATTGTCGGCTTCTTCGCCAGAATTCTTTGCGCCCAATCCTTCGCCTCTGCCTTCCGATCAAGGGCGGCGAGGAACGACGCGTAGTTGAAATAGGTTTCAGACAGCGTGGAGATACCCGTCGCCTCTTTGAACAGCGCCTCGGCTCGTTCCGCGTGCCCGAGCAGGCTGTGGGCCTGCGCCAGCATGCCAATCGCCCGATAGATGTCGTACTTCGGATCCTTCGCGACGACGCGCTCGAGATCGGTCGCCGCCGCGGCGGCGTCGCCCAGCGCAATCGCCGCGAGTCCGCGTCGATAGTACGGATCGATCGCTTCAGGCTGCGCCTTGATCACGTTGTCGTAGAGTTCCCGCGCACGCGCGAGGCGGCCTTCGTCGAGGCACAGATCCGCCAACTCCTCCTGATTGCCAATCGCGGGATTGACGAGGATCGTCGCTTCCAGCTGATCGATCCTCCGGCGCCGCGAATACTGGTTCATCGCGACGCGCAGCAGGGCCGCGTCCGGCAGGACTTCCGCGACGATGTACACGAGCGCGCCGAGGCCGCCGCCGAGGATGATGATCCAGAGCCAGTATCCGTCCGGCCGGCGCCGGATGAAGTGCGCGATCGCGAAGGCCTGGAGGATCAGGCCCCACGGAAAGAACAGACGCATCAAGCCCATGGCAGGGCGCCGACTATAGCACTAAGGGGTCGGGTCTCTCTTGAGACCCGACCCCTTGACGAACGCTTCGATCCGATCGGCCGCCATCGCCCCGGCGGTTCGCGCCAGCTCGCGGCCAGTGTGAAACACGGCCAGCGTCGGGATCGATCGGATCCCGAGCCGCGCCGACAAGTCGGGCACCGCCTCGGTATCGACCTTCACGACGAGCAGCCGTCCAGCGTTGCGACCGGCCACTTTCGCAATCTCGGGCGCCACCATGCGGCACGGACCGCACCACGCCGCCCAAAAGTCGACGAGTACCGGCAGTCGCGACTGGCCGACGACAGTGTCGAACTCGGCGGACGACTGGACTGCGACAGGTTCAGCGGGAGCGGATAGCTCGGTCTGGCAGTTACCGCAGCGGACCGACTGGCCGAGATGATCGAACGGGAGACGGTTCGATTTTCCGCAGGAAGGGCAGGGGACGATGACGCCGCGGGCGTCGAGGCGGAGAGCGCTCATCCTCTTACTTCACCATGGAGATCCATGGAGTTCCATGGAGAAGATTGGGTTGGCTGGGGAGCTCTAAACCCGAATTCTCCATGGCTCTCCATGGCCCTCCATGGTGAGCGTCGTGTGCGAGGTCCTTAGCTCTTGCGGCGTCGCCGAATCGCGATGGCTCCCACGATACCGGTCCCGAGCAACACGAGACTCGCGGGCTCGGGAGTAACGAGCGGCCCGCCCGGGGTGAACGCGAGGCCCATGGATGGACCGCCGCTCGCAAACGCCGCGGGGCGGCCGACGCCGGTGAGGAAATCCAGCATCCACTGCGTTTCGACCGGATCTCCCAGTTCAGCGGCGGCCAGATGCGCCTGGAAGGGGTCATGGCTCGTGTTGAACACGAGGTTGAACCGGACGCCGATGTGGTTCTGACCGAACGTCGGATCCATGAACATGATGATGTCCGGCTTGCGGAGGTCGGTCGGTCCGTTCTGCAGATCGTTCCCGACGATCAGCGTGTAGGCCGCAACAAACCCGGGGTCGTGCGTGATCGTCGTCTGACCCGTTGGGTTGAGCACGAAGCCAAGGCCGCCGTTAAAGTCGAAGCTCGTTTCGCCGTTGGTGCCGATCTCGAGGATGGCGACAGGCACGCTGTTGTGATGTGGAGTTCCCGCGCCCACGTCCACCGTGTAGCTGATGGTCGAAGCGGAAGCAGCGGATACCAGACCAAGCGAAAGGACGGACGCGAGCAGTGCTCTCTTAATCATGTGGGGCAAGCCTCCAAAACGGTTTGTATCCGTTACGCAACATTTGTGCCTAAACGGATACTCCGGGGATCCTCCTGAAAAGGCGCCGCAGTCGCCCTGTGGGATGTCTAAAGGCGCGGCCTCCGCTGCCATATACTTTCGGACGGATGCCAAATGACGTCCTGCCTTTCGAGGCCCGCGAGTTCGAGCAGCTGCTCCGAAAACCGAACAGCGACCTGACGGGTCTGGCCGGATTCTTCAACAGCGGCGAGGTGTGGGTCGTCCGCGTGCCCGCGCGGCTGGACGTGATGGGCGGCATCGCCGACTACTCGGGCGCGAACGTGTGCGAGACCGTCCTGGGCCGCGGCGTCCTGATGGCGCTCCAATCGCGCACGGACCGGACGCTGCGGATCAGGACGATGCAGGTCGGCCACCGCAATCTGCCGGTTGAGACGCGGATTCCGCTCGACTACTTCGCGTCGGGCGACGGCCTCGCCAGTTACGCGGACGTGCGAACGCTGTGTCAATCGAACCCGCTCGTCAACTGGGCCGCGTACATCGGCGGCAGCATCTTCACGCTCTTGAAGGAAGAGCCCGTCAAGCTGCCGTACGGTTTCAGCATGCTCCTGCTGAGCGCGGTGCCGATGAACGTCGGCATCGGCAGCTCGGCCGCGGTGGAGATCGGCACGCTGTGCTGCCTCAATGCGTACCTTGGTCTGGATCTCAGCCCGGCGCGGATCGCCAGGCTCGGCCAGATGGCGGAAAACCACGCCGTGGGCGCGCCGTGCGGCATCATGGACCAGATCGCGATCACGAGCGGGCACGAAGGCCAGCTGACGCACATCCTCTGCCGCCCGGGCGAAGTGAAGGGCGAGGTCGCCATCCCGGCCGGCACGGGATTCGTCGGCATCAACTCGATGGTGCGGCACTCGGTTGGAGGCAATCGCTACGGCGACACGCGCATCGGCACGTTCATGGGCAAGCGGATCATCAACGACATCCGCGCGCGCACGGGGCGCGCGCCACTCGACTACTTGACGGAGCTCTCCGTCGCCGACTTCCGCGCGCACTTCACGACGGAACTGCCTGAAGAGATGCTTGGATCGGAGTTCCTTCGCCGGCACAAACAGCACGATGACCCGGTGACGCGCGTGCAACCCGATGCGACGTACCGGATTGCCGGCCCGACGCGTCATCCGATCGAAGAGAACGAACGCGTGTTGCGGTTCATCGAGGCCATGCGCGCCGCGAGCGCCGGTGACCGATCGGCTCTGGTCACCGCGGGCGAGTGCATGTACTCCGCGCACGAGAGCTATCGCGACAACTGCCGCCTCTCGGTGGACGAAGTCGACGTGCTGGTGGAATCCGTGCGGAAGCGCGGTCCCAAGGCCGGGCTGTACGGCGCCAAAATCACGGGTGGCGGGACCGGGGGCACGGTCGCCGTCTTCGGCACGATCGAGGGACTCAAGGAACACGTGCCTCAGATCGCGGAGGAGTACTCGCGCCGCATCGGCGTGACGCCCGATATCTTCGACGGCACGTCGCCGGGCGCGGTCGAGTTCGGGCATCGCCGCTACCTGTTTGGCGCCTCCGGATGGCGCCGGTTCGACATCTAGGCGCGCGACGATGCCGTCTGTCATTCGCAAGGCCGTCGTTCCGATCGCGGGCCTTGGCACGCGTCACTTCCCCGCCTCGCATGCCGTCAAGAAAGAGCTCTTCCCCATCGTCGGCCCCGACGGGATCGCGCGCGCGCTGTTTCACTATCACTTGCGCGAGCTCGTCGCGGCGGACTTCGACGAGATCTGCCTTGTCGTCCAGCCAGGCGAGCAGGCGATGGTCCGCGCGTATCTCGACGGACCAGGTGACGCGTATTTGAAGCGGCTGGCGAAGTATCCGGCACTGGTCGAAGAAGCGCGGCAGATGCGCGACTTCGCGGCGCGGATTCACTTCGCGGTGCAGGAAACACAAGAAGGATACGGGCACGCGATCTTTCAGACGCGCGCGTTTGCCGCCGGCGAGACGATCTTTCTGTGCCTCGGCGATCATCTGTTTCGCGGGCGGACGCAGTCGCCGTACCGGGAGCTGGCGGATCTGGCGCGCGCCTCAGGCGGCCTGAGCGTGTCCGGCGTGACGCGCATCGGACCAGCCGAGCTGAAGAGCTACGGGACCGTCGCGGGCAAGCGCCGGCAGGGCGACCCGCGGTTGATCGATCTGGCGCTCATCATCGAGAAGCCCAGTGTCGAGATAGCGCGCGAACGGCTGCACGTCGATGGCCTGCCGCCGGACACGTGGCTCGCCTGGCTCGGCATGCACGTGCTGACGCCGTCGATCTACGACGTGCTGGCGGAGATGATCCGGGACAACGTTCGTGACAACGGCGAGTTCCAGCTCACCCGCGCGCAGGAAATGCAGCGGGAGCGCCATGGCCATCTGGCGCTCGAGATGAACGAGGCCACGCGCTTCGATTTCGGGATCCCGGACGATTTCGTGAAAAGCGTCGGAGCGTTCTCGAGGCAGTCCCTTTGACAGGATTAACAATCCTGTCAAAAAACAGTACGTCGGGTGCTCACCGCACGCAGGCGAGCGCTTCGTAATTGCTCGACACCCGTCCCGCCACAACCGCCTTGATGAACCCGGCGATGCCGCAGAGCGGAGTCTGGCCGCTGCGCAGTGAATACGGCCGGATGAACACGCTCGCCTCGTTCAGCGGCAGCGTCGCGACGTTGTCGTAGAACGCGCGCTGCTTGCCGTCCTGAAAGAGGTACTGCTCGACGTTGGAGAGGTAGAACGCGCTCACCGTGCCGCCCTGCTTCTGGAGATACGCGCCAATCGCGCGAATCGCTTTCGGACCGCCAAAGTCGCCGCTCACCGGCACCACCAGGTTCCGTTCCTGGAGCGACTTCACGAACTGGTAGTTCTCCTCCGTCGAGAGAAAACTCTGCGCCTGTCCCGCGGCGTCGAGCGACCAGCCGGTGAGGTCGGCGAACGTGACGCTGTTGCCGCCGCGCCCGCCGGCGGCGCTGCCCCGCGTCGTGATGCCGGGCCCGAACTGCTGAAAGGCGTCGACCACCTGCGCCAGCTGCGCGGATTCATCCGCAGTGAATGTGAACTTGTGCGTCTGCGTCAGGTGCTCCGTAATCCGGGCCGCGTTCTGCTTCGCGAGCGTCAGATCGGTCCCAACCGCCAGGAACGCCTGCCAGACGTGCTGAATCGGCGACGTCCGGTCCAGTCCCGCGGGCCGGGGCTTCGAGAACAGCAGCGAGATGAAGTCCGCGCGGTCCTTTGCGAGCTCGAACACGGCCTTGAACATCAAATGCTGCATCACCGCCTGACGCCGGATGTCGATGACGAACGCCATGGCCGGGCGGACCGCGGCGATGTACGTCAAATTCTGCTCAGGCCCGACGCCCAGGTACACGCCGCCCTGCACGCCGCGTTCGTGAAGCATGGTGAACACGTGGCCGATTTCTGGCTCGTTCGACGTGTAGTTGTCCGTGATGCGGAAGAAGCCGCCAGGCTCGGAAATCTCCCGCTCCAGCGACCAGAACTCGGCGTCCGACAGTTTCTCGGGCAGCGCCGCGGATGTGACCGTCGCGGGTTGCGCGGAGAGGGAGGCACAGAGGGCCAGCAGAAGAAGAAGCGATGTGGTCTTGCGCATGGATTGGAAGATAGTAACCTGCTTGTATGCGCGCCGTGCGCGTTTGCACATTCGTCATGGCCGGCGTGGCCGCGGCCTTGTCCGGGCGGGTCGCCGCGCAGCAGCCGCAAGAGCCGCTGTTTCGCAGCAGCACGCAGACGGTGCCCGTGTATGCGACCGTGCTCGACACCGTCGACAGCCGCCTGGTCAACGGCCTCTCTCGGGCGGATTTCGACGTCCTCGACAACGGGCGCAAGCAGCCGCTCACCGTGTTCGACAACGGCGAGCAGGCCATCAGCATCGTCATCATGCTCGACCTCAGCGGGAGCATGCTCGGCAACCTGCCCACGCTGCGGCGCGCGGCGGTGCAAATGTTCACGCAGCTGCGGCCGGACGACAAAGCGCGGCTCGGCGGGTTCGGCAACCGGATCGTGCTGAGCGAACGCTTCACGAACGATCAGGATGAACTGATCCGCGCGCTCTGGTTCGATCTCGTTCCAGGCGGAGACACGCCGTTGTGGGGCGCGGTGAACGTGTCCATGACGGCGCTGGCCCACCTCGATGGCCGGCGCGTCGTCCTGGTACTGAGCGACGGCAAGGACACGGCCGCGAGGTCCGGCCGTCCGGCCGTAACGCTCGCGTCGGTGGCCGATCGCAGCCAGGCGGAGGACTTCATGGTCTACGCGATTGGCCTGGCCAGCCGGTCGTCACCGAGCGGAGGACGCGGCTACGGTGGCGGGTACGGGGGTGGCTACGGTGGCGGGTACGGCGGCCGCGGCTCCGGAGGCGGCGACGAACCCGATCCCGGATTAAAGGTGCTGGCGACGGAAAGCGGCGGCGGATACTTCGAGTTGCACGACACCGACACGCTCGGCCCAACGTTCGAGCGTATTGCCAGCGAGTTGCATCATCAATATTTGCTCGGCTACACGGCGCCCGAACGCGACGGCAAGCTGCACGCGATCGAAGTGCGCGTGAACAAGCCGGGAATGACCGTGCGGGCGCGGAAGAGTTACCTCGCGCCCAAGCCTCTGTCGACGGCCAATAAGCAATAACCAATGGCCCGATAGTCAATACACTATCTCCATGAAGATCGTTGCCGTCTCGGCCATCATCCTTTTCGCCGCCATCGCGGCCACGGCGCAGTCGCCGGCTGGAGCAGCCGCCCAGTTGGTGACACCGACCGGTTCGATTTCAGGGACGCTCCTCGTACCGAAGGCCGACAAGAAAATCCCCGTCGTGCTCATCATCGCCGGCTCTGGGCCAACCGACCGCGACGGCAATTCGACCGCGCTGCCGGGCAAGAGCAACACCTACAAGATGCTGGCTGAAGCTCTGGCAGCCGAGGGCGTCGCGTCGCTGCGGTATGACAAGCGCGCGATTGGCGAGAGCCGCGCGGCCGCCGGCGGCAGCGAAGCCGGCCTGCGGTTCGACATGTATGTGGATGACGCTGCCGGATGGATCGCGCAGCTTCGGGGCGACGCCCGCTTCTCGCGCGTCATCGTCGCCGGCCACAGCGAAGGGTCACTCGTCGGCATGGTCGCGGCGAACAAGGCGAAGGCCGATGCGTTTGTCTCGATTGCCGGCATCGCGCATCGCGCCTCCGACGTGATCCGCGACCAGTTGCGGCCGCAAATCGGCGCCATCGCCTCGCTCTGGCAGGACAGCGAGTCGATCCTGACCTCGCTCGATCAAGGCAAGGTCGTGGATCCGCTGCCGGCATCGATCCAGGCGATCCCTGGGCTCGCGTCGCTGTACCGGCCGAGCGTGCAGCCGTACATGATCTCGTGGTTCAAGTACGTGCCGTCCGTCGAGATCGCGCGGCTGAACATCCCGGTTCTGCTACTGCAAGGCACGACGGACATTCAGGTGAGCGTGGACGAAGCGAAGGCGCTCAAGGCGGCCAAGCCAGACGCGGAGTTGGTACTGATCGATGGCATGAATCACGTGCTGAAAACGGCGCCCGCCGATCGCGCGCAAAACGCGGCGACCTACAGCAACCCGGACCTGCCCATCGTGCCAGAGGTACCGAAGGCGATCCTGGCGATGGCGAAACGGTAGTGACAGGGTGTATTGGCTATTGCGTTATTGGTTATTGATCATTGGCTGAGCTAAGACTCAAGACAGCCAATAAACAATAATCAATAACCCGATAACCAATACACTGACACCAATGAAACTCTCCCAGATGAACTGGATGCAAGTGGAAGCTTCGCTTGCCCGAGATCGCCGCGCCGTCGTGCCGATGGGCAGCACCGAGCAGCACGGCTATCTGAGCCTGGCGGTTGACGCGATTCTGGCGGAGCGCGTCGCATGCGAGGCTGCCGAGCCGCTTGGCGTGCCGGTGTTCCCCGCGCTCAACTACGGCATCACGCCGTACTTCCTCAAATACCCGGGCACGGTTAGCCTGCGGCTCGAGACCTACCAGCGAATCGTGGCGGACATCCTGGAGAGTCTCGCGGGCACCGGCTTCACGCGAATCCTCTTCGTGAACGGTCACGGCGGCAACATCCCCGGCGGATCGATTCTGCAGGAATGGATGAACACGCACCCAGGCGTGACGGTGAAGTGGCACAACTGGTGGAACGCGCCGCGAACGGCCGCCGCCGTGGCCGCCATCGACGAAGTCGCCTCGCACGCGTCGTGGATGGAGAACTTTGCCTGGACGCGACTGCCCGGCGTCAAGTCACCGGGCGGCACGAAGCCGATGATCGACCTCGCCCGCATGCGCCTGATGGACGCCACCGCCGTACGCGCCTACCTTGGCGACGGCAACTTCGGCGGCGCCTACGAAAAGCCGGACGATCTGATGATGACGGTGTGGCGAACCGGCGTCGAAGAAACCCGCGACGCGCTCGAAGGGCCGTGGAGCTAGTTGGGAGCTAGTTGGGGTCAGGTCTTACATCGAAGCATCGGCGGAAAGGTTCAGGCCGATGCTTCGATCTA
>Ga0163162_10003633_pt1 | contig 14788 bp, 12 predicted proteins | sample S55metaG_FD_115310 | JGI IMG/M metagenome (GOLD analysis project Ga0163162, IMG submission 115310) | Switchgrass rhizosphere microbial communities from Kellogg Biological Station, Michigan, USA - S5-5 metaG | ecosystem: Host-associated > Plants > Roots > Rhizosphere > Soil | place: USA...
AACAGAAAGCGGTTGGAGCGACGTCAATCCACTCAAGGTACTGCGGCCCAGGAAGTGAGAAAGGAGTCAGTGGTCAGTGGTCAGTGGTCAGTGGTCAGTGGTCAGTGGTCAGTGGTCAGTGGTCAGTGGTCAGTGCATATATTGAGTTAATGACAAATGAAAAAAAGAGCAATGATTAATAAACGGAACACAACCACTGACCACTGACCACTGACCACTGACTACTAACCACTGACTACTGACCACTGACAACTGACCACTGACCACTGACTAATCACCACTAAGATGTCGAACCCTTCAAACAACCGCACCCTGGTAAACTTTCTGCTTCTCCCATTTCTTTTTTTGACGGTTGCGCTTCTGGGTGGGCTACGAGTTGATGCAGAGAGTCGAACGTTCGTCTTCATCCCTCCTCCGCTGGTCACGCTTTTGCTCGCGGTCCTGTTGATGTTGCTACTCGTCCGCGGCGGTCTTCTTAGATTTCATCAGTGGGTTCGAAGCGACCTTCCCACTCTCACAAATGTTGCGCACATCTGGATGTTCATTACGCTCTTTTTTGCCTCGGCCCAGGCTTTCAATTCGGTACTGCCTGAACGCGGTCTGCTCCATTGGCTCTTCGCTTTCTTCTTTCTTTGGACACTCTGGAACAATCAGTTTTCGTCGTTCGACGCGCGCAGGCTCTTGCGCAGTCTTGCGATATTGTTTGGGACCGCTTTCATCCTCAAACATATGTTGTTGGCGAGTCTATTTAGTCCGGAAGGTGGCTGGCTCAAGCGTGTAGCAGGAACTCTATTACAAGGAGTCACGGCCGGCCTTCTTGACGCGCCAAGCTTCGCACCGGCTACCGGCTACATCGCTTTCTTCACACTCGGTCTCTACGTGGCGGGATTGATTCTGTTGGCCTTTGCATTCACTGGCGACGCGGGCGAGGCATCAATGATTACTCACCCGGTTGTCGAAGAGTATCGACAGCTTACTGCTGCGGAGCGACTCGCGGTCCGCGAAGCAATCATGGACGACGAGCCTTTCAAGACAAGTTCGAACGATGAAAAGCACCTGATGAACTAAGATGAACTCAGAACCTCTAAGCCGCGCAGCACTCAACAAGCTGCAACGCGACACGTTTACTTACTTCAAGAAAGAAACGAATCCCCTTAACGGGCTCGTTCCCGACAGCACACGTCCTGGATCTCATTGCAGCATCGCTGCCGTTGGATTGGGACTCGCATCTTACCCAATAGCAGTTGAACGCAACTTCATCTCGCGTGAAGAAGCAGTCGATCTTGTACTCGCGACCTTGCAATTCTTTTGGCAAAGTCCGCAAGGAACAGCACCTGACGCTACCGGCTACAAAGGGTTTTACTATCACTTCCTGTATATGGACTCGGGACGGCGCGCATGGGAATGCGAACTCTCGACTATCGATTCGACGATTCTAATTGCTGGCGCACTTACTGCTGCCACTTACTTCGATCACGAAACAGAACAAGAACAGAAGATCCGCACTCTCGCTAACGATCTCTATCTGCGAATGGATTGGCTGTGGGCCCTCAATCACGAGGGAAAGGTTTCAATGGGCTGGAAACCGGAATCTGGTTTTCTCCCGTGGTGTTGGGAGGGATATAACGAGTCAATTCTCCTTCACGTCCTCGGTCTCGCATCACCGACGTACCCCTTGCCGGTGGAAACCTACCAGGCCTTTACCTCAACTTATGCTTGGACCGAGATCTACGGTCGGGAGCAGCTTTATGCTGGTCCCTTATTCATTCATCAGATATCACACCTATGGATAGACTTTCGAGGCATTCAAGACGACTTCATGCGCGTTAAGGGAATCGACTATTTCGAGAATAGTCGCCGGGCTACTTACACACAGCAGCAATATGCGATCGACAATCCTCATGGGTTCAGAGCCTACAGTAAAAACATTTGGGGAATCACTGCTTCAGACGGACCAGGGCCGGCCATGCTCAACGTCGACGGGATCAGCCGAGAGTTTTTTGACTACGAAGCTCGTGGAATTCCTGACGGACCAGACGACGGTACCATTGCCCCCTGGGCAGCTGTGGCGTCATTACCTTTCGCGCCTGAGATCGTTTTGCCGACACTTCGGTACTTCAACGAAGCTTATCCGGAGATGACGAGCAAGTATGGATTCAAGTGCAGCTTCAATCCTACATTCGCTGCCGAAGATTCAGGCGGGAAGGGGTGGATATCTAAAGGTTATTACGGCCTGGACCAGGGTCCGGTTGTGATCATGATTGAAAACTACCTCTCCGGGTTCTTATGGGATTTGATGAAGAAGTGTCCATATGTAGTCAGCGGCTTACAACGAGCCGGATTTAAGGGCGGCTGGTTATAACAAGTCAGTACTACCTGCGATAGCGGATGGGTCAGAAATCCGAATTGAAGAAGATCAACCACCAAGACACAAAGACACCAAACCACTAATTGGAGAAATACTTCAACCTTCCAAGTTTGTGACTTCGTGTCCTGGTGACTTGGTGGTTAATTTTTTTCAGACCCACCTTTGCCACAGTCCCGTAGCGCATCCGTTTCCCGTCATCAACCCGCCACCGTAGTGCTGACTACGATGCAATGGGGGCAGCTGGCTAGATTCAGGACACACTTTCAAACTGAAAGACTCAAAAACTCCCTAAAAACACTGGGCACGCTTTTCGCTTTGATTACCGGCGGGAGGATTTATGGAAACAACCAGAGTCACAGTTGATGAAGTTAAGCAGCGGATGGATCGTGGTGAGCAGTTCGCCTTTGTTGATTCTCGGAACCCGCAAGCATGGGCCGAATCGGATCGGAAACTGCCCGGCGCTATCAGAGTTCCAGCTAACGAACTTGAGCAACACCTCAATGAGATACCCAAAGACCGCGCGGTGATAACCTACTGCACTTGACCACACGAAGGGTCAAGCGCCCGTGTGGCGCAAGAGCTTGCTGAACGTGGTTGGAAGAATGTGCATCCGCTCTACGACGGATTTGATGCGTGGGTAAGCGCGGGATTGCCAGTTGATGCGAAGTAATTTTGTAAGTGCGGCACTCTGTGGCCGCCCTTGTTCCATCGCAGGCCCGCAATTCAAATGAAGCGTCCTCAGATCGATCGAGGGGTGGCCACGGAGTGCCACCCCTACAACCTCAAGCACTGAAAGACAATCAGAGCGGCAGGCCAACTTTTCGGACAAGTTCCTGAAACCGAGGTTCTGAACGCAAGGAGTCGTAGTGTGGATCAGCAACGAGATACTGCATCTGTAAATCATGAGCAGCGTAGGAACGTTCAAGCGCGGAGAGCGAGCGTTCCTTATCTCCCAGACCAATATAAAGAATGGCTAACTCCGCGGGCGAAACGTACTCTTTCGTTGTCTCAAGCTGTTTTAGCAGGGCTTCCGCCTCGGTACGCTTTCCTGCCTTTGCCAAAGCGTAGCCCAGATAGCATTGGGTACTCGTATCAACTCCGGCAACGCGCATTGTCTCTTGATATTCAGTGATTGCTTCGTTGTACTGCCCCATCGCATCGTAAGCATATCCGAGTATGAAACGAGAAGCTGCAGAGGTCTTGTCCATTTCGAGCGTTTTCTTCATTTGCTCTACAGCTTGTGCGTACTGACGCGCAAAGTACAACGTAAAACCGAAATTGTTATTGCTCCTTGTGCTCAGCGGATCAAGTTCACGTCCCCGACGGCTTTCAGCGATCGCCTCCTGATGCCGTGCCAACGTGGCGAGAAAACTCGCGTAGGCAGTGTGCACGGTCGAGAGATTGGGATTTAACTCGAGTGCACGCTTGAAGTCTTGCTCAGCGCCCATCCAGTCCCAGGCATCGACTTTGATCAATGCTCTCACACGATGTGCCTCAGCTTCACCCTCGTCCAATTCCAACGCCTTTCTAACTGCTGCCTCAGCTTTCGGCATGGCCTCTTTAGGATCAAGGTAGCTATTACCTGCCATGTTGCGATACGCAGCGCCCAGCATGGCGTAGGCAAGCGCGTATTTGTTATCTATAGCGATTGCCTGATTGTAATACTCTACGGCCTTACTCAATCCTTCCGATGTCCCATTCGCTGAGTAGAAGCGTCCTTTCAACAAGAGCTCATAGGCCTCCGGATTCACCTTGGCATCTTTGACTAACTGCTGCTGATCCGCATTCGTCAAACGCAACCTTAGCTTGTCGGCGATCTGCTGTGAAATCTCCATCTGCACGGAAAGCGCATCCGTCGCCTTGCGGTTAAACTGCTCACCCCACATCTGAGTCTTATCGGATGTGTTCACCAGTTCAGCACTGACTTGCAACTGATCGCCGCGCTGCAATACTCGTCCTGTTACAATCGCCTGCACACCCAGAGCTCGTGCCACTTCCTGAGGATCCACTTCCTTGCCCTTGTACTTGAAGACTGAGCCTCTCGAGATAACTTTCAATGAAGGCAATTGTGAAAGACTATTGATGAGACTCTCGCTGAGGCCATCAGACAGATACTCCATGTTTGGATCACCACTCAGGTTTGTAAACGGGAGAACCGCCACGGAGGTGATTGCGACTGACTTACGACCGAGATAAGCGTAGTAGAAAATTGCGGCGGCGATCGACAATATGAGCACAGCTGAAACTATTAGCACGACACGCTTGTGCCGTTTGATTTCCCCCACCACAAATTCAGCACTCGAGATTGTGTGCGCCGCACTGACGTCAGTTGTCGGTTGAGCAATGGGGTTCGACATCGACATCACTCCGCTGAGGGGCAACGCCGTGCGTTGACTTGTTCGTCGCGCCTCCTCTTCCGGAGTGATACTGCGCTCAATTTCTGCTTCGACTTCCAAACGTTGTCGTAGGCGCTTCAAGTCAACACTCAAGTCTTTCGCCGTTTGATACCGCGTCTCACGTTCCTTCGTCAGTGCTTTCTCAACAATTCTTTCCAATTCACCGGGCAAGGATCGCTGGTACAACAGAAGTGACGAGGGCTCGCGATGGAGAATCAACGCCAGCACGTCAGTCGTTGTACTACCCTCGAAAGGCAGTTTGCCAGCTACCATCTCGTAAAGGACCACGCCTAAGCTCCAGATGTCTGTGCGTGCGTCCACTTCCAGACCCCTGGCCTGTTCTGGCGACATATAGTTGGCCGTACCCATCACTACTCCAGGTTCGGTACGGGCATCAACCACTCTTGTTGGGGCTTCGAGCTTTTTCTCGCTGGGCTCACTTGCAGTTTCGTGCGCCAGCTTCGCAAGTCCGAAGTCGAGGATCTTCACATAGCCATCGCGGCGAATCATCACGTTCTCCGGTTTGATGTCGCGATGGACAATCCCTGCGTCATGGGCCACCGATAACGCATCGGCGATCTGGCTGGTGAGGCTGAGCGTCTCACGTAGGTCCAAAGCTGAACGCTTCAGATGCTGGCGTAACGACTCTCCTTCAATATATTCGCTGGCAATGAAGTGATGACCGCCCTCGTCACCGATCTCATGGATCGTCATTATGTTCGGGTGGTTGAGAGATGAGGCGGCATATGCCTCACGCTCAAACCGCGCGAGACGATCTTTGTTCTCGGTAAGTTCAGCGGGTAGCAGTTTGAGAGCTACCTGGCGGCGAAGCTTCGAGTCGTAAGCCAGGTAGACTTCACCCATGCCGCCAACACCGAGCAGAGATCGAATTTCGTAACGACCGAACTGTGAATCTGGCGAAAGAGTAGTGTTTTGTTCTTTAGGCAATGGTTATCTTCTATTACAAAGCAGCGACAAGAATGCAGACTGCGACGTTATCAACAGACTGGCTAACAGCCATCCAGCCGTCGTCATTACCAGTGTAATTACACTTCTGTCGTTGGATAAGTGAGCGAAAGTCGGGGGACACGATCGTCAGTTAGTTTGGTCAGGTTGTTTTGAAGTTATGCTGGGCGTCGGTAGAGCGTTCACAGTTTATCCGCAGACAGGTATCGTGACCAGAGCAAAATGATTCGTCGCTACGCCCACGTGATTTATCCACAGATTTACCGATTACTCAGATTGTTTTTACTCTGCGCAATCGGTGTAATCTGCGGGTTTATGCCTTGAGACCTAAGCGATGGAGGAGAGCGGCGTAACGCGGGTCGCCATGAAGGTTATTAAAAGCGAACCACCATTTAACCCACGGTAACCTTATCCCGCTGCGTTGTTCGTAATCTTTTTCCAGCCATGCAAAAGCTTGATCCTTGTCACCAAGACCGGTGTAGACCGCAGCTAAATACTGTCCGATCGCTTCGCGCCGGCCATACTTTTCCTCGAGTTCTTTCAATATTGCTAGCGCCTCAGCACGTCTGCCCGTCACAGCGCAGCAATATCCCAAATCGCCTAAATACCTGCTGGCCCTTCCAGACAATTCAACTGTCTTTTGAAACTCCTTCAGCGCCTCTTCATTTCGTTGCGCTTTTAGGTAAACAAAGCCTAGCTCGTCGTGAGCACCTGGAAAGTTTGGATCGAGTTCGATGATCCGCTGACACTGGGCAATCGCGGAGTTGAGATCATTCTTAAGCAAATATACTTCGGCCACGTTTTGACCAATCACTGACGACAGCGGATCAAGTTCCTGCGCCCTCTGAATCTCTCTTAACGAATCATCAAGGTTCCCCTGGGTTCTGTAATAAATAGAAAGAAAATGGTGCGCCGATGGGTAATTCGGGTTGAGACTGATGGCACGCTTATATTCCTCAGCAATCTCTGGCCATCGCCACATCTGCTGAAAGATGACTCCTGACGAGGCATGTGCTTCAGCGAGTGAGTTATCGATCTCGAGCGCACGATCAGCTGCAGCTCTGGCCTTCGGTAACGTTTCGCTTGATGGTATGCCAGCATACTCTTCCAGCAACACGTAGGAATCCGCAAGCCCAACATGGCCCAGAGCATAGTTTGGGTCGCGATTGATCGCTTGCTGAAATTGCTCTATCGCCTTTGTCAATCCGTCGGCAGTCCTCTTATTCCAAAAATAACGACCTCTCAGATAGAACTCGTACGCCTCTGCGCTAGTCGTGTCGCGTTCGGTCAAACGCTTTTTCTCTTCGCCAGTCAGTTTCAGCCTTAGCTTCTCTGAAATCTCGCGCGAAATGTCTTGTTGTAAACCCAAAACGTTACTAAGTTCGCGGTCGGATTCACCTCCCCACAACTGCGTTCCGTCAGCTACATTCACAAGTTCGGTGCGAAGGATCAGATGATCGCCCTGTCGCAGTAACCTTCCCGACATCACTGCTCGCACGCCAAGTTGTCGTCCTACTTCTCGGGGATCAATTTCCTTCCCTTTGAAGTGAAAGACCGTTGAGCGCGCCATGACTTTGAGTTGTGTCAACTGTGAGAGATTACTGATGATGCTTTCGGTAATACCGTCAGAGAGATATTCAGAGTTTGGATCATTGCTCGCATTGATGATCGGAAGGACGGCAATCGAATCAATGGCGGCAGTCGATCGTGCATAGTAGAAGAAGTAAGTAAGAGTCGAAATCGCAATGATTGCGATGGCCAGAAGAATTACCAGTATGCGGCCGTTATCTTTGATCAGGTTTGCAGTTGAGTGATTAATCGATGCTGTTACTGGTGACTGTGCGCTGACTACAGGTGCAGTTTCAAAAGACGTTCCGAACCCGTCGCCCGTTTGAGGAGGTATAGAGCGTTCGAGCCTTGCGTCAAAATCCAACTGCTGCTTCAAGCTTTGCAAATCAAGCTGCAGATCTTTTGTCGTTTGATATCTCTGTTCTCTCTCCTTGCGCAGCGTCTTCGAAACGATCCGTTCAAGCTCGATGGGCGCGTCTCTTGAATAACGAGCGAGCGGTTGTGGTTCTTTGTTGCTAAGCACTGATGCCAATACTTCGGTTGACGTTGATCCTTCAAATGGCAAACGGCCAGTCACCATCTCATAGATCACAACGCCGAGACTGAAGATGTCTGTGCGCGCGTCTATCTGCAGACCACGCGCCTGTTCCGGCGACATGTAGACGGCCGTACCCATAACTACGTTTGGGTCCGTATTAATAAGAGGCCGCGTCGGTGCTTGAGTGCTAACCAATTCTGGCGTAGGTCCATCGGTAAGTTTCGCCAGACCAAAGTCCAAAACCTTCACGATGCGATCATGTCGCACCATAATATTTTCGGGCTTGATATCGCGATGAACGATGCCAAAGGCATGAGCTGACGAAAGTGCACTCGCTGTTTGGATTGCAACATCGAGAACGTCGTCGAGATTCATCGGGCCGCGTCGGACTTGTTCTCGCAAGACCTCGCCGTCAATTAGCTCAGTCGCAATGAAGTTCACATCGTCGATCTGTTCGATCTCGTAGATGGTAATGATGTTGGGATGATTAAGTGCTGAAGCAGCCTTGGCTTCCTGCTCAAAGCGTCGCAAGCGTTCTTTATTAGCGGCGAGATCAGACGGAAGAATTTTGAGGGCGACTTTGCGATCAAGCTTCGTGTCCCAGGCAAGGTAAACCTCGCCCATTCCGCCTTGGCCCAGTTGCGAACGAATTTCGTAGCGCCCCAGGTGACTGTTCGGACTGAGGGGTGAACTCATGACTAGATGCTGCAACCTTTCGACGAGTGCAAAGACAGCACTTTTCTTGTGAGGCAAACATGCGGCATTCTAACGGACTAGATCATAGAGAGCCAGTTTTAGTAACTCTTTCCATGGGTGTCGGGAATGCAAGGACTACACATTTCACTTTTGAGGTCCAAGCTTGCGCTCAATGTTGGGAATCGAACGAATCTGAAATTCCGGTTCTATAGTCTTTGCGAGTAGCAACGCCTTTTCGTAAGCCGAGCGCGCCTCAACGGCTTGCTCCTTTGCAGCAAGAACATCACCTAACGTCAGTTGCACGTCCACCGCATTGGGAGCCAGTCTCACTGCCGCCTGTGCTTCTACCAGAGCCAGTTCAATTTGCTTTGCGACGAGCAGGTTCTGAGCCTTCTGCATGTGGCTTATCGCCGAAGCAAGTGGAACGTCAAAATGTCCATCGAACACAAACACTCCGTGCTGGATCACCGCTGTTGGCGCGAGCCGCTCGAATTGTTCATATGGATTAAGAGAGCGAGGACCAAACTCGAAACCTGATAGCGTGCCTGCGCTGATCAGCACCGGACCATCTATTGATTCGGGAACGTCTACCTGTTCGTTCAGCCACAGCGTAACCACGGTCGGCAATGGTTTACACGGTATTCCGTTGTATTTGAAATCCGCTACTCCCTCTCCAAAATAAGCGAACCAACAATCTTTCACTCCGCGTTGATCCAAATAGTGCTTCGTCGCTTTGAGCTGTTGTGCCCAGTCGACATTCGAGTCAGTGAGGTATTTGTATGTATTCGATGGCCCTCCCCACAGTTCATTAGCGTAGGCAATGTAGACCGGAAACGTGCGTAACGAAGAAATCGCATGTATCAGCAGTAACGCCATGACGAGGTAGATCCATCGACGATTCTGTCTCACAAGGGTCCACGCAGCACCACCAATGAGCACTGCGAGGAATACATAAACAGGCAGAATGTGGCGCACGCCGATGTTCATCCCAACCGTGAACGCTACTATCAAATAAAAGAACGGTGGAATGATTAAGAATAGAATTTCTCTCCAGCAATTCAGACGACGAGTTGCAATTGCTGCGACACTCAACAACAGGAGCACCATAAAGCCGATCGTTGATTTGATCAGGAAGGCGATTGGAAAATAGAACCAGACGCCGTGCGCATAAATCTTTCCGAACACGTAGCTGGTGTAGAAGTTTGCGGTTAACCGCACATCTGCGAGGCCGTAAAGATATGATTCGGGCAAAACATGGAATCGCGCCATCGTGGAGACTAGCCAAATCTCGTGGGGCTTTAGTTCGTGAACGTAAGCCGTCAACGGTGGGTTCAGTTGCAATCCATTAGGCCGCGCCGCATAACGGAAGCCATAAAAGGCCCACAAGATCGCCACGGCTATAATGCTAATGGTAACCAATGAACCTGCGATCTTGAGTGCGTGTTTGCCAGAGGCTTTTATCGTTTGATGATTTACAGTGATCAAGTAACGCACTACCTCGAAGACCGACAGCAATAACAGTATGGGCAAAACAAGCAACCCCGTGTGTTTTGCGGCGAGAGCAAGACCTGTCGCAATTCCGACTACGCTCAGTCGCCATGCTGACGGCGTTCTCACGTAGCGATAGAATGCGTAGACACTGGCAAACATGAAGCAGGAGAGTGCGGCATCAGTGGTGACCAGCGCACCATGGGCCAGTAGGTTCGGATCAAATACCAGTAACGTGAGGGCAATAAAAGCGGCGCCTGTCCCAAACATTTCCTTCGTGCCGAGGAAAACAATCAGGGCGAGAAGAATGGTAAAGGTGGCAGCTGCCATGCGAGTGCGGAGCAGAATTTGATCTGCGTTGTTCTGATAAAGGAACTGCTTGCCGCCAAGAAATGCGTCTTCCTTAAAGAAGCGGTCCTCCAACTTTGGCGTGATCAGCGGCGATGACAATAGCGGGATGGTGGCCAACAGTTTCACCATTGGAGGGTGTTCCGGGTTGAGCCCAAAGTCCGCGTCAGTCCAGGTTCTGTAGCCTGCATAGATGTGGTCGGCTTCATCCCAGGTCTGCGATTCTTGTCGTATCGACAACAACAATTGAAGACTGAGAATGATCAGAAGACAGACGACGCTTGCAGTAATTAGTACGGGTGTTCTTTTCATCATTGGGTTTGGCCGCTGGCGAGATAATGACTCCGCGAATCTGATGGTCAGATACTGTCCGCGGAAGCGGGTGGGTCAGCTTTGACACTAGGACGATAAATCAATGTTAGTTTTTCGCTCAGGTAGGAGCGACATGTTTATAGACCGAACTCCTCATGAGTTGTTACGCCGAAGGCGCCGAATGGTAAGAAATCTGTTGGCTATAAACATGTCACCCTTCCAGGCCGAAGAGATTGATCTTGCGACCCTGCAACTCTGCCTAACACGGGCAACTTTGTCTTTCAACCGCCCGCGATTGCGCCGATGACATAAAACGGTTCTGCTCCCGACGCGATCTCCTCGGGCAGCGGATCGTCCGGCGACTTGTGTGTGATGTCCTCGCCGCAGGCAAAGAATCTAAGGAACGGCCTGCGCTCTCCCGACACGTGCTCGCGAATCGTCCCACGCAACATCGGATACTTTGTCTCCAACGCATCGAGGATCGATCGTCGTGTCACATCGCCATCGAGTTCTACAGTCACATCTCCGCTCACGCCCGCAAGCGTACGCAAATGCGCCGGCATTGCGACCGAGACAGTCCGAATCATGACAACGTCTGTACCTCCACTGAAAGCACTGCCGGAAGATCTCGAACAATCGGGGCCCAGGTGTCGCCGGAGTCGGCCGATGCATAGACCTGCCCTCCAGTTGTGCCGAAGTAGACGCCACATGAATCAAGCGTGTCGACAGCCATCGCATCGCGCAACACGTTGACGTAACAATTTTCTTGCGGCAGCCCCTTGGTCAGTGCTTCCCATTCGTTGCCACCTGAACGGCTGCGGTAGACGCGAAGTTTGCCATCGGGCGGATAGTGCTCGCCATCGCTCTTGATCGGCACGACGTAAATCGTTTCGGGCTCATGCGTGTGAACGTCAATCACAAATCCGAAATCGGTCGGCAAGTTTCCGCTGATCTCTTGCCACGAGTCGCCGGCGTCGTCGCTGCGCATAACGTCCCAGTGCTTCTGCATAAACAGCACATTCGAATTTGAAGGATGCTTTGCAATGTGATGAACGCAGTGGCCCACCTCTGCGTTTGGATCGGGAATGTACTGCGAGTGGAGTCCCTTATTAATAGGCTTCCAGGTGGCGCCACTGTCGTCACTGCGAAAAGCACCCGCTGCTGAGATGGCAACAAAAATTCTTTCCCCATCCAAAATGATCGAGTGCAGGCACATACCTCCTGCGCCGGGTTGCCACTGAGCCCCGGTACCGTGACCGCGGAGTCCCGGAAGTTCAGCCCATGTTTGACCACCATTTGTTGACTTGAACAATGCGGCGTCTTCAACGCCGGCATAGACAGTGTTCGGATCGTCGAGTGAAGGTTCAATATGCCAGACTCGCTTGAACACCCATGGTTTCGCCGTGCCGTCATAGAACTGATGAGTCGTGAGAGGTTTGCCGGTTTCAGGCGAATCATCGTAGACAAACTTATTACTTTCGCCTTTCGGCATGCCGTCCGGTGTGGTTGTCTCGCCAGCCGGAGTACCGGGTTGGAACCACGTTTTGCCACCATCGTCTGAGCGTTGAATAACCTGGCCGAACCAGCCGCTGGTTTGGGAGGCGTAAAGTCGGTTCGGATCCGCAGGTGATCCTTTGAGGTGATAGATCTCCCAACCGGCAAAATGAGGACCACTCACGTCCCACTTCTCACGTTTTCCATCTGCGGTAAGAATGAAGGCGCCTTTCCGGGTGCCAACGAGTACTCGCACATTGCTCATCTTTTGCTCCTCCTACGCTGATCGTCTTATATACAGGTACCTCTAATAGTACGTCGAACGGCAACTCCCGGAATCGACAAGAATAAGAAGAAATCTTACTAGCGATAACCCGAATCCTCACATTGCCATGTGGGCAAACAGACGGCTTCTTTGCCACGGAAGGACACAATATCCAGCGAACCATCTGCACGCAACCATCTCAATCGATGCACTAACACCGAAGGTGTTCGCTAATTCCAGCCCAAAGTTTGCTTTGAAACCCTGGGGATACATATCCATTGTTGTTTGATCCTAACCCTGAAAGGGTTGCGACTTCCGCTATTACCGAGGCAATGCGTTTCCCCAGGGTTGCCAAAGCTCAACCCTGGGCTGGAATTAGCGAACACCTTCGGTGTTTAGCGTTCCGTCAGAGAGTTTTCAAAAACGCGATCAGCGCCTTGCGTTCTTCCGCTGAAAGGCTCAATCCATACTCATGTCCTTTTACCGCTCGCGTTCTTACACCATAACCGCAGAAACCTGTGGGCACGTAATCGTCTCGCAACCGTCGTGGATCAAACCAATCTTCCAGCGTTGCCACTGACCCATTGTGCTCGAAGGGTCCACGGTACCAGAGGCCTTTCAAAGAAGGGATCTTGTAATACCCAGTACCTCTGCGAGTGTTGAGCGCCAGGTTGGCATCGGTCTCCACCGACATGTTCAGGACGTCATTTGTCACTCGATCTTGATCGGATACTTTGAATCCAGCCACGGGTGTCAGCATGTTATTTGTATAAAGCGGAGGCGTGTGACAGACGTCGCAACCCTCAGTCATAAAAACTTCCCAGCCTCGTGCAGCCAACGCATCGAACTTGTTTGGATTGTCTGGCGGTTTGAGTGAGTAGATGTAGAGCGCCAGCGCGTAGAGTTGTTCATCGCTATAGCGGCTCCGGGTGGACGCGTCAGGCAGTTTGCCAGCCGGACGGAACTGATCGTAGAGAGTAAGATTGTCGGCGCCCTGGTTTAATGCCGCGTAGCGCATTAGATCACCGATCGTGCGATGGCGGTTCAGTCCTGTGCTGTCGAGATAGAGCCGATCCTTTACACCAATCAGGTCCGGTATTGCGGACGGATAGAATGGACTTGTGCCCTGACGCGCACAGGAACCGGGCGTGATCGCCTCCATAACGGAAGCTAACTCGGAAACAGACATTCGATCTGCCCGCGAACTCGCATCGTCTTTAATCCAGGGGGCGCCGTAGCTGCGACGGATAAACTTTCGGAAATCTGCAAGAACCGCGTCTTTGTTTTTGGCCTTTGCTTCTTCGATTCGCTCCTGATAGCCAAAAGTGCGATCGTCAGGGAAATTCCCCTGGGCACCCTTGATTACCGAACCGTCTGGCATCACGCGGGTGTGACAGTGAGCGCAGGCAGAAAACCCGAGCTCGACTTTGCCTTTTTCTCTTACCACATATCGCATGTTAGGCAACACGCCTTCACTGGTTACAGGCACATTGTTCTTAGTAAACCAGTCCATTCCACGAATCTCTGAAAAGAACTCGCTGTCAGTCTCAAACTCTATCGGTGCGTCGAATACCATCTCCCCGGCTTTGATCCAATCAGCTTCTGACTTGAATTTCGAAGAGTCAAAGATAATCTGCGGCTCTTTGTGCTTCAGTTCTTCCATGTAGCCGCGTGGCTCACGATCAGGACGATAGATCGGGTAACTCTTGTAAATAGGACGCACAGGAATGCGGTAGTAGTAATCCGAAGAGATGAGTTTTGGAGACACGCTCCGGTCCGCGAGCGGAAGCTGAAGCGACAGCATCGCCTGGTCGTCCCACGTCCTGGGAATGAATGTCGCTTGTTTGGTTGCAGCCTTTTGACCCAGGCTGAGGCCGGAGATGATCAAACCGGATAACCCGAGAACGAGACTCAACCAAACCGCTCTCGGCCTAAGGAAAAGGCGTCCAGGTTCGGTATGTTTATTAGTGAGTTTCTGACTACTGTTTCCCAAGTGGACCAACCCCCCTTCGTCAGTGCTGCAGCTCAGGCGAGTCTAATTGATCGCGAGGAATCGCCGGCTCTGATCATAACGACAGGTGACCTCGGAGGCCAACCTTAATACCCGTTTCTTAACAATCTGCATCATCTGCGTAGCAAACCGTCAAGGTCTCTTTTTTTTTGACAAAGTTTTTGAAAACACAGTGATGAAGTAGTCAGTACCACACGTGGGTCGATTCACCATCGCCAACTAATATTTTGGAATGTGATGTTGACCCACGCGCTACCGCGCTGTGGTACTAACTACGTTTCCATAAATGGACCGTACTGGGATCGACCATTAGAATTTTGCGCACGTCAACTGTGAT
>Ga0163162_10003634_pt1 | contig 14785 bp, 11 predicted proteins | sample S55metaG_FD_115310 | JGI IMG/M metagenome (GOLD analysis project Ga0163162, IMG submission 115310) | Switchgrass rhizosphere microbial communities from Kellogg Biological Station, Michigan, USA - S5-5 metaG | ecosystem: Host-associated > Plants > Roots > Rhizosphere > Soil | place: USA...
AATGAGGAATCACGCCAGGATAAGGCATTATATATTGCGGCAACCAAAGCTTGCCTATTGTTCGCATGCATATTGCGTTAATTATATTGTAGGTGAACGTCAGCGTAGATATCATTAATACAACCCCACTGTATCTTCGTTATAAGTAGCTGTTAAAATATCTTTTAAAAATTCACGAAAATTTGCTTCAAATTTAAGGCCATTCTTACGATCATATGAATATAGGCCAAGGCTTACACTTTCATCTAAACTATTATCGGTGAATAATGCGTAAGAGAACCTGTCGCAAGCATCCAAATTCAAAGGTGTCGAGGTATATTGTTTAGTAACACGGTGTATGATGGCACTGACTGGCTTATCAAGCTTTGCTGTCAGAATTTCCATTGCGCAACCAAAATTGACAATAAAGAACCCTTTTTCTGGATTGATTTTCAACCATTTATTATTGATAAATGCTTCTAAGCCAGGTTCGATAGAACGCAATATGGTTACCCATCCTGAGTCTTTATGCGTATTTAAACCTCTATTACAATTCATATTTTTTCGAAAATGGTTAAAGGTAAGATGTGAGTCACCTTTATTGTTAACGGCCTCCCCAGTTGCTTTAGCCCAATACTGCTCCGGAATGGATAAATGTTTTAAAACATTTTTCAGAATATCGATGGCTAATTCATTTAATTGCATCGCTAACGTCACTAGGCTTGGAGGATATACTTCTTTCCAATATCGCTGCTCGAGAAAAAACTGCTCTACCTGATCAATCTCTCTTAGATAGTAGCCCTCATGAGGCAAGTTAAATTTATCAGGCGTATAAATATCGTACCCCCTATAAATATTATCCTCCGAATCGATATCGACTTTTTTCTGATAAAAATTTTTCGCAAATTTATCACCAGCCATCAAGTCGATATATTCTGGTATTTTTATTAAAAAGAAACCATCTGAAAGCGCCGTATCAAACCCATTAGGCGAATCAAAAATAAGTTCTTTTTCTTCTGAGATCATTGAACGTTGCAAGCAATGATGAGAAGTCGCTTCTGTACTTAAAATTCCAGTTGAAAGTGCAATCATGTGTTAGCCTAGCCTCTGTAAAATTAGGTGACTTTGACCTTGGGATGAAACTCATAGCCCATTTGTTTAGCTTTTAACTGTTGAAACTCAAGGAAAGTTTGATAAAACAGTAGATTGTTATTTTCATATTGATAGAGATTCATATCAAAACGCGGACCAATATAAGTTCCAAAGGAATATCTATCCGGCTCATTAGTATTTTTTACAATTTGTTTTACATGGTGGTCCACTGCTTGCACGCGTAGGGGCAATTTTGAGGTAAGCACTTCAAAAGCATGACCCAAATTAATCGTAAAATAACCTGGTTCAGGATCAATTGGGACCCACTGATTCTGTGTAAAAGCCTCGAGACCGGGTTCAGGACTATATAACACCGTGATAAACCCGCTATCTTTATGCTTCGTGATCCCGATGTTTTGGATTTTTGAACGATAGTGGTTAAAAATACAATATTGAAGCGCGGTATCTTTTGCTGCACCACCCGTAATTACATCCCAATATTTATCAGCGATACCTAGTTTTCTAAAAATATTTTCAACTACTAATAATCCCAACTTATTCATATTTTTTAGTAAAGTATCCAATTCACTAGGGAAATATTTATTCCATCGTGATAGCTCAAGCTGCACTTGCTCAACTTGATCGTGCCGATCAGAGTACCCCAAAATTGAATCATCATAACTAAGCGTATTAAACCCCCGATAAGGGTCATCAGAACTATTATTTTTATCTTTATAAAAATTTTGACTAAACATAATGCCGGGTTTAACGTCCATTGTTTCAGGAATTTTTACAAAAAATACTCCTTCTTCTAAAGCGGTTTTATAGTCTTCCTCGCTATTAAACATCAACGTATTGTTGTTAATGTATGCTTTAGGAAACCTCATTTTTAAAAGACACTTATCATCTGTTTTGATTGACATAACTATTCCTTATCAAAGCTATTTATAAATTTCATTATCGTTTCGGTTAATATGTTCACGCGATTTGGCATAAAATTTAAGCTGCTGGGTTTTTTCATATATATAAATACCGGTATCATAATCTGTGCCAAACCGGCAGGAAGAAAAATGCCCCCAACTCCATCTATCTTCAGCCCTCTTCGCCACCGCTTGTTGGGTAACTTTATGCAATACAGCTGCAACAGGAACATCTAATTCTTTAGTGAGTATCTGCATTGTTAATCCAAAATTTATTTTAAAATAAGCTGGCTCAGCACTTAATTGCAGCCATTCACCATCTTTAAATATTTCTAGCCCTGGTTCCGTAGAACGCAAAATAGTGATAAAGCCATCATCGCGATGTTCTTGTAAACCCAACGTGTCCATTTCTGGCCGAAAATGATTAAAAGTTAAATGATATGAACCCTGTCCATTCGAGCAACCACCTGAGGCTTTATCCCAAAATTGATGCGGTATATTTACTTTTGCCAATACGCTTTTGATGATAGTTGTCGAGATTTTACATAATGCCTCACCAATGACAGCAACTTCAGACGGATAGTGTTCTTGCCAAAAACGTCTCTCTAATAGAAACTGCTCAATTTGATATTTTCTTTTATGAAATCCTAAAAGTGGGTCGCCAAAAACATCATGCGTCATTGCACTGAACCCCTTAAATTGTCTGCTGGGATCATCGAAATTACTTTTAGGCTTATAAAAATTCTTTGCAAATGTATCTGCAGCCGTCAAATCAACTTCGTCTGGTATGCGCACAAGAAAAAAACCGTCTTCTAATGCTTTTTCAAACCCCCGGTCATTATTAAAAATTAATCTGTCTTCTACAATTTCTGCCTTTTGAAGATAATATTTGTTGTCGTTACTCATTGTCATTTCCTTAAATTATTTACGTTAGCGCCTTAAGAAGTTAAACCAAAATCTGTGTAATGATCGTCCCAAGTTGTTTTATTAAACTCTTGCAAAAACTCTTCTACTGTTTGATAAACTGATAAAATTTTATTGCTACTGTACTGGTAGAGACACAAATCATTAGGCATATTAGTAAATGCCGCCATGGATACTCGGTCTTTTTTTCCATTCACTTTATAAGTTTGAGAAACTCTGTGCAGAACGCTTTTCACACACACAGGTAATTTCTCCGTTAATATTTCAAATGAACGACCAAAATTTATAATGAAGTAACCAGGGACAGGATTTATATTCTCCCACTTTTTGTTTATATAAGCCTGCAAGCCAGGCTCATCTATATACAAAACTGTTACAAAACCTGTATCTTGATGAGTGGGACATCCTGGTTTCTGAATTTCCGAACGGTAGTGACTGCAAGCAAACCAATGCGTACCTTTGTTTTGCACACAATGGCCCGTAACCAAATCCCAATCTTTTTCTGGCACATTCAGCTTTTTCAATACATTTTCTAATATGATGATAGCTAAATTGTTCATCTTGTCGGCTAATTGCTTCACCTCGGTTGGGAAAAATTCTTTTCTTGTTTGTTGATCAGTCAGGATGTGTTCAGTCTGGAAATTAGGACGATCAAAATACAATGATTGATGCTTCTTAAATCCCTTATAAGAATCGTTATGACCATCATTGTCTTTATAAAAGTTATGGCATAAGTTAAGACCCGGTAATACTTCTATATGATTGGGTATTTCTAGCAAAAAGAAGCCATCACTTAAGGCCTTATAGAAATCGCTATCCGAAGAAAATAATAAATCCTTACCCACTATACGTGATTTAGATAGCTGGTAATCCTGGTCAGTAATTTGTAAAGCGACTTGTTTAATCATTTTCATTCCTAGTTCAAGAATATTTTCTAAGATCTTTATAATTCTAATTCCGAAAAAAGTAACCCCGTAAAACTACGGATTGCGCTACGACGCTTAGTAAATAAAATCTAGCTATTATTATTAATCTGTTTTAATGGAGATGAAATGATCAAAGACATCGCGAACAATAGTAGACGTAAATGGTTATATGAATCATATGAAAACAACGCTTGGATTAAAAAGATGGTAGAGGTTTATGTTAAACCCAATCATTGGGAAAACAATAATTCCCCCATTGTTCTTCCTTTCAGTATCCAATCTGCGATTTATGATGGCATCAATGGAGATTTAAAAATTAAGTCATTATTACAAACTGTAAAATCATATGCAAAAAATAAAGTTTTAATATTATTATCTGAGGGCGCCCATGTGCATGCTCTTACTTTAAAACATCATACTTATGAAAATGCTCATTTAGCTATAAAAGAAGAAGCGAACCATTTGCTGGAACGTTTTAAAGATTATTTTTCAGGGTGTGAAGTGAACTTTTGGGATGATTTTGTATGGAAGAACAGTAATTATGAAAAATTTAAAACATTACTGCAACAGGAATATGATTCTAATGAGTCTCTTCGTTCAGTTATTCAGTCAGATGTCGAAAGGTTGCATGAATATATGGACCCACAAATCAGCACCGACAAAAAACTTTTCCAAGAAAAATCCACATTGGATCTTTTAGAGATGTTAACTGGCTTTATGGTAATGCATGCTGAAGGCTATAAAGTTGTTATCTACCCAGGGTCCATGCCTAATTCATTTTTGTATTTGCAGAATTTTACCGATTTTAACTCTATGTTCATTAACGCTAGCATTAAAATAAGAAATTTGGTTGCAGCTTAATCATAAGGTAATATACCGCACCACTCTAATAAACAGCGTGTACAGGAATACCCATGCAGGCATTAACCACCCCACACGAAACAAAATATAGCGTAAATAGAAAATTGCTAATTCTTTTTGGAACAGGTATATCAGGCATAACTGTTGGTCTTGATCTAACTATAATTAACTCTTCGCTAAGCAGCATCCAATCCAGCATTAATGCCGATATTAACCAATTGCAATGGATCATGTCCGGATTTGGCCTATTATTTTGTTCCTTCCTCGTTACCATGGGCCGCTTAGGTGACATATATGGCCGAAAAAAACTATTAATGCTTAGCTTAGTGGGTTTTGCCTTAGCGTCAATCTGCGCCGGGCTATCAAAAACAGTAGGAAATCTTATCCTCATGCGCATGCTCCAAGGGATTTGTGGTGCAGCTATTTTACCTTGCGGGACAGCACTAATCGCTAATACATTTCCGAAAGAGGAGCAAGGCAGAGCGCTTGGTATTTATGGCAGCTTAGTTGGCATTGGAATAGGTCTTGGGCCATTTATTGGTGGAATTCTGAATGGGATATATGGCTGGCCTGCTGTCTTTTTTATTAACGTGCCTATCATTTTATTAAGCCTGTTAATTTGTGCTCCTTGTTTAATTGAATCGAGGACATTACAAAGAATAGAAGTTGACTGGATAGGCAGCCTTTTATTAGCTTTAGGGCTTGGTGCAATGACTTTCTCGCTTAGCAGCGTCGAACATACGGGTTGGCTTAATGTTAGCGTGTTATTAGGTTTAATACTTAGCTTAGTCTCTTTTATATTTTTTTTCCGTTGTGAAAATAAAGCCAAATCACCAATTTTTCCACCTTATCTACTTAACAATGAAGGATTTCGCCTTGGCACACTGATTTATGCAGGCTCCGTATCATTTCATTGGCCGGTTCTTTTTTTAATGCCTATTTATTTACAAAAAATTCTGCAATATCAACCTTATTTAGCTGGAGCAGTTTTAGCTAGCATGACATTAATGACTATCATTTCTCCAATGGTCGCCGGTTATTTTTTCGATAAAGATAAGAAAAAATTTATATGTCATTCTATATTTTTTATAAATAGTATTAGTTTACTTATGTTTATATTTTTAGACTCAAATGGTCCACTTTCACTTATTCTTACTTCATTCATCCTTTACGGATTAGCTTGGGGCGTAGGCAATGGCGTAGCCACGCCAATTGCATTATCAACACTCACCACCACAAACGATGCCGGCGTTATATCAGGCGCGTTGACTACTGCACTCAATATCTTTGCAGTTTTATCATTAGCCATCAGTGTTAGCTTATTTAATATTTTTGAAAAATCAGCGCTGCTAAAGCAAGTGGATTTCAAATCAGCATTTGTATATGGAATGCAATTCTGTTACTTATTCATATTAATCGCTACGCTTTGTAGCTGGTATTACGCCAATAGATTAATAAAAAAAATCTATTCTTAACCTGTAGCTCATTCGTCGTCCCGCGCCTGCGCGCGGGACAACAGCCCCATCAAAGAATCGTTTTTGCTTCGGTTTCACTTTTGTGGGTGTTGGGGTGGTAGTTAGATAGGAATTGAATTAAGGTTTGAATGGGTAAGGGTTTGCTGAAGTAATAGCCTTGGATGAAATCGCAATTTTTACTTTGTAGGAATTTTAATTGCGCTTCAGTTTCTACGCCTTCTGCTAAGGTGTGAATATCTAATTCTTTGGCCATCGCTATGATAGCGGAAACAATGGTAATACTGTCGTTGTTGGCTGGAATATCTCTAATGAATGATTGATCAATCTTTAATTTATCAACGGTGAAACGTTTAAGATAACTTAATCCTGAATATCCAGTTCCAAAGTCATCTACGGCTAAACTTAATCCTATGGCAGTAAATTCTTTGATAACAGCAGTAACTGTTTCATCCAAGATTGCGGTTTCTGTAATTTCTAATTCTAGATAACGTGGGTCAAGGCCAGTGCTGGTTAACACACGTTTAATCACTTCAATTAAATTTTCTTGGCGTAGTTGTTTTTCAGATAAATTGACTGCCACTTTTAAATTAGTGAAACCTTTATCATGTAGCATGCGTGTTTGCTTACAAGCTTCGTGAAAAATCCACTCGCCTATGGGAATAATTAAACCTGTTTGTTCGGCAAGTGGAATAAAACGCATGGGAGAGATAAAACCATGTTCGGGATGCGGCCAACGAATTAATGCTTCCATTCCGCAAACCATACCGGTTTTTGCTTCTACTAACGGTTGGTAATAAAGTTCTAATTGCTTATGTTTTAAAGCATCGTGCAAATCAGTTTCTAATGCTAATTGTTTTGGTAGATGTTCGGTCGTTTCGCGGCGATAAAACGCCAACTTATTACCGCCAAACTGCTTGGCATCCAACATAGCAGCGTCTGCACTCATTACTAAGGAATCCACATCATTGCCATCTTTATTAAAAATACTGATACCAATACTGGCAGTAACTTTCACGCCTTGTTTTTCCAAATATATAGGCTCATCCAATGCGGAAAAAAGCACTTTAATTTTTTCATCGCCATCGCCCGCATGATATGGGGCGACAAGAATATTAAACGTATCCTTGCGTGACAAGGTAACAACGTATCGCGTTTGATTCGGCTTAGATCGTTCTTGCGCCAATTTATTCAGGCGCATGGCAACTGTTTTAATAATAATATCGCCAGCTTGATGGCCTAAACTATCATTAATCATTTCCATGCGATTTAATGAAAAACAAATTAACGCAAATGTTTCGGGAGTGTTTTTGACAGCTTTAATCATCGCTTCAATGTATTGTGGCAATAAGCGCTGGTTTGGTAAGCCAGTTAAAAAATCGTGATTAGCTTGGTAACTTACTAAGGTGTTTTCTAATTTTAATTTCAAGGAATCTTTAAACCATTGGGTGCTACGACGATTAATTCCTAATAAAAAGAAATAATATACTAAAGTAAAAACACTAATTAATTTATACATACTTCCAGGTTGAAAAAGACTCCACGCAACCAGCGGCATCATGATAATGGTTAGGGTAACAACACATAACTCAAAAACACCTATTGTACCGGCTGCGTAGCCATTGGCAAAAATAAGCAACGCGATAATCGCAACATATTGTCGGAACACATTATCGGTAGGAATTAAATAAGAACTTAAGCCCCAAGCAATTGCGCACATGGACATGGCAACAGCATAAGCTAGCAACCAGTTTTTTAGCGCGAATTTTGCTTTATATTTTTGATAAGCAAAATAAACTGCGCCAAGATTTGCTAATGCCAAAAAGTAATAAATTGCCCATGCAATTAATATAGGCATGGGCGTATGTCCATAAAAGTTCGCAATAAAAGCAATACCGACCGGGATACCGCCTATGGTTCCTGGCAAACATCCTCGATAAAGATGCTCAATTAACTCAGCTTTTACTTGCTGGTCAATATCAGCGCTTTCTTGCTGCGATATTTGCTTTTGCTGAACGACAATATTGTTCATGACGAAGATTATCCTGTGGTTGTTTTATTTGTTGTATAGCAATCTTTGAGTGCATCAATTTTTACGCTAGGATTAATCCCTAACACATAAGCGGCTGATCCACCCTTCACCCCTTGAAATGGCTTTTGACCTTTATATAAAAATTTGTCGTAAGCAATTTCGTTAATTTTTTTGGAAACTGGATAGTGGTGAGTAATGTTTTCACTGATGCCATTGGTGAATTCAGCATAGGTAAAATCATAGCCTTTACTAGCGATATGACCCGTACATGCCAAATCTATTTCCGTTGATAGACCTTTACCACGACAATCTTTAGCAACCATGGCAACCCAAGTATGAGCCATTTTGCCTTTTTTAAAGGTTTTGCCATGCAAAAATGGCTCGGAAAGTTCTTCGATTAAAGCAAAAATTGGCTTCATTTTAGGGTAAAGTGACGCATTGGGTTGGAAGGTATCGGTAATATCTTCGCCAATTGCACAAGCAACGACGCGATTATTATCGTCCACCGCCACCACGCTTAATCCATCTTTAACCGCTTTTTGAATCACTGCTTGCACGAATGGTTCATATTCGTGATAAGCAATACCTAAATGTTTAGTGATAGGTTCATCATCACAAAAAGTTTTAATAAATAAATCTGCAGCAGATTGCATATGCTCTCTACCTAAGGTACGCAAGGTGTACCCCGATTTTGTTTTTTTTGCATCTATAACCTTAGCCATGTTGTTCTCCTTCTTAGAATGTTTATTAGCAACCTCTAACTTTAGTTCAACAATAAAACGATCAATCAAGCTTTTGCTTGCATTGGTTAACACACAAATAGTGGCCGTATCGCCGGTTAGCATTAACTGAAATTTCTTAGCAAGCTCCAACGATGTGCGCGGGAAGCTGACATTAAAATGAAATGGATAAGAAACTTTTTCAGCGCCAAAAATTGTAATTAACTGATCACGTAAATAATTTGCATGCTCGACATTTTCAGCTACCATTTCTTTCAATTTATCCACGCCTTTATCTAATCCTAATGCGCAAAGTGCGTTATAAAACATTAATACATTTAAACCCGAGCGAGAGCCGGTAATGGTCACGTCTAATATATTGCCGACGTAATCAATGCTACGTTCACTTTTTGCAAACGATACTTCAAAAAATTCTTTTCTAGCCAAAATAATGCCGCAGGGTTGCGACAAACCCGGATACTTATGTGCTGACACTGCTAATGTATTTACCCCTAGAGCGGCAAAATAATCAGGCACGTCACCAAATGGTTTGATGATAGGCAAGACAAAACCAGTTAAGGCTCCATCCATGTGTATGGAATATTTTGGCTTGCGTTTGGCGGCGTCTAAAATTCTTTTGATGCCTGGCACATCATCAATTGCGCCTGTTACTGTCGTGCCAATGTTGGCAACAACAATTACTGGACTGTATGGATGCGCCTCCAAGTGCAGCAATAATTCTTTTTGAAAATCATTCAAACTAATAGAACCATCGCTATTTGCAGCCACTGCCTTAATGTTCAAACGTTGAATTTCAGCAATTTTCGGTATGGAATAGTGCGTTTGATTTTTGGAATAGAAAACCGTCGGTGTTAACAATTGCTGCACTATGTTTTTATGTTCATTAATTTGATCTTTAACGTCCAGCATTTTTTGTAAATGCAGAGCGCGAGCTTTATAGTCATCTAATGGAATTTTATTTAAAGCAACTGTTAATGATTGTTCGGTTTTAGTTAGTTGTTTGATTAAATCGTCATGGTGAATCAAGGTATCAACATCGTTAGTAATTAAATATCGTTTTGTCCACCAAAGACCGGCAAAATTTCCTTCTGTTCCACCTGTAGTTACATAACCTCTCGCGCCATCTTTAGGTAAGCCATAATATTGTTCGAGAATAGCGATTAATTCTCGTTCATGGCGTTTAACTTCCATCAGTGAGGTTTCAGAATCTTTGAATGGATCACCAACATTATTAAGCAAGACATTGGCAAGACTTCCTGGACGTATGCCCAAAGACTTGTTATCAACAATACCAAGATAAGTTAACAAAGAAACAGGGTAGCCTAATTTATTCTTTGCTAGTGAATCGATATGTTGTAGAAGGTCCTTATAATCATTTTTTTGATTATCTTCTATGACCTTTAAGGACTTAGGCGTGACTCCTTTTGTCCACATAACAATAACCCGCCTCCTCGTTGAAGTTTGCATTTCCTTGCCTTCATCTCACATCCTTTCGAATATGATAACATAATAAGAAACACCTTCTGGATTAGGTTTTTAAGCACTAACTGATAACTTTATGGTTTTATTTATATTAATTTTCAGCGCTGACAATTTTTAAGAAAGCAGGAGAGTTAACATGAGCTTATCTAAGAAATTGTTTATTCTTGCGGGAATAATCGGGATAAGTTCGCTTGGGATCTTTCATTTACCACTAACCTTTTACATTAACGCGCTGATTCTTTTTGGCTTTACCTTTTTGCTACTACAGTTTTTTTTAGCTAATTCCATAAAAAAAATGCAGACTACGCTCAATCAAAGTCAAAAAGCCTTACAGCAATATCAAGAAAAATACCGCCAAGATTTGAAACAAGCAACCAATCAATTACATATGGAAGTAACCCAACGCCAAGCAATGGAGAGCATGTTGGCGGAAAAAAATGAAGGCTTTACCCAGCTTGCCCAATACGATCAACTCACTACCTTGCCAAATCGCGTATTTTTTAATGAATCACTTAATCGATCCATGTTAAATGCCAAACGCCATAAAAAGACATTGGCCATTTTGCTCATTAAACTTGATGGCCTCAAAGAAATTACTTCTGCATTAGGCGAAGCTGAGACTAATGCAGCGATTAAAGAAGTGAGTGTAAGGCTTTCGAATGCAGTTCGATCGGATGATATTTTAGCGCGCTTAGAAGGCGATGAGTTTATTTTATTACTTCAAGATATCGGCAAGCCTAAATTTGCCAGTATTGTTGCCAAAAAAATTGCACATGCTTGTTCATTGCCAATAAAAGTAGATTCACAAGAAGTATTCTTGCAAGCAAGCATTGGCATTTCTGTTTATCCTAACGATGGACAGTCTTTGGAAACCTTATTAAAAAACGTAAACACAGCCTTAGATTCTATTAGCCGTAGTAGCGGTGGCAGCGCATATCAATTTTATTCGAAAGAGATGGATGCCGAAGCTCACGAATATTTACAATTAGAAGAAGCTTTGCGCAAAGCAATTCTAAACAATGAACTAGAACTTTATTACCAGCCTAAACTCAACATTAAAAGCAGCATGATTGCTGGTGTAGAAGCATTATTACGCTGGCAGCATCCAGATCTTTCTAATGTTAGCCCTGCCGTTTTTATTCCGATTGCGGAAGAAACGAATTTAATTATTCCGCTGGGAGAATGGGCGTTGCGCGAAGCATGCAAAATGAATAAACATTGGCAAAACGAGGGCTATGAACACTTATCGATAGCATTAAATTTATCGCCTAAACAATTTTATCACCCAGATATTGTCGAAATTATTTCGAATGCTTTAAAAGAAAGCGACTTAAATCCTGCTTATCTTGAGTTAGAAATCAATGAAGCAACCGTGATGAACAACATGGAAAAAGCAATTGAAATACTAGAAAAAATAAAAGCGCTTGGCGTACACCTTGCGATTGATCATTTTGGCACGGGTTACACTTCCATTAGCCACCTTAAGCAATTCCCAATTAGCAGCTTAAAAATTGATGCTAGCTTTATTAAAGGCATTCCAACTAATGCGAATGACCTTGCCATTACAAATGCATTTATTGCGCTTGCCCATCATTTTGGTTTAGAAGTTGTAGCGGAAGGCGTAGAAACAGCAGAACAAGTAGAGTATTTGGCGACACAAAACTGTGACATGGTTCAAGGTTATTACTTTTGCCATCCTTTATCCGCGCAAAACATTATTCAACAATTGAAAAAAATTGCTGATCGAGCCATGTTATAGCTCGCACCCTATAAGTAGTTCCCACCCTAAACTGCCAACACCTTTGGTTTAACTAAGCGTTCAAAATCCTGATATGACAATTGCATTAATTCAGAATGTGAACCCGCATTAAAAGCAATGTGGTCTTGGTGAGCTAATTGACTGGAAACATACACCGGCATGTCATACAAGTTTCCAAATGGTGGCATCGCGCCTACTTCGCACTCAGCAAATTTATCTTTAAATTCTGTTTCCGATGCAAGATCGACATTGGCAATCCCTGTCGTATCACGCAATTTGGCAAAATTAACTTGGTCTTCTGCTGGAATTACTACCATCGCTAATTTACCGTCAATTTTCACCATCACGGTTTTAGCCAGCTGCTTCCCTGAGATGTGGGCGATGGCTGCGATTTCTTGCGAAGTAAATGCAGGCGAATGAGTCATAGAAATGTATTTAACTTGATGACCATCAAGAAATTCTTTGAGTTTTTTGACTGGCATATCAGCACTCCTCATTCAAAACTAATAACCTCATTATAGTCCTGATTGTCTTTTCATGGAGCATAGTGTCTAATTCTAGCCGCAATTTATCATCAAAAGCCGGAGCTTACATGCAACAACTTGATTCCACAGCATCCTTCCCTGCTAAGCGCTGGGCTTTTGTGTTTATCCTGCTTCATCTATGCGTATGGACACTGGCACCCATCCTAGTCAGGTTTAATTTACCGCTAGATGCCATAGAAGGAAGTTTATGGGGACATCAACTGGAATGGGGTTATGACAAGAATCCTTTCCTGAATGGCTGGTTAACAGCGCTTGCTGTCCACCTAGACGGACACGCTGGGTGGATGATTTATTTTTTTAGTCAGTTATCAGTCGCACTCTGTTTTCTTGCTGTGTGGGGGCTAGCAAAAGAAATAGTGCCGCCTGTTTTTGCTTTGATTGCCGTGATGATATTAGAAGGCGTGCAGTATTACACATTTCATGCCATCGACTTTAATGACAATACACTTGAACTTAGTTTATGGGCATTGACGTCTTACTTTTTTTATCAAGCCTTACGCAAACGTTCTACGCTTGCTTGGATTTGCACTGGTGTGTTTGCCGCGCTGGGCATGATGGCAAAATACTATACCGCCGCTTTGCTAGCTGCGATGGCAATTTTTTTATTTTTATTTAAAGAAAATCGCCAACAATTAAAAACACTAGCGCCATATATTGGCTTGTTCTTATTTATTAGCATTATGTTGCCACATATTGTTTGGCTTTTTTATCATGATTTCATTACGGTGAACTATGTGTTTCAACGTGCCAGCAGTGCGCCTAGCTGGACGAATCATTTCTTTTTTCCTGCCCAATTTGCCTGGCAACAAGCGCAAGCTTTTTTACCAGCCTTATTATTGTTTTTAGTGTTATTTATCGGGAAAAAACCGCAATCACTGCCACCCTCTTTTACTGTTAAAACCTTCGACCGACAATTTTTATTTGTCGTTGGCATGGGTCCTTTTTTATTAACTGTTTTATTGTCTTTGTTGTTAGGCATTAAATTACGCGCTGGTTGGGGCATGCCATTACTTTCATTGTGGGGCATTTTATTAGTTAGCTATTGCAAACCGGCGTTAACAAGAATCAAACTTCATCGTTTTATCGCCGTCATTTTTTCCGTCATGGCATTGCTTATTATCGGTTATTGTTACGCATTGATTTACCCTAACAGTCCATCGAGCGCCAACTTTCCCGGACGCGAAATTGCGCAATCTATCACGCAAATTTGGCAAGAAAAATTTCATCGCCAATTAAATTACGTCGCAGGTTCGCGTTGGATAGGTGGCAATATTCAATATTATTCGGCTGATCATCCTGCTGTATTTGTGGAATGGGATTTACGCAAAGCGCCATGGATTAACTTACAAGATTTACAAAAACAAGGTGCCATGTTTGTTTGGGATATTAGTGAAGGTGAAACATTGCCAGCGACTGTCAAAGCCCAATTTCCCCTATTACAAGAACAAGTGTTAACTTTCCCCTGGCATAGAAACTCTCAGTTAGCGCCTGTAAAAATTGGTATAGCCATCCTAACTCCCCAGCCTTTTTGAGGGTGTTTTCCCCTCTTTTTTAGCCTGTATTTTGCAGGAACCCGCCCTTAAACAAAAGAAAAGAAAATCCTCTTAACCTATTCTTTTTACTAAAAAAAATATATTCCCCCATTCCAGTGACAAGTAGAAAATATGAACTACACTTAGTTTATACCTCCTGTAATTAAGACTATTTTAAGACAAGAAATTTTTATAATAAAAACGAGGACTTGGGGATGGGTACGTACGAAGGTCAGAAGCTTATCGCTTCTCTGATTAGACGATTTTTCCAAAAATCGCTAGTTGGCCTCGGGTCGTTTGTGCTCTCAATTTCAGCTGTTGCAAACCCTGTCGTTGATAATGTTGCTGCCGGCCAAGTCTCTATCCAACAAAATTCCAATACCACTACGATTAATCAAACCAGCCAAAAAGCTATTGTTAATTGGCAAAATTTTAATATTGGCGCGCAAGAAGCAACTCACTTTAATCAACCCACTGGTGGCGTCACCTTAAATAGAATTAATCCCTCGCAAGGAGCATCA
>Ga0163162_10003635_pt1 | contig 14780 bp, 10 predicted proteins | sample S55metaG_FD_115310 | JGI IMG/M metagenome (GOLD analysis project Ga0163162, IMG submission 115310) | Switchgrass rhizosphere microbial communities from Kellogg Biological Station, Michigan, USA - S5-5 metaG | ecosystem: Host-associated > Plants > Roots > Rhizosphere > Soil | place: USA...
AGATCCACGGACACCAGTCAGCTCGTAAGTGCCCCCTGCATTTGTCTGTACGACATTTACCTGGTCACTTACGGCCACGCCGGCAACACCTGGTTCATTGCCGTCGCGGATACCATTCCCGTTCCCGTCAACAAAAACACGGCCGGACACAGTGACAGCACTGGCAGACTGTTGCCCATATCCCGCCGCTACAAGTAAAATATAAATCCCTATGATAATGATCCGTTTCATATTCGATAATTAGACAAAGATACAGCTGGATCGTTATCTGCCGCAGAGCCTGGCACTAACGGCGTATTTTCAAGCCTCAGGATCAAAATTTTGCCACGAAAACACCAAGACTCGAAGAATGAATCAAATCCGCGCGCATTTGTTCGCAGAACTTTGCAAACGTGAAATCTGGGCAATTAAGGGTTGGATTTATAGAACCGCTCCACTACATACCAAGCCTTCTTCTTCTTCCCACCATCCGACAACAGACCCTTCCTATTCCAGCCTTTTTGAAATACCGGATGCATTCTTACCGGGGAACGAAAGTCTGACAAAATCCACGGACAGACACCCGCAAGAAATGGAATGTGTTGAAACATTTTTAATTGATCATTGTAAACGCTTTCCTGGTAGTCTTCACTCCAGGAACCGGCGGCATCTTTTGGTTCAAAAGTGTTTCCGTACAAAGCCTCTGCGCCAAACTCTGAAAAAATGAGTGGCTTATGAAACAAAGATTTCCAGGTAAGGTTTTCCGGTGCACAGGGCCACGGGGTGTACCAACCAAAATACTCGTTGACTGAAATGATGTCGAGTTTGGCGATAACTGAGTCACTAACGATGACCGTTGAATCTTTAAGACCTGAATTGTAAAGCGCAGCGGTGATTAGCCTGGTTGAATCAATAGACCGGCATAAATCGGCTAGTGTCCAAATTGCGCGCGTTCTTGCGGAAGAAGGGGAGGTTTCATTGGCCATGCTCCAGATAATTACACTGCACCTGTTCTTGTCCCGGTTAACCATTTCCTTCAACATCACATTCATCTTCCGCTGGATGGTGCTGTCCAGGAAATCGATGCCCTGGTAAACCGGTATCTCAGACCATACCATCAACCCCAAACTGTCAGCGGCTCTTACCATATATTCATTGTGGGGATAATGAGCCAATCTCACGAAATTGCAACCCAGTTCCCTGGCCCGGGTAAGTAATTGAATAGCGTCTTTTTCAGAATAGGCCCGCCTCGCTTCCTGAGATATTTCCTCATGAATATTTATGCCTTTCAGGAATACTGGAACTTGATTTAGCAGTATTAGACTGTCTTTCACTTCAATCGACCTGAACCCGATTTTTTCAGTTATTGCATCTGTCTGGCAACTAATTTTTACGGGGTATAATTTGGGAGCGGCCGGCGTCCAAAGTTTTGCCTTTATTGGGAATTCAAGGCGTGCCAGGCCGGCAGAATCGGAATTCGTTGTATACTTTATTCCAAGTTCAGGAATCTCAATTGTAATTTGTTGTTTCGGTGTGTTCCCACTTATTTTCACCCAACCATCAACCTTATTTGAACCATCCTTTTTCAACTGAATAAAATAATCAGCGATAAAGGAAGCCGGTTCTTCTATCAGATTTACGTCCCTGGTTATACCGCCGTAATTAAACCAGTCAAAACCCAATCCTGGAATTCCGTTTTTTACCCTGCTGTTGTTGCACCTGACTATGATGGTATTTTCACCGTCTTTGACAAAGTCTGAAATTTCAAAATCAAAAGACGTAAACCCACCTTCGTGACCTCCAATTTTTTGACTATTTATAAAGACATCCGCTTTATAATTTACTGCACCAAAATGAATGAATAATCGTTTGTTTGCTTTCCTGGTATAGCTGAAGCTCTTCTTGTACCATACTGTACTTTCATAATAGGTCAGTTCAGGCAATTGGGAATTAAAGTCGCGGGGAACAGACAGTTCCGGTCCGCCTTCAAATGAATATTCGTAGAAATCATGTTTCCCTGTTGGTTTCTTATCCTTCCATACTGCAAGCCAGTTACCGATTCCAGCGTCCGAGGGATCAATAATAATATGCCATCGGCCATTCAGGCTGATTCTATTTCTTCCGTTTACATTGTTAATTGCGGACTGGGCGTTACCGAAATTGGGGCATGCCAATATAATTAGCAGCAACCATTGCGAAGGGTTCACGCCCGCCCGTACCGAAACGGTACGTTCGGGCGGGCAAAGGCGCCAAGGCTTCGCGTCTTTGCGTGAAACTATTCTCCCAATTTCCATTCTGGTCTTATAAAATGACAAGTATATCCGTAAGGATGTTTTTGCAGATAATTTTGATGTTCTTCTTCAGCATTCCAAAAATCTCCCGCGGGAACAACCTGCGTTACGATGGGTCCGGGCCATTTGTGCGAGCCCGTCATTTCTTCTATTAATTCCTTTGCTGTGTCTTTCTGCCCATCATTCAGGTAAAATATGGCGGAACGGTATGAAGTGCCTCTGTCGTTTCCCTGCCTGTTTAAGGTGGTGGGATCATGAATCTGAAAGAAAAATTTCAATAGATCCCGATAGGATAATTTGGCTGGATCAAAGGAGACTTCTATCGCCTCCGCGTGCGAACCATGGTTGCGATAAGTGGCATTGGGTACATCCCCGCCTGTATATCCAACAACAGTGGAAGTCACGCCCGGCAAATCCCGAATCAGTTCTTCCACTCCCCAAAAGCACCCACCGGCCAAAATTGCTTTCTCTGAAGCCATACGATTTGATTTAAATGCTGAATAAAATTGATGAAAATGTTGCACATAAAGATCGGGGATTTTCCGTGCAATCTTTCAATTGAGAATCGATTCAGGTTCACCTAATTTAGCAGTTAGTATGATCACGGACGACGAAATTCTATTCACCGAAAGTCAACGATTTTCCTTCTGGTGGCTATGGCTGGCTTTAATCGTCCCAAACGGCATTGTACTATTTGGGATTTATAAGCAAGTGATGCTGGGCCAACCTTTCGGAAACCACCCGGTGAGCAACGCGGGTCTTTTCCTGTTAGAAGGCATGGTGCTTGTTATCTGCGCGTTGGTTTTAAGCTTCCGGCTCGATACCCAAATCAGGAAGGATGGTGTATATGTAAGATTTTTCCCTTTACAAATCAGATTCAGACATTACAATTGGAATGTCATTTCAAAGGCCTATATCAGGCAATATCATCCCATTTCTGAATATGGAGGCTGGGGTATCCGGTTCGGACTATTTTCCAACGGAAGAGCACTAACGGTTTCTGGAAACAAGGGATTGCAACTTGAATTTGTTGACGGCAGGAAATTATTGATCGGAACACAGAAAGAAATTGAATTAGCCCAAACACTGGCTAAAATCAAACAACTCAAAGTATAACTGAAATGTCTTCTTTTTAATAGCCCATTCAACGCCAATTATTAAATTGCCTCCTATTCCAGTGTTATTGGAAATCATCAAAACATCATCGTTCGGCTTTAAGGCTTAATATACCCATGTTTTTATCTGTGCATATCTGGTTATGGTCGCTTCTGATTGGAATTGTTGCGTTCCTTATCGCGATTGTGATCATCAGGTGGGGAAGACCAACAAAACCCAGGGATCCCTCAGAAATTTTTCAGCCCTACCTCGCCATCAAAAAATTTGAGAAATCGGGTGCGGCAAAAAAACTCGTTATTGAAAACAATGGGAAGGGCAGGGCTAACCAGTGCACCATCGAAAACCTCGCCGACTCGGGATTTGATTTTGAAATAACGGGCTCACCCCATATCCTTGTTGGCGGCAGTTTAAAGATGCTGGGCAATGCCAACCCTGTTAAATCAGTCACGGCTAAAAACAAATTCCAGTTCCTTATTCACTACCAGGATGATGGTGGCGAAGAATACAAAATAATGGTGAAAGATGATGGCTCAGGGCCAAAACTCCAAAACATATTCCTCTGACCCTGCCGGGTGCCGGTTATTTATCCGGTAGCGCGAATGCCACATAACTGTCGCCCGACTTTGTACCCAATTTTCCACCACCGCAAGCGATCACTACAAATTGTTTTCCATTCACCGAATAAGTGGCTGGTGTAGCAAATCCGGGTGCCGGTAAATCCGTTTCCCATAACAACCGGCCCGACTTCATGCTGAAAACGCGGAACTTACCGTCACGCGTAGCCGCAATAAACAAAACGCCGCCAGCCGTTACCACAGCACCGCCGTAATTTTCTGTTCCGGTTATAATTCCCTTTGCTTTAAACTCGGGGTATTCGCCAAGGGTTACTTTCCATTTCAATTCGCCGGTACTCACATCCAACGCATTCAATGTTCCCCAGGGCGGGCTCAGTGCCGGATAGCCCTCTTTGGTCATGAACTTAATATAGCCGGTCATGCCATAGGGCAGGTTCAGGAAGCTGTCTGGCTTTTGACGAGGTCCTTTATATGCCAATGACTGTTCTTTCTTCTGGTCAAGTACATAAGTAGCAATTGCTTTCACTTCCTCTGGCTTCAGTTGTTTAAAGGCAGGCATCATTCTTCTGCCGGTGGAAACCAATGCGGCGAATTCGACAGCATTGTATTTCTTATTCGCGTCAACGATGCTGGGATAATTGCCTCCTCCTTTTCTTTCCGGACCATGACAAGCCATGCAGGATTGTTCATACAATCGCTGGCCGGCCTGCAACTGCGTTTCTTTTTTTGGCTGTTCATTTTTCATTTCCTTCATGGTGAGAATGTTCACCATTTCATTGGCATTTAAAAACAGCCAACCCGACGCGGAATCGTAGGCGGGACCGCCCCACTCAAAACCGCCATCAAAACCGGGAAAAACAATGGTCCCTTCAAAAGAAGGCGGTGTAAAAAGACTACCCGTTTTGTATTTCCGAAACCTTGTGAGTATTTCCTGGTAAGATGTGTCGGGTACCAGCTTATTCAAATCGGCCTCGGTAAGTGCCTGCCGCACCAGGGCCTTGGGTTGCTGAGGATAGGGTTGTGTGGGCCACAATTTTTCTCCCTTCAATTCAGACGCTGTGGGCACCGGTTGTTCCGTAACGGGAAACAAGGGCTCACCGGTTTCCCTGTTAAAAACATATACAAAGCCAAGTTTGGAAGGTTGGGCAACCGCGTCTATTTGTTTTCCATTACGCGTTACCGTTACCAGGGCGGGTGGGGTGGGGAAGTCGCGATCCCAAACATCGTGATGAACATATTGGTAATGCCATATTCTTTTGCCCGTAGCCGCGTCCAATGCCACCAGGCTGTTGCCGAACAGATTCTGTCCCTTTCTGCGACCCCCATAAAAATCGAAAGAGGCCGAACCCAGGGGTACAAAAACGATTCCTCTCTTTTCATCCATGCTAAACCCCGACCAACAATTCGCGCCACCAATATTCCTGTACGCGGTGCTGTCTTCCCATGTATCATATCCAAATTCACCGGGCCATGGTATGGTATGAAAGATCCATTTTCGTTCTCCGGTGCGCACGTCGAAGGCCCGGATGTGGCCGGGTGCGGCCATGGGGCCTTCATCCACCCGCGACCCCATAATGATCAGATCCTTGAAAATGATTCCAGGCGAAGTAGCGGCTACATAGCGGTCGTGCACGTCTTTGTCCAACCCTTCGTGCAAATCAATTCGTCCATCGCGTCCAAAGGAAGTAATCATCTTCCCGTTACTTGCATCGATTGCATAAAGCATGGAACCTGCAACATAAAAGATTCGCTTTTCATCACCGGACTCCCAGTAGGTGACGCCGCGGTTGTTGTTCATGATGAAATCACCAAAGGTTTTATTTTGATTTGAGTCGCGCGGATTAAAAACCCACTTCTCTTTTCCGGTTCCTGCATCCACCGCCAGTAATTTTAGTGTTGGACTGGTAGCATACATCACACCGTTTACAACAATGGGATTGCATTGAATCTGCGAATGATTCACCGTATCGGCATCGCCGGTATGATAGGTCCATGCCACTTCCAGGCGACCGGCATTCGTGCTGTCGATCTGGCTCAGCGAGGAGTAGTGGTTATTGGTTTTGCCGCCACCGAAGCTGCTCCAGTCAACATCTTTCTTAACTTCAGCAGGTTTACAGGATGCGCAAAAAAACAACCCTGCCAATGCGCAGGGTTGCAGAATTTGAGAAAGGATTTTCATCTTTCGGTTTTTTTATTCCAGCACTTTTTCTATGATCTTGTTGGTCCTCTTGTTTTTCAAAATCACTTTCTTCGCACCGTAGTGCGTCATTTCTTCTTTTACCAGGTAATGATCGGCATCGTATTCCGTCAAATGGCTGTCTTTGCCTACATTGATTCTTCCACGCCAGATGTCGAGTTTCACCGGTTCCCACAGTTTCGATTTTGCAGAGCGGTAAGCGGCGTCAAGAATGCAGTTCACCACATAACCATCATAAAAAGTTTCCTTGGGATTCTTTTTATTTTCTATCGAATCAAACATGTCCATGAACATGTGGTTATAACCCAACTCATTTAATTCATCTCCTACGGGAAACAGCCAGCCCGAATTGCTTTCCGCCTTTTCGGCCACATAGTCGGCGCCTTTGCCGGTGGTAAACATTTCAAAACCGGTTCGAAGAAAACTGTTAATCCAGATGGTGCCTTCGGTTCCCATTACTTCGTCCCGTAAATCCAATCCGCCACGGAAAGTCCAACTCACTTCAAACTGCGCGATGGAACCGTTTTCGTATTTGATCAGTCCAATGGCGTGGTCTTCCGCGTCAATCGGTTTAACCTGGGTATCCGCCCAGCACATCACTTCCACGGGTTTGATGTCTTTTCCAATATAACTGCGCGTAATTTCCACGCAATGGCAGCCGAGGTCAAGTATGCAACCACCGCCGGCCTGTTCAATATCCCAAAACCAATCGGAGTGGGGACCGGGATGTGTTTCCCTGCTCTTGGCCCAAAGAATCCTTCCCAATGCGCCATTCTTTACGCTGGCCAGCGCCTTCAGGAATTTTGGCGTATACACCAGGTCCTCCAGATAACCATTGAAAATGCCTGCTTTTTCAACCGCCTCCAGCATGCGTTTGGCTTCTTCACCATTTCTTCCCAGGGGCTTGGTGGTGATCACGGCTTTCTTGTGTTTGCAGCATAGCATCACGGCTTCTTCATGCAGGTTATTGGGCAGTGAGATGCACACAATGTCAACATCCGGGCGGGCAATGGATTCCTCCATATTCGTCGTCCAGTGATCCACCTTATAATCTTTCGCGAATTTTTTCGCGCTTTCTTCGCGGCGGGAATAAATACTTACAATCTTGTCCTTGCTGCGGTAACCCTGCAGGGAATCTGCATAGAACCGTCCAATGAATCCGGACCCCAGCATCGAAATCTTTTGCATAATAGAAGATTTTAAAAATGAACGCTTCATTAAACCAGGGCAACGGGCTCTGCTTTCGCTGTTTGCCTGGTATTGTCTTTAAAAAAGAGCAGAAAAAATATCAATACAACCACGGCAATTCCGGCAGGCACCATCCAAACACCCGTCCAGTTGGTTACTGCCGTGGCTCCTTCGCCAACGGTGTATCTTTTTTGTACATAACCTGAAATTACCGATCCGATATACATACCCAATCCATAGGTGGCCAGCGAAATCAATCCCTGCGCCTGCGACTTGATACGGTCGCCCGCTTTCAGGTCGGTGTAGATCATTCCACTTACAAAAAAGAAGTCGAAGCATACGCCGTGTAGAATAATGGCCAGGTAGAACATCCATTCCGAACTCGCCGCACTGCCATAACCGAAGCAGGCAAAACGAATGATCCAGGCCACCAAACCAAAAACCAGCATCATTTTAATGCCATACTTCCTGTAGCAGAAGGGTAGCAGCAACATGAAGATCACTTCGGATGCCTGTCCTAACGACATTTTATTTTCTACAAAGAATGTTTTTGGAAAAGCCTCGCCAGGATGTGCAGCGGAGAAAGCGGCTTTATAGGAATCTGTGAGCGATGGATTCGCCCATGCATAATAGAAGGAAAGCGGAATGCAAATGAGCAGGGATGAAATAAAGAAGATCAGGAAAGAACGATCCTTAAACAAAACAAAAGCATCTTTACCGATCACCTGGCCAAAACTAACAGGCCCCTTGATAGTAGGAGGCGTGTTCGGCAGCGTGAAGGCATACAAGCCCATTGCAACCGATGTTATCATCGATATATATAAAATGGTGTTCTTGTCGCCCCAACCCATGTATCCAATCAGGTTGGTAACAGCGATCCATGCCAGCGTGCCCATCACGCGGATAAAAGGAAATTCCTTTTCCGGCGCCGTCATTTGTCGCATGGAAATGGAACTGGTTAGTGCGATGGTTGGTGCGAAAGTGAGGCAATAAAGAAGGAAGGTCCAGTAAAAGGGCAGGTAGCTCGTCATGTTGGATATCAGGTATAGCAACAATGCGCCCACCAGGTTTAAAACGCCCAATACTTTTTGCGCGGCAAAAAAACGATCGGCCAGCATACCCACGATGAAGGGAGAGATGACCATGGCAATTGAAAAAACGGAATACACATTGCCAACCTGGCCCCCGTCAAATCCGATGGCAACCAGGTATTTTGAAAGCTGGCCATACCACGAGCCCCAAACCACAAACTGAAGGAACATCATGACGGAAAGCTGGAGCCGGGTATTCATTTTCATATCGCAAGTGGTTTGGCTTTGTTGGGAGCGAACAATTTACAAAACATTGGGTATTCAGCTCAAAAAAATAATCAGCCGCTTATCCATTTACGAATGCAAATATTTTGACAAGTGAAAGGAATTTCTATCTTTGCGCATCGTTAATTCTTCGTCTATGATTTTCTAAACTGCAACAGGGCCCGGCGTCGTACACACGATGCGCACGAACCCTGGTATTCCATTCTCCTCCCGCAACGGGCGAGTTTTCTATTTTTTAATTCAAATCAATCATGTCGAAGAATACTGTTGAACTCCGTTCAAAATCATCATTTCTGCACCTGCTCAAACAATCACTCACGGGTGAGGTAACCGAGTTTACATCGGGCAGTATTGACCGTGCTATTTTTCTATTGGCTGTGCCAATGATCCTTGAAATGGCACTGGAATCGCTATTTGCCGTCGTTGATATCTTTTTTGTTAATCGTGTAGGCAAGGAGGCGGTGACCACTGTTGCGCTTACGGAATCCATGATCATGATTGTGTATTCTGTAGCCATCGGACTTAGTATGGGTGCTACGGCCATGGTGGCCAGAAGAGCCGGAGAAAAAAATTACAAGGCCATCGGCGAAACCGCAGCCCAGGCCATTTTCCTGGGAACATCCATTGCACTCATTTTCGGTGTCGTTGGGTTTTTCTTCCCGAAACAAATTTTGTCTGTGATGGGGGCATCACCAGCCGTTGTAGCAACAGGCTTCCGGTTTACACAAATTATGTTTTCAGGAAATATTGTAATCATGCTCATTTTCCTGAACAATGCCGTTTTTCGGGGCGCTGGTGACGCGGCAATCGCGATGCGTGCATTGTGGATCGCCAACATCATGAATATTTTACTGGATCCATTATTCATTTTTGGCCTGGGACCCATTCCTGCTATGGGTGTAACCGGAGCAGCTGTCGCTACCACCACCGGACGTGGCATCGGCGTGCTGTACCAGTTATACCATTTCTGGAAAGGCAAAGGCGTTGTAAAAATTGTGAAAGAAAACATTCGAACCAACTGGTCCATTGTAAAACAGATATTGACCTTGTCAATTGGTGGTACCGGACAATACCTGATTGGATCTGCAAGTTGGATTTTCCTGATGCGTATCATTGCTGATTTTGGAGAAGATGTAGTGGCGGGCTATATCACAGCTATAAGAGTCATTGTATTTACCATTTTGCCAGCCTGGGGATTTGCCAATGCGGCTGCAACACTGGTGGGACAAAATCTTGGCGCTGGAAAACCCGAACGTGCCGAGAAATCGGTGTGGCGGACGGCCTTCCTTACCATGTTGTTTTTCATCGGCGTAGCATTCATCTTTTTCTTTTTTGGTGAGCCCATTTTGTCGTTTTTCATTCACGACGCCAAAAGCATTGAGCAAGGAAAAGAATGCCTGCAGATCATTAGTTTGGGGTACCTGTTTTTTGCATACGGATTGGTGATCACCCAGGCGCTAAACGGCGCGGGCGACACGAAGACGCCAACCATTTTAAATTTCTTCTGCTTTTGGCTAATGCAAATTCCATTGGCTTGGCTGCTGGCAGTGGCATTGAAACTGGGCCCAAAAGGAGTGTATATCGCCATTGGCGTGTCGGAAACCCTGCTGGCCATTGCGAGCATTCTTATTTTCCGCAGAGGAAAGTGGAAGAAGGTGAAGGTGTAGGGGTCGGGTGACCGATTGATCAGTTGATCTGTTGATCAGTTGATCGGTGGAATGCTACAGATCGACTGATCAACAGATCAACAGATCAACCGATCAACCGATCAACTGATCAACCGTTCAACTGATCAACCAATCAACTGATCAACTCAATAGCGGACTATCCCTTCATCTTCTCCTCTAATTGCATAACCAACTCAAATAGTTTTTCATATTCTTTGTTCAGGACGCGCAGGTCGTCCTGCACTTTTTTATAGGCTGTTTCAGTTTCTACGAATTTGTTTTTGTCGGCATAGGTATCCGGCGCAGACAGGGCTGCTTCCAACACAGATTTTTGTCCGTTTAACGTCGCCATTTTTTCTTCCACCAATTGGAATTGACGCTGCTGTTTTTGCAATTCTTTTTTTATATCCTTGTCAATCGGCGCAGTTTTTATCGCAGGAGCTTCTTTTTTCGGTTCGACTACAACGGGTTCTTTCTTTATAATCTTAGGCTCTTCTTTTTTTTCTTTGACGGGCTGCTGTGCCTGTTTGGCCATTCTTTCTTTCCATTCCACCCATTCGTTGTAACCACCTTTGAATTCCTTGATCTGGTGATCTTCAATTTCCCAGATCTTGTTGGCGGCTTTTGAAATGAAGTAGCGGTCGTGGCTCACAAGGATCAAACTTCCTTTGTATTTATTTAAGGCTTCTACCAATAAATCAACTGAGTGCATGTCGAGGTGGTTGGTGGGCTCATCCAACAACAGGAAATTGGCTTTGCTTACGATGGTCTTTGCGAGCGCCACCCTTGCTTTTTCTCCGCCACTCAGCACTTTGATCTTTTTGTCGACGTCATCACCGCTAAACAGGAAGCAACCCAACAGTGTTCTCAGTTCCTGTTCGGTGCGCTGGCTGCCGCATGAAAGCATTTCCTCCAAAAGGGTATGGTTCACGTTCAATGCTTCCAACTGGTGCTGGGCGTAGAAACTTTCTTCTACATTATGCCCCCAGATTCTTTCGCCTTCGAAAGTTTCGGCGCCGGCAATAATGCGCAGCAGGGTAGACTTCCCCTTACCGTTGGCGCCAATCAGGGCAATCTTATCGCCCCTGTCTATTTCGGCTGCTGCGTTTTCAACAATATTAATGGTGCCGAAATGTTTCGTCACATTTTTTAAGGTGCACAAAATTTTCCCGGGCACTTTATCAACCTGGAAATTGATATTGATCTCTGGTCTTTCCAGGCCAACGTCTTCAATGCGATCCAGTTTTTCCAGGCGTTTCAGTGCACTCTGTGCTGCTGCCGCTTTTGAAGCTTTGGCACGAAAGCGGTCGATGAAACGTTCCTGTTGACGGATGAATTCCTGCTGATTTTCAAATGCGCGTTGCTGGATCTCCATTCTTTGCTCTTTCTCCTGCAGGAAATAATCAAAGTTGCCATTGTATACGTGCAATTCCTGCTGGTACAATTCAATGATCTTGGTCACCATCCGGTTCAGGAAAAACTTATCGTGACTCACGATTACCACGGCACCCTTGTAGTGCAAAAGGTATTTTTCAAGCCATTCAATGGAAGGAAGGTCAAGGTGGTTGGTTGGTTCATCAAGTAGCAACAGGTCGGGTTGTTGAAGAATCATTTTGGCGAGCAATACCCGCATGCGCCAGCCACCACTGAATTCGCGAAAGGGCCTTTGTAAATCGGCATTGCCAAATCCAAGGCCCTGCAACACTTCCTCTGTTTGGTGGTGAATATTGTAACCGCCAAGTGTATCCATTTCATGGAGCTTGTCGGAGTATTCGTGCAGCAATTTCTCATCTTCAGGGTTCTTCTCCAGTTCCTTACCCATCTCCTCAATTTCTTTTTCGAGCGTTAGTACGCGCCCAAAAGCGCCCAATGCTACCTGGAGAATGGATTCTGAAGTATCGAAACTGAGCAGATCCTGGTGCAGGTAGCCGATGGATGTGCCCCGGCTTCTTTCCACGGTGCCCTCACTCGGCAGGTAGTCGCCAACCAATAATTTAAGAAGCGTTGACTTGCCGGTACCGTTATAACCGATCAATCCAATTCTTTCATTGGGTTGGATATGCCAGGTGGTTTCCTTAATAAGGGTCCTGGCTCCAAATTCAAATGTTACATTCTGCAATCCCGCCAACATAATTCCTGCTGTTATTCGTTTAAAGAAAGCGCAAAATTAAAGCAAAGATGGCCGCAAACCATTAACCCTTAACTTTGATAAAATTTTCCCAATGAAAAGAATTTCGTATCTGCTACCTCTTATTTTACTGCTAGCCTGTGGATCAGACGACAAAACGACCAATACAGACAAGTCCGTTGCGGCTGCAACCGGGCCTTCTGCTCACAGTGCAGCCTTCAATTCCTCCTTTCAACAGCTCCTGGATACTTATTATGCGCTTACCGGTGCCCTCGCAGAAGGTAACGATACCCTGGCATCCAGGCTGGGCAAGACTTTGGCCGCCAAAACCGACAGCGTAAACATGGTGGGGATGGAAAAAGATTCCACTATATACCAAACCACCATGGCCGTACTGGAATCTGTGAAAAGCGAAGCGGTGGGGATGAGCGGAGAAGACAATATCGACAACAGGAGGAAATCCTTCCAAATGGTTTCAGAAGCCATGTACGACCTCGTTAGAACCGTTAAATACGACCAACACACGGTGTACCACCAATTTTGTCCCATGGCCTTTAACAACCAGGGCGCTTATTGGCTAAGCAATTCTCCCGATATCAAAAATCCCTATTTCGGAAAAGCGATGCCCGAATGTGGCGAAACCAAAGATTCCCTCAACTTCAGTTCGAAATAACTGAGATCACAGCTCGGAAATGAATTTTTACAGACTGAAATTGACGGGACCGGTAATTGCCGCCTTTCGCGCACCGATGGGTTTCTTTCTTATTTTTCTGTGCCTTCATTTCAACGGTTATGCCCAACCGAAGTTTACCATCAGCGGGTATATAAAGGATTCCCTGAGCAGTGAAACACTGATTGGCGCATCCCTGACCGTACAGGGTCAAACCAAGGGCGTTAACAGCAATGCTTATGGTTTCTATTCCATCACCCTTCCGCAGGGCAAGTTTCGCGTCACCTGCAGTTTCATCGGTTATCAATCCAAAGAGATAGAAATTGATCTCGATGCGAATCTTGTTTACAATTTTGAATTGGTTCCCAGCGGAACCCTGTCGCAGGAAATTGTGATTTCCTCCCGCAGAAGGGACGCCAATGTAAAAAATGCGCAAATGGGCCGCATCGATTTGTCCATCAATAAAATCAGGACCATTCCCGTGATTTTTGGCGAAGTGGATATTTTGAAGACCCTTCAACTATTACCCGGCGTTAGGAATGCGGGCGAGGGCAACAGCGGATTGTATGTGAGGGGAGGAGGTCCCGATCAAAACCTGATTATGCTGGATGATGCGGTGGTGTACAATACAGGTCACCTCTTTGGGTTTTTCTCCATATTCAATTCAGACGCGCTAAAAAACACAACCCTTATCAAAGGCGGCATGCCACCACAATATGGCGGAAGAATTTCCTCGGTGTTAGACATTGCCATGAAGGAGGGAAACATGAATAAGTTTCAAATGGATGGTGGTATCGGCACCATTGCCACCCGCCTTTCATTGCAGGGACCTATTATAAAAGAAAAAGCATCCTTTATCGTGTCGGCCCGCAGGACCTATATCGACGCACTGGCCAAACCCTTCATCAGCAAATCGAGCCAGTTCTATGGTTCGGGTTATTATTTCTACGATCTCAATGCCAAAGTGAATTATAAATTTTCCGAGAAAGACCGGTTGTACCTGAGCGGTTATTTCGGACAGGACGTGTTTGACTTTGTAAATGACCGGCGGTCGTTCGATATCAGCATACCCTGGGGCAACGCAACCGCCACGCTTCGCTGGAATCACGTGTTCAACCGAAAACTTTTTGCCAACACAACGCTTGTTTACAACAAATACAATTTTGAATTCAGCGGAAGGCAGGAAACTTTTGAGTTGAAGTTGTCAAGCGGTATCAGGGATTATAATGCAAAAATCGATTTTGATTTCTTCCCGCAACCGCGCCACAAAATGAAATTTGGCGGACTGTACACCATGCATCGTTTTACACCATCGGTGTTGAGCGGCAAGCAGGACTCAACCATTTTTCAACCCAACAATGCCCAAATTAAATATGCCGATGAAGCGGCCTTGTATGTGCAGGACGACTGGGAAATTAGCGACAAGCTGAAGGCCAATTTTGGCCTTCGATGGAGCTGGTTTCAACAATTGGGCCCTTATAAAATATATGAAGAAGACGCCAATGGCAACAAAGAAGACAGCACCGTATTTGGCAAACGCGATGCGGTGAAATCCTATTCCGGACTGGAGCCCAGGTTTACCTTACGGTATGCCATAAACGACGAAACCTCCATCAAGGGAGCCATTACGCGCAACCTGCAATACATTCACCT
>Ga0163162_10003637_pt1 | contig 14777 bp, 9 predicted proteins | sample S55metaG_FD_115310 | JGI IMG/M metagenome (GOLD analysis project Ga0163162, IMG submission 115310) | Switchgrass rhizosphere microbial communities from Kellogg Biological Station, Michigan, USA - S5-5 metaG | ecosystem: Host-associated > Plants > Roots > Rhizosphere > Soil | place: USA: Michigan...
ATTCGTATTGCGATTGAAATTATTGTTGTTGTTGATGTAAACGTTGTTACCGCCCCAGCCGCAACCCCATCCCCAACCTCCACCCCAAAACGCTCCCATCGCTACTCCGATGCCGAAGGAGATCGCCACGCCCGCAGCGTAATAACCCCACGGCGGATAGTAGATAGGTGGATAGGGATAGACCGCGGGACCGTAAACTACTACCGGATCATAAGAAGGTACATACACGACTTGCGGATTGCTCTGTTCAACGACGATGACACTCTTGTTTTCGATGACCTGGGTTTCCACTTTCTGCTGCTCCGTGGATTTCAAAGTGCCTTTTTCCTGGGCCTTCTTGCGCATGCGCTGAACGGCATCCATGACATCGCTTTGCTGTGCCAGAAACGCGTTGCCCAGATCGGTGGTCCACTGAATGTCATCACCCAGCCGCTTTACCACTTCGGACAGAGCCGCGAGAGCCTGGACGCTCGCATCCCAAGATTGTTTCGCTACTGCGTCGGCGAGCGCTTTGTCTTTCAGATTGTTATTTCTTGCCAGCCACTGCTGAAGCTGGACGATTTCAAGAGGATAAGTGGATGCAGCCAGAACTTGGGCGAGCAACGGATCTGGATAAAGGGCTATTGGCGCTACCAGGGAATCCAGTTGCTCGGGCGGAATCTTGGCAGCTGCCTGGCTGGCCGGTGACGACTGCGGAGTTGCCGATTGTTGCGGCGCATATGCGAAGGTGTCGCCTGGTACGAGAATAATGACACATAAAATCGCCACGAGAGATCTGAACGTTCTACATTTCTGTTCGGGTTTCATGACCAGCTCTCCTCTTCGGTCCCGATTCATCTTGATCACCACCTCGTGGCCACGGCCATCGCGTTTGACTTGAGGGGTGGCGGCTTGGCAGGGATCTCTTTGGCAACTCCTGTTGCTTCAAAACCACCCCGCGGATTGCCGATCCTATTCGGATGAGCGGTCACGGTACACCGGTTAAATCACGTTCTTGAGCGAGGTTGCCACAACGTCGCTGCGGAACAGGTCAGAATGCTTTGACTGTGGTCTGCGGCCCTTTGGGTGCCTATCGTCCATCCACCTGTCCGGATGCGGCTTCAAGGTTGTGGATCTATTCTTTCTAACTCTTAGCGAAACTTTAAGGACGATAGTGCGATCTGGGGATTTGCCGAAAGCGGTGACGGTTTCACGGGTAACTTGAGGCCCAATCCAGGTCGGTGGGAGCTGCAGGATTCAGCGGCTAACCTCTGACTTTGATCCAAGGCTTTCAAATTTCTCCTTGGCGTTCCCGTAGTCCACGAAGTCCCGGATGAGAGCCTCGAGGTCCGTAGCCAACTCGTGGTTCGCTTTTACGTAGTCCGTGAAGGCAGGCAGGTGAACTTTCCCCTGGTTGTCATTGAGATGATTGATGGTGGCCGTCGTGTTGTCGGCCAATTCCTTCAGCAAGGGCTCAATCCGCTTGATTGCCGCTTGTTGCCACTGCGATCCCGTAGCCTCGGCGCTCTTGAGTTTTGCGAGCAGCGCAAGCGCATTGTTAACATGGCCCTTTATCATATCGAGTTTGCTTCCGTAACCCCGCCATGTCATTTTTGAGCGTGTGAACGATTCCATGTCTCCAGAGTCGACCTTCAACTCAATTGCTTCGGCCTTGACGTCTGCCAGTAGCTTCGTGATTTCAGGAGACTCCGTCGCTCTCAATGTAGTTGGGATCAAAAGGCTTCCCGCTGCAAAAAGTGCGAGCATCGCGGGGGCCGCCAGCGTTGGATAGGTCTTCATGCTATTCTCCTTTTAAATTTCGGTTGGCACCCCGGCTGACGAGCGCTTCGGCCAACTCGGAACTGAAGACCGGGGAAGTCAATCGACCTGCTAGACAGAACCGGAGGCGACGCGAACAACAGGTCATCCCAATCTGCGGATGTCCGTTTTTCAGTACGATTCAACGGCTTTCACCTTCAGGCCGCATCCACGGAAGCCGAGTCGACTTGCTCGACTTCGCGGCGGGCCTGGCAAGATACGCACAGTAGCGCCCATGGGACGGCGTCCAATCGTTTCGACGCGATCGGGTCATCACAGCTTTCGCAAAGCCCGTACGTGCCCTTGTCTATTCGCGCCAAGGCGAATCGTACTTCCGATGCGAGGCGGGAATTTCGGTCAACTAGGTGAATAGCGAGCTCGCGCGTAGCCGCGGAGCTGAGTTGGTCAAGTGGATCGGCGAAGGTCTCTACCTTGATGCTCTCGCGCTCCGTCGACTGCCTTAGAAGCTCGTTGAGCTTCTGTTGGAGAGCTTTCTTTCTCGATCTAACAACAGTGTTGACCTGTACCCTCATTTTTCCTCCATGATGTTGCTCCCGTAGAATTCAGAAAACTGGTCGTCCCGCAACCCGTTTTGCTTCGAAACGATGATGCTATTGGTCCAATGGAGGTATTTTTTGATTGCAACCGATATTGAAGTGCGATCGTCCAGCAGCTTTTATAGGCGCCGCGTCCCTCGAAGAATACTGGCATTTCCTGTTGACGCTTCTGCTGTATCCTGCCAGTGCTTCTGATCGCGATCCTGGGTGCCATTGCTCATTAGGGAAACAAGTGGGTGGCGCCCAGTCGGAGGAGGATGATTGCGCCACCCGCTGAGGACTCGGCTAGGTAATACTGCAGACGCAGCACAGCGGGCCCTCATTTGCGAGTCAACCGTGTTGCTCCAGCTCCGTTAGCCGGATTGGCCTTTTTTGAATCGGGTACTGGAACAATCCCCAGAGCACGTCGTTGAATGGACCTTGGAAAAGAGAAAAGGATCTATTTTTTTCTCATGAAGCCTGAAGCAACTTGGCGAAACTCCTGACGAGTCGGTCCGCGATGCGGGTAGTTTCTTGCATCTGCCCATGGAAAAAGCTCATCGAGCCTTTATCCGCCCATTCTGTGCGATGTCCACCATATCCACTTCCGTGCCGCAACACCCCGCCGAATCCAAGACTTCACGGCCGCAAACGCCAACCACACCGACGGAAGAAGGCCGGCGCCTCCTCGAAACTCAAGGAAAGCTCCTCTGGCGCCGCTGGGGGCCTTATGTCAGCGAACGTTCGTGGGGAACGGTTCGGGAAGACTACAGCCCGAACGGGGCTGCGTGGGATTTTCTTTCCCATGACGCCGCTCGAAGCAAAGCATACCGCTGGGGCGAAGATGGCTTGGCTGCCATTTGCGACCGCTATCAGCTCCTCGTGTTCAGCTTGGCTTTGTGGAATGGCCATGACTCAATCCTTAAAGAGCGAGCCTTCGGGCTTACTCCTGGAGAAGGCAATCACGGCGAGGACGTGAAGGAGTATTACTTCTATCTCGACAGCACTCCAACGCATTCGTATATGAAGTACCTGTACAAGTATCCGCAAGCGCGATACCCGTACGAGTGGTTGCTCACTGAAAACCGCCGACGCGCCGGCAAAGGTTTCGAATTCGAGCTTTTGGATACAGGTATCTTCGACGAGGACCGCTACTTCGACGTCTTTGTGGAGTATGCGAAAGCTACACCCGAGGATCTCTGCATCCGGCTTGAAGTGTTTAATCGCGGGCCCGATCCGGCCCCGCTGCACATCCTTCCGCATCTTTGGTTCAGGAATACGTGGGCTTGGTCGGATCCTCCTGGCCCGGTTCCTGTGATCGCCGCCGGGCCTGCGGAGGAGGGCGTGATCAGCCTGCTAGCCGACGACTCCCCTGCACATTCCCCGAAGAACCTGCCGTTCGAATACCGGCTCGGAAAGCGCCATTTGTATGGGGAGGCGGACGGACAGCCATTGTTTACGGACAACGAAACCCACGCGATGCGGCTCTATGGCGTTCCCGGCACACACCGCTGGGTTAAGGACGCCTTCCATCGCGCCGTTGTGAACGGCGAGTGGGATGCCATAAATCCGAACCGTATCGGAACCAAGGCTTGCCTCCACTATCAGCGTATGGTGCCGGCGGGTGGTTCAGTAATCCTGCGGCTCCGGCTAACACCCGAGCAAATGAACGCTCCTCTGCAGGACGTCGATGAGATGGTTGCACGGCGGCGACGCGAAGCCGATGAATTTTACGCGGCGATCCACCCGCCTAAAGCGACGGAGGACGAAAAGCTCATTCAGCGTCAAGCTTTCGCGGGCTTGCTGTGGACAAAGCAGATCTATCTTTTCGATGTGAACGCATGGCTCGCGGGCGATTATCCTAGTTATCCGCCTCCCACGTCCCGGCTCGACATTCGAAACAAGCATTGGCGGCACTTGAACTCAATGCGCGTTCTGTCGATGCCCGATAAATGGGAATACCCGTGGTTTGCGGCTTGGGATCTCGCGTTCCACACAGTGCCCTTCACGCTCATCGATCCCGAGTTTGCGAAAGAACAGCTCTTCCTAATGCTGTTCGAGCAGTTCCAGCATCCGAACGGTCAAATCCCCGCATACGAATGGGAGTTCTCCGATCTAAATCCACCCGTTCATGCCTGGGCAGTCTGGCGCGTGTACAACATGGACAAGAAACGCACCGGAAGGGGAGACCGCGAATTTCTCGAAAAGTGCTTTCACAAACTGCTCATCAATTTCGCCTGGTGGGTGAACAAAGTAGACAGCGAAGGGAACAATGTCTTTGAAGGCGGCTTTCTCGGTCTGGACAACATAACGGTTATCGACCGCAGCGAGAAGCTGCCGGGCGGAGCCGTGCTCGAGCAATCCGACGCCACCGGCTGGATGGGAATGTTCTGCTTGAACCTGATGCGGATCGCCATCGAACTGGCGGGCGAGAGCAAGGCCTATGAGAGTCTCGCGCTGAAGTTCTTCGAGCATTACATTTATATCGGCGCCGCGATGAACAATATGGGTGGCCGAAAATACTCGCTCTGGGACAACGATGATGGGTTCTTCTACGATGTGCTTCGGTACCCCGATGGGAGCTTCCAAAAATTTCGGGTTCGGTCTCTGGTCGGAATCATTCCCCTATACGCCGCCGGAACTCTAAAGTTGGATGACGTTGAGGCATACCAGGAGTTCAAAACCAATTTCCTATGGTTCGTGAGGAACCGGCAACAACTCACGGAAAGCTGCTGCCATTACATTGAACGAAAAGACCAATACCAGCTGACGATTGTCGACGAATGCCAACTACGGCGTTTGCTGGAACGGCTTCTCAGCCCGGACGAATTTCTTTCCGATTTTGGAATCCGCAGCATGTCGAAATACCACAGCGAGCACCCCTTCACCTTTGGGCATGCCGATGTGCGCTACGATCCCGCTGAATCGGAAAATAAAATCAAAGGCGGTAACTCAAACTGGCGTGGCCCTATCTGGTTCCCTACGACGTTTCTCATTATCGAGGCGCTACGAATCCTTGGCGCCGGCTACGGAGACGACTTCAAGGTCGGCATCCCAGGCGACCCTCGAGGCGCCCGGAACCTGTGGGACATAGGGGGCGAGATTGCCAACCGGATGATCCGGATCTTCACCCGCGGTGAAAACGGGCGGCGACCGGTTTACGGAGGAACCAGGAAATTCCAGGAGGACCCCTACTGGAAGGACCTCATCCTGTTTTACGAGTTCTATCACGGCGAGAATGGCGCTGGATTAGGAGCTTCGCATCAGACCGGCTGGAGCGCTCTCGTCGCGGCTTTGATCGACGATTGGAGACGTTGACGAGGCGGGAGAAGTCGTGAAAAAGTTCGCCCACTGGAGTATTCGCTACAAGCTGCTGTCCCTCTTACTGTTGCTGGGCGTAATGACGTTCCTGGTTACGGGAACCATCGCCTACATCAAATATCTCTCTTCCCTGAAGCAAGACGTTCTCACTCAACTAACCGGCATTCGCCGCTCGAAGGCCTTCCAAATCGAGTCTTATTACCAGACAATTCATAGTCACGTCCTGACTCTTAGCGAAGACCGGATGTTCGTCGACGCAATGCGTGAGTTTCGAAAGGCTTACACGGAAGTGAACGGCCAGCCCATTCCATCGGCGATGCTGGAGGCTGTAACGGACGATTACCGCCACAGCTTTTATCCCGAGATGCAGCAACTCAAAATCGCGCGGCCGCGCGTGGAGGATTATCTCGTGGTAACACCCGCGGCCTTTCAGCTTCAGTACGCCTACATCGTAAAAAACCCGAACCCGCAGTCGCGACGCGATATGGAAACAGCCGGGGACGGCAGCAGCTATAGCCAGGTCCACGCGAAGTACCATCGTGCCTTCCGAAGAATCATTGAAAGCTTTGGGTACTACGACCTTTACTTGATCGACTCCAGCACGGCGCGCGTGGTCTATAACGTTTCCAAGGATCGCGATTTTGCCACCAGTCTCATAAACGGCCCCTACCGGGATAGCAATCTTGCCAAGGTGGTTAGAAGGTGCGTGGATACGCAGAATCCCGACGATGTCTTCTTCTCGGATTTTGAACCCTACGAGGCATCGCGAGGAGAGCCGACTCAGTACGTGGCAAGTCCGATTTTCGATGGACAGGAACGCCTGGGCGTGTTGGCCTTGCAGCTCTCGACGGCTGCCATTGACGATGTAATGACCGGAAAGCGAGGCTGGGTGAAAGACGGCCTGGGGCAAACAGGCCAATCGGGGATCATTGGGGACGATTACAAGCTGCGCACAAATGCGCGGCTATTCCTCGAAGATCCCGAAGGCTTTATCGCCATGCAGAAAGAGGATGGAGTTGGAGAGGACGTGCTCAACCGGATTCGCACCTACAAGACAACCATCCTTCAAGTGCCCATGAGGTTCGCTTCCGTGAAGGCGGCGCTTGGGGGCCAAGAGGGGACCACGGTGGAAGGGCCCTTGTTCTTTGGGACGCGAACCTTGGTTTCGTTCATGCCCCTACACATCGAGGGTCTGCATTGGTCGATCGAGTCCCGAATGAACCTGAACGAAGCGCTGAAGCCCGTAAGCGACATGCGGCGCTTGTTCCTGTGGTGGGGCGGAGGACTCCTGCTGCTTACGGTGATTGCCGCATTGTTGATGACACGCCAGATTCTGCGCCCTGTCCAAGCCTTGGCGAACGCGGCGCGGAGAGTGTCCGCCGGAGATCTTACGGCGCAGGTCGAATGGAAGTGGAAGGATGAGCTCGGCGTCCTTTCGGATACGTTCAACTCGATGACCAAGAGCCTTCGTGAGAAGACCGCGCTCATTGAAGAGAAGAACCGGGACAATGAGGCGCTCCTTCTGAATATTCTTCCCGGAGAGATTGCCGCCCGTTTGAAAGGGGGCGAGCACGAGATTGCCGACAGCTTCGCCGACGTTACGGTCTTGTTCGGCGATCTGGTCGGCTTCACGGCGCTCTCGAGCAATACTTCGGCCCCGGCAATCGTAGATATGCTCAACGGCCTGTTCAGCCGCTTCGATCGGGCCTCTGAAGAGCTGGGTATCGAGAAAATCAAGACCATTGGAGACTGCTACATGGCGGTCTGTGGATTGCCGAAGCCGTGCACCGAGCATGCACAGAAGATGGCGTGCATGGCCTTGCGCATGGCTGAAGCAACGCGGCAATACGGAGAGGAGAAGGGGATGAAGCTCGAAATGCGCATCGGACTCAACTCCGGGCCGGTGGTTGCAGGTGTGATCGGCGTGTCGAAATTCATCTACGACCTCTGGGGCGACACAGTGAATCTTGCCAGCCGGATGGAGTCGACGGGGTTACCGGGCGGAATTCAAGTTACAAGAAGCGTGTACGAGCGGTTGAAGGATGATTTCGAGTTTGAGAGCCGCGGATTGGTGAAGGTGAAAGGAAAAGGCGAGATCGAAACCTGGCTGCTGCGCGGCCAGCTACGCGCCGCTGGGGTGAGCGCATGAAGGTACAACTCTTGGGTTCGTCGGTGGACGATACTCGGAAGCGCCAGTATGTCAGCAGCTATATCGTAAACGGCATCGTAGGTATTGATGCCGGTTGCCTGGGGTTCCACCGGACTCCTCAACAGCAGGAATCCATCAAGCATCTCTTCCTCACACATTCCCACGCCGATCATGTCGCCAGTCTTCCTATCTTTATCGAAAACGCGTGGACTCCGGCGGGAAATTGTCCGGTAGTTTATGGAATTCCGGAGACCCTGGATGCTGTGCAGCGGCACATCTTCAACGATGTCATTTGGCCGGACTTGATCGCCCTCTCGCGCAATATGCCTCCCTTCTTGCGCGTTTGCTCCCTTCAGGATGAAGTGCCAGTTGAGGCCGGGAGCGTTCGAGTCACTCCAGTTAGAGTGAACCACGTTGTCCCCACGGTCGGTTTTATCTTTGCAGACGGCCAAAGCGCAGTGATCTTCTCCGGTGATACCGGACCGACTACACGACTATGGGAAATCGCCCGCGAAACCCCAGGTCTGCGAGCAGTGTTTCTCGAAGTTTGCTTTCCCAATTCGATGAAGGGATTGGCGGAAGCATCCCTGCATCTCACTCCGGACATGTTCGGCTGCGAGGTCGCCAAGCTTCCCGCAGGAGTGAAGGTCATTGCCGTGCATATCAAGGTGCGTTATCGCGATCAGGTGATTCGCGAACTGCACGACCTCGGCCTGTCGAATTTGGACATTGGGGAGTGCGGGAAAGAGTACGACTTCTGAATTCAATCCGCAGACTCCCCGGCTGCTACCGTCTGGAGTCGCCGATCACTGTGCCAATTACTTCGCCGGATACGACGAGCTCCACTCGGCGGTTCTTCTGCCGTCCCGATGCAGTGTCGTTACTGGCGACCGGCATGGCCTTCCCGAAACCCTTGGCCGTCACGGAGCTGCTGGCCAATCCCTGATCGACAAGGAATTCGCGAACTGTAGAAGCGCGCTGTTCGGAGAGGCGCTGGTTGAACTCCTCACTGCCAACGCTATCTGTGTGTCCTTCCACTTCCAGATTCAGTCCCGGATGAGCCAATAAAATTCCCGAAAGCTTGGCCAGTTGCTCGCGCGTGTTCGGCCGCACCTCGTATTTGCCGGTATCGAAGAGAACATCGGCCATCGTGATGACCAGGCCGCGCTCTGTGTCGCGAGTTTCCAGGATGCGATTGAACTGATCGAGCAACTGGGCGCGCAAGTTCTCTGCAGCCTGCCGTGCCCGCTCGGCTTCCGCCTTGGCAGCCTCTTCCTTGGCCTGCAAGACATCGGCCTCGGCTTTAGCCTTGGCGGCGGCCGCCGCCGCTTCTGCCTTCATTTGGGCTTGCTTGGCGGCGGCTAGTTCGGCTTGACGAGCCGCTTCAGCTTTCATTTGGGCTTCCTTGGCGGCGGCGATTTCAGCTTGACGGCGTGCCTCAGCGTCTGCCAACCGCTTAGCCTCTGCTGCCTCCGCTGCCGCCTTCGCCTCTGCCTGGGCCTTGGCTGTCGCAGCCGCGGCCGCGCGTTCGTTGGCAATGCGCTCCTCTTCCACCCTTTCCGCCGTCAGCGCACGGGCATCCTCGGAGAATTGCGCCGTTTGCCGCGCTAACGAGACAACTTCCTTCCGGTTCGCTTTTCTCGCAAGGGCGTTCTCCGCCAGTTGCAGCCCTCCTTCAGCCTTCGAAAAGACGTCTGGCGCATACTTTTCGGCGCCTCGCGATTTGGCGATCTCAACGGCATTGCGTGCCTCGTACATTTCAAGGGGGACATTCTTTAAATCCGGCGACAGAGCCAGAGGATTACCCATCTTCTGGTACTGGGCGCGCTTCATCAGCTGATAGTTATCCACCGGGTAGATCCTTCCCTTGGTGTTCTTGCGTAACGCGTTCTCCAGGATTAACATTTCGCTGGGCAGTCGGACGGCAGCGTAAGGTTCCGCCGTGACGAACAATGAGAAGCTCTGCAGTTGCGTGGTGGTCTGAAGCTTGCCTTTACCGTCGTCGTCGTACAGCACTTCTCCCAGATTGATCGCGCGGCCTTCGGGCGATACCGCCCACAGGACGTATGTGAGAAACTCGGTTCCTAAATGTGCCGGAGACACCAAACCATGGATCTCTGCCTTTATCGTCGTTACCCCGGGCTTTGCTTCGACCCTCGCTTCACCATCTGCCTCGACGTTCGAACTGGCAGCTTTGAGGTCTACCATCGTGGAGCCCGCTCCTGCCTGATAGCCAATCGCCATAATGGACCTCTTCGTCAAGCTTGAGGCGGGTAATTGGGGCGGCTGAGCCCGAATGGTCGTTGCCGATAAAGAGAATGCGATCACGGTCAGGGCCGCTTCCATAACTCCGTGGGCCAGAACGACACGAGCTCCTTTAATCATGACTGGACTCCTTTCCGATAAACAAGCAGATGCCGCTTGGACGCTGAGAATTCAAGGAATTTGACCTTTCCGTGCCAGACGGGAACGATCCAGGTGGCCGTGCACGGCGCACTTTCAACTCCGGGCGGAATGCGGCGCCATTTGATGGAACTCCGCCAGCAGGATGCACGTGCTGAGGAGCAGCATCCATAGGGGGAACAGCAGCGCGATCCACGGCCAGTTGGTGATGACAAGCAGCAGCACGACTGCGCAAGCGTATCCCGAAAAAGCCACCCACTTTGGGAGGATGGCGGTTCTAAGCACGATGGTGCTAGTCGAGATGATGAATACCCCCGCCATTTTGATGGCGAAGACATTCAAGAACGAGCCAACCAACTGGCGGATCAGAAAGTACGTTTCGTTGTTCAGCACGTGGAAACGGCCACTGGCTATGGCCTCAATCAAGGCTCCTGAAAAGGCGGCGGAAGCGAAAAGGCTGGCCACGAACAGCAGCCCGCTGCCGAAGAACACGGTTGCAAAGAACTGATCTTCGAGCGCCCCAACCCGATTGCGGAGGACACCAATGAACCACAGAAACGCTATCCCGGCGAACGGCACTAACTGAATAGCGAAGCGGACGGCGTTCCGCCGAGTAGGGTCATTCAACCAAGCGCCAGGGTCGATCTGGTAAGCGGGAACCGCGAGACGAATGGTCACCAGGCTGGTTCCCATCAGCACGGAAAAGATCACGCCTGCAACCGCCGCCGCCCGCGGAGGTGCAAGCACTCGCGCAACACGGCCTGTTGTGGCGGCCATACTCTCTTTATAGGATTCGACGTACGAACCTCCGATGTATTCTTTTCGATTGCTCACTCTGACTGTAGTTCCGAAAACCATACGTGTCTTGAGCACGCCAGCATAAAAAGCTCCGTCCGTGCGGAGCAGCCTCTCAGAATCACAAAAGATCTTAAACCTCGACCTGCCGTCGCCGCATCACGTCAGCGGGGGTTTGAGTGTAACGAACACGAGGACATATGGGAGCCAATATGGTCAACGACAAGAAGTTCTTTGAGCTGGACCTCACGGAAGCTCCGCAAGGCGTAGATCGCCGCAAGTTCCTGATGCGCAGCGCCACCATCGGCGCGGCTGCGGTCCTCACAGGCTGCACGGCGGAGGAGAAAGCTAAGCAGGTTGGCGGCACGGCGCCCCCTCTAGAGTCTGCTAACAACGTTCCCCCTGCCCTGAGTCCCGACCTGGATGTCGTCAAGAAATCGAAGGCGCCGATCATAACGACCGTTGACGAGTTCTATAAGGTCGGGCCCGGACCGTCCAGCTCGCACACCATCGGCCCGATGCGCATTACCTACGACTTCTACCAGCGCTGCACCAAGCTCCCGGCGGATCAGCTCGCCAAGGTCACCGGCATGAAGGTCCACCTTTTCGGCAGTCTCAGCGCCACCGGTAAAGGTCACGGGACCGAACGTGCGTCGCTGGCGGGCATTATCGGCAAGGAGCCGGCTACGGTTGATCCGCTATTCCTCGACAGCCTTCGGGACAAACCCGACCAGAGCTTCCCCGTGAAACTCGGTGACAAGTCGTTCAACGTTTCGCTCAAGGACATCATCTATGACGAAACCAAGGGTAATTTCCCGCATCCCAACACGATGACCTGCAAGCTGATGAGCGGCGATTCCGTCGTGTACGAGCAGGAATACTACTCAGTTGGCGGCGGCTTCATCGAATGGAAGGGGTATCAACCTCCGCAGAAGGGTCAGCCCAAGTACCCGTACTCCACCATGAAGGAACTGCAGGAGCACGCGGAAAAGAACAAACTCTCCGTTGCCCAGATCGTCATGGCGAACGAAGTGGCCGTATCCGGCAAGACCGAGGCGGAAGTGAATGCGTTCTGCGACAAGATTTTGAATGCGATGGTCAACACTGTGAACGCGGGCCTTAAAGCGCCGCAGGGCGTTCTGCCAGGCCCCATAAAACTCAAGACCAAGGCCGGCGACGTCTACAAACGGGCGATGGAGGACCGGTATCTAAGACAACAAGGACTCGGTGTAGTGTCGGCCTACGCCTTGGCAGGCTCAGAAGAAAATGCACGCGGCCATCTTGTAATCACGGCTCCCACAGGCGGATCCGCAGGTGTCATGCCCGCACTGGTCTACGCTCTAGGCGAGGGCGGGCGGAAGCTGCCAAAGGAGAAACTCCGCGAGGGACTGCTCGCGGCTGCGGCGATCGGCTATCTGTGTAAGCACAACGCCACTCTCTCGGGCGCGGAAGGCGGTTGCCAGGCGGAGATCGGTGTTGCATCCGCCATGGGCGCCGCTCTAATCGCCCAAGCGAATGATTTTGGCCATCAAGTGGTGGCGAATGCCGCCGAATCCGCGCTCGAGCATCACCTGGGAATGACCTGCGATCCGGTTGCTGGTTTCGTGCAGATTCCCTGCATTGAACGTTGTGCGTTCGGCGCAGTTAAGGCGTGGACGGGCTTTATGATCGCGAGCAACGAGATCCCAGCCAACCGCCGCGTCGACTTTGACACAACCGTCAATGCCATGGCGCTCACAGCGAAGGAAATGAACTCGAAGTACAAGGAGACGTCCGAAGGCGGGTTGGCCGTCTCCCTGGTGCTCTGCTAGGCAAGTTGCTGCTGGCTATCTTTTGAGGAACTCGCGAACAACGGAGACCGGCGCGGACGAGTTTCTCATTTGTGATGAGGGTCGCGCTGGTCGTTGTTCGCTTTTGGACGCAACCTTTGGCCATAGGTGTCAGAACGGCCGTTGTCGCATGGCTCATAACGGCTGTGTACTACTTCTATCAGTACGCACTACGCTCGGCGCCGGCCGTCATGCTGCCTCAGTTATCGGATGCCTTCGGCGTCAGCGCCACGGGTGTTGCCTCTATCGTCGGCCTCTTTTACTACGGTTATTCGCCCTTTAGCTTGGTGGCGGGTGCGGCCATGGACCGGTTGGGACCAAGAAAGGTGGTCCCGGTAGGCGCGGCCATGGTTGGCATCGGGGCGCTATTGTTCGGCTCCGGCGGTATTAAGGCTGCGAGCATCGGCCGGTTCCTCCAGGGCTCCGGCGGCGTATTCGCACTCGTCGGCGCGGCTTACATCGCAACCAAAAACTTTCCTGCCTCCCGCGCAGCGACTCTGATCGGCGCGACGCAGATGTTTGGCATGGCGGGAGGGTCGGCAGGCCAGTTCGTGGTCGGACCGATGATCGGCGGAGGGCTTCCCTGGGGCACCTTCTGGATTGTAATGGGAGTCGCCGGTCTAGGAATCAGCGCACTCCTCTTCTTCCTGCTGCCGGCGCAGGAATCCGCGGGCCGGCGTGACGACTCGCTTTCCGGCGTGATCGCCGCCTTCGGCACGGTCTTTCGGAATCCGCAGTCGATCCTGTGTGGATTGATCGCGGGCCTGCTGTTCCTTCCAACCACGATCTTCGACATGATCTGGGGCGTCCGCTTTCTGCAGGAGGCTCGCGGGTTTGACTACGCCTCTGCCGTCATGCGGTCGGCCACGGTTCCGTTGGGTTGGGTCATCGGCTGCCCGCTGCTTGGTTTGGTTTCCGACCGCATGGGTCGGCGCAAACCGGTCATCGCGGCAAGCGCCGTAGTCCTCCTCGCCTGTCTCGCGTGGATCCTCTACGGCCGCGCGGATGTCTTCCCGCCTTACGTCCTCGGATTGGTCGCCGGCCTGGCGTCGGGTGCGGCCATGCTGCCCTACACAGTGATCAAGGAAGCCAATCCGCCGGAAGTGAGCGGCACAGCCACCGGTGTGGTCAACTTTTTGAATTTTACTCTCAGCGCGCTGCTGGGTCCGGTCTTCGGTTGGATTATGCAGAGTATCGCCGGCGAGTCGACGCAGCTGACCCTCGAGCACTACCAGACCGTGTTTGTGCCTCTTCTATTCGGGGTTGGACTGGCCACTGTGCTCACCTTTCTGTTGAGAGAGACGGGACCTGCGGTCCGACCGCTGGCTGAGGCTTCCGTAGTTAAGGAGATGAGATGAGTCCCAAACCAGGAACGGGAAAGTACGAACGGCTGCTGGTGAAATGCAAAAGCCTCGCGGCGGTTCCCACAGCCGTGGCATACCCATGCGAGGAAACCGCGTTGGCCGGTGCGATTGAAGCCGGCAGTAAAGGGTTGATCGAGCCGATTCTCGTCGGCCCAGCTGCAAAGATCGCTGCGATCGCAAAATCGTCCGGCATCGATCTGGGTCAGACACAAGTCATCGACGCTGGAGATGGCCGTGGAGCGGCCGCCAAAGCGGTGGAACTGATTCGTCAAGGCAAGGCCGAACTTCTGATGAAGGGAAGCCTACACACAGACGAGTTGCTGGCTGCGGTGGTAGCTCGGGACACGGGCCTGCGTACCGGACGCCGCATCAGTCACGTGTTCATCATGGACGTGCCAACTTACCACAAGGTCCTGATCGTCACCGACGCCGCTATCAACATCGCACCAATTCTGGAGGACAAGGTCGACATCTGCCAGAACGCCATCGATCTGGCCACCGCGCTGGGCCTGTCACAACCCAAGGTGGCCATTCTTGCCGCCGTCGAAACCGTGAATTCGAAAATGCCGGCGACCCTGGACGC
>Ga0163162_10003641_pt1 | contig 14775 bp, 14 predicted proteins | sample S55metaG_FD_115310 | JGI IMG/M metagenome (GOLD analysis project Ga0163162, IMG submission 115310) | Switchgrass rhizosphere microbial communities from Kellogg Biological Station, Michigan, USA - S5-5 metaG | ecosystem: Host-associated > Plants > Roots > Rhizosphere > Soil | place: USA...
AATCTGATTCCAAAACTGTGGACCTAAGGTTTCTCGGTCTAGCGACAGCGGCCTCTTACCTTTCATCTGGCTCTCTAAGAAGATCGCCCAGCCGGTCGAGGCCGCGCTCCCATATCGACCGGTGATTCTGGACCCAGTCGTGTAGCGCCTGAAACCCAGCGGGATCGAGACGGCAAGTACGTATCCGGCCGCTCTTCTCCGTGTGCACCAGACCGGTTTCCTCCAGAACTTGCAGGTGCTGGCCCACGGCTGTAAGGGTGATGCGCAACGGGGCTGCCAGAGTGGAGACCGAAAGCGGTCCTTCGCGCAGTCTGTCCACAATGGCCCGCCGCGTCGGATCACCCAGCGCGTCGAATAATTTGCCGATGTCCACTCGTGCTTTTCGCATCTCACTCTTCTGCCACAACTGCGGCCAGGGTGTCGAGTAACTTACGCCATCCCGCCTCAAGCATCTGCGGCGTGAGGCCACTCGGGCCTGAAAGATAGGTCCCCTGATGGGTCAGGATCAGGTCAGTGCCCTTCTCGGTCTGCAGGAACTCGGCGGTGACCAGCGATATCGCGATGCGCTTATCGCCCAGGTCCATGGTCGCAGCGGTCACTATCCGCTGTTCAAGCACGATGTCCTGGTAACGGCTCTCATTGGTGATGATCACGCCGGCCACGGGCGTGCCCGCCTTCAACTGGTACTTTAGGCGTTCCGTGCCGCCGACGCGGAATTCAAGCTCAAACTGCTGCACTTCATGACCGTCGCCTTCAGCGAACCAGCGGCGCTTTCTGCGAGCGTCGGCAAAGGCGGCAAAGACAGTCTTCGGAGGCTTGGGGTAGCTACGCTCTAGGACGAACGTGTTGTGGATAACGGATGGCTCTTGCATTTGTTCTTCTCCTTCTCACGGTGTGGTTACTGAAGTCACAACTTCAGTATTGGCGAGAGTCGGATGATTGTCAAGTGAATACTTCAGTATTCTACGAGCTCTGGATTTGCCCGGATTAGCCTCTACCCAGCGCGGCCTGCATGCGCGATTGCCTGCACCGCGAAACGCGCCGGCCCTGGAGCAAGTTCGGCCGCAAAATGTTGCATCATCTGCGCACCACCTACATGCACAACGGCCGCGCCGAGCGCCCAACCGTTACAGGTGGGAATCTGATTCCAAAGCTGTGGACTTAAGGCTTCTCGTTTCACGCGCTAGTAGTACGTGCAATTTGAGCCACCCTCCAAGGTCACGGTCCAGCAGCGACGATAACTTCTCGACGTCGTCACGGTAATAATCAGACAGATACTTTCGATCGGACGCGTCGATCCGCGGCGGGTCATTTGTTTTAAAGAGAGATCTGCGGATGCCCTTCCGGACTATCTTCGGAAGTAAGGTCTTCAATCGCGGCGTTAAACCGACTTTCCGCAGCAAGTATTGACCCGTCAGGGTCCTGGGCGCCCGCCCTTGAAGACTCCGCCGGGACACGTCGGCTCTAAACTCCGGATCCACGCCGAGATACTCGAATATCGACTTGAGAAAGCCCGCCGGATCGTTCCACGCTTCTTCGTACAGGTAAATTCGCACGTTAGCGCGTGGGAACAAAGCCAGGTACGCTTTCACTTGTTCGTAGTATTGGCCATACTCCAAAAATGGATAGAGCGGGTTAAATTCATGGCGAGTATTGCGCGCACTGCATTCGATTTGTTCTCGAAAGGAACACCTCACCAGCCCGTTCGCCGCATACTGCAGATATTGCGAAAATGCGCGCTCCGCCGGATCTCGCAGGATCATGAGAATCTTAGCGTCCGGAATCCGTGACCGGATATTCACTGCCGCGGTGGGCGACCACAGATAGCACACGCTGGCTTCGCCGATCGCTTTCTCGGTGCCAACGTTCTTGAATAATTTGAGGTAGTCCTCCCAGTTGGAAACGATTCCTCCAGGATCACCCCCCACCATCGGTCCTTCGAGATATTCGTGCAGCCGCTGGCTGCTCTTTCTGGCGGCGGGTTCGAACTCCCGGCCGAAATGCTCCAGGCGAACCTCTGAAGCGAAGTAACAGGGCTCCTTAACCGGGCTCATGTAGATCTGAGAATGCTGGTCCAAATAATGGTGCAGAGAGGTCGTGCCGGTCTTCGGCGCCCCGACAATAAAGAAACTCGGCAACGAAAGCGTCACATCTTGCGCGACGGTATGTATTTGAGTTACCACCTGTGCCTTTTGACATAGTGCGCGTTCCGGATGGAACGTTTCACCTGTCAAACTTGACATAAGAACCGTGAGCGTCGGATCAGCGACAACGGTCCCGGCTTTTCCATGATGCCGACCTCCAATCACATCAACCTGGACGGCCAGCCGCAATATGGGCAAGTCATCTGGCTGACGGGACTCAGCGCCGCTGGGAAGACGACTTTAGGCAGAAAACTATGTTCTCACCTTCGCGACCTGGGGTACCGCGTAGACCAACTCGATGGCGACGAAGTCCGCCGCGACTTATGCAGTGACCTCGGTTTCTCCCCGGCCGATCGCGACGAGAACGTCCGCAGGATAGGCCAGCTTGCTCACATGTTCGCGGGCCAAGGCCACATCGTGGTGGTTTCCGCGATGTCGCCTTTCCGGCAGGCTCGCGCCAAGCTTCGTGAATTTATTCCTAACTTCGTCGAAGTGTACGTCAACGCGCCCGTCGAAGTTTGCGAGAAACGAGACCGAAAAGGTCTGTATCAGAGAGCCCGCGTGGGCCAGCTTTGCGATGTTCCTGGCGTGGATCTCCCCTATGAACCGCCTCCTCAACCGCGATTCGAATGCCGGACCGATCGCGAGACGATCGAGGAAAGCCTGCAAAAGATGCTGGCTTACGTACTTCCTCTGCTGCCGGCCGCCGCTCTGCTGTCTTGTCACCCGGAATGCGCCGAGCCGTAGCAGGCGGAAACGATCCGATACCTTGCATCTGGTGTGTTCTCCAGGTCTCCGCAAGCTGTCAAAAACTATAGGGAGTGAATTCATTTAGTTAGATGCGCAACGCGTCGGAGGGACTGGAATTCGCGGGCTATCTGTGGCGCCGCCGGAGCCTGGTGGCGATTGCCTGCACAAGCGCCCTCGCCGTGGCCGGAATCGTCAGCCTGCTCCTGCCGGCGCGGTATACAGCCACGGCCAGCATTCTGATCGAACCGCCGGGGGGCAACGATCCTCGATCGGCTACCGCGGTGAGTACCGTTTATCTGGAGTCCCTTAAGACCTACGAACGCATGGCCTCCAGCGACACTCTATTTGAGCGCGCGCTGGATGACCTGCACATCCGGCAGAGATATCCGGGAGTCAGCACCGAAACACTCAAGCGGCGGATACTCGAAGTGTCCAAGCCCGCGAGCACGACAGTCCTCGATATCAGCACCACCGTGAGCGATGCCAAGAGCGCGCAGGCGCTGGCACAATACATCGCAGAGCGCACCGTCGCCTTGCATACGTCACTCGATGAGCAGACCGATGAGGAGTTGTCCAAGGAACCGCAGCGAATTTTCGAGGCGGCCAAGGCCCGGCGCGAGGCGGCGGAAAAAGCCAAGGAGCAATTTATCAAGACCACACCGGTTGAAGCCCTCGACAAAGAGGTGCTGCTCACAGGCGAACTAAAACTGGAAGTGGGTAAGGAATTGGCAAGGACGCGCGCTGAATTGGCGAACTACCTCGGTCAGCAGCAAGCGCCTCAACCCACTGAAGCCGGGGAACGGCAGTCGGGTTGGACTCAGTTCGAGATTGCGGCCACGCGCACTAAGATTCAGAATCTGGAAAACCAGGACCACGAGTTGCTGCAAGCGCTTAAGTCAAAGGGCGACATGCTCGAAGACCTGAGGCGGAAACGCGACGCGCTGGATGCGGAATTGAAATCGGCGCGGGCCGACGAAGATGCGCAAAACGTCAAGTTCAGCGATGTGAAGTCCTCTTCCGCCGCGCGCGGAGTTCGGCTGAAGATCCTCGACCCGGGAATTGTGCCGCGGCGCCCCAGTTTTCCTAATCCGCCGTTAAACCTGGCAGTCGCGTTTATCGTTTCGCTAATAGCCTCGATCGGGTACGTCGCAATTCGATTTGCATACGATCGTACCCGCGATGCCCGCCAGGAACCTGTCTTCAGCCGGCACTCGGACGTATTGCGGTGATGTCCGGAGGCTTCGAGCTCCGTCGTCCCAATGCGGCGAACCTCTTCGCGATCTTACTGGGAGTGTGGTCGGCCGCAGTCGCGCTGATGCCGAGCACCACCGGCAAACTCCTGCTGGTGATCCCGCTGCTGTTGGCCGCGGTGTTCTATTGGATAATCCTGCGTCCGTCACGTTGGCTCGTGGCATTTTTCTTTTGCCTTCTGCTATTCCCGCCCTTGCCGCTGCCGCTCGGCAACTCCGGAGTTCACGTTGCTCCGCTGTTCGCGTTGCTGGGAGGGTTGGCCGCTTTGGTATGGAAACGGGAATGGCGTTCCTGGAGCCATCCGCTCACGCTCGCGCTGGCGATCTTTTGCGGCGTTCTTCTGGAATCCCTGGCGTTCGCGGCGATCTTTTCGGGCTGGCAAATCGCCTTGGGAAGCTTGGCGCGAGTGGTTCTATTCGCTATCAGCATTTTCGTTTTTCTCTACGCGTATGCTGGCCCCCGCAGCGACGGCTGGAGCCCTTTCCGCATCACTAAATTTCTTTTTGGACTGGCGGTCGTGGGAGCGCTCTTCGCCTGCGCTGATTTCTACTTCCAGTTCCCCGCCCCCGCGGGCTACGGCGATCAATTCGTATACCTCGAGGAAGGCGTCTTCCGGCGCGCCCAGGGATTGTTCTACGAAGCCAGTACCCTCGGAAACTTCTGCGCTTTCTTCCTGGTCATGATCATGGTGTGCTTATTCAAGCGGCGCGAAGAGACTCCGCTTTCGCGGGCAGCGTTGCAGGCCGGAGGATTGATCCTTGCGGCGGCGCTGTTGTTTTCCTACTCGCGCGCCTCCGTCTTGAACGTGGTTGTCGCGGCCACCATATTGGCTTGCATGTATGCGGGACGGATTCGCCGATCGCTCATTGTGTTGCTGGCAGCGCTGGCCGCGGCGGGAGTCGCCATTCAAGTTGCCGCTCCCAAGCTGTCTGCCAACTACTGGGGCCGGCTCTTAGGCTCCTTCACTTTTTTCGATCAGTCACCCGACCAAGTGCTCTCCGGACGCTTAGGCCACTGGCAGGTTCTCTATGACTTCCTGGCGCACTCGCCGTGGTACCTTGCATTCGGCGTTGGTTACAAGACCCTGCCGTACTCGACATTCGTCGGAAGCACGGTGATCGCCGACAATACGTATCTAGGGCTCTTGGTCGAGACTGACGTCGTCGGTCTGGCGGCGTTCATCGCCCTCAACGTCGTCATCCTGCGCACCGCCTGGATGGCTCGGCGCTCCTCCCGGCCCAAAGCGCAGTTCTTCGGCGAGTGGATCTTCTGTTTCTGGTGCGGAGAAATGGTCCAGATGATGTCCGGCGACCTGATCACCTATTGGCGCGTGCTGCCGGTATATTTCTGGGTGCTCGGGACGGCGGCGCGGATGACCCGGGAGGCCGCGTGAGGATCGTCTTCCTGGATCAGTTCAGCGAGTTCGGCGGCGCGCAGCTCTGTTTGCGAGACGTATTGGAAGAAGTAAGCGGCCGGGGCTGGCAAGCAGAGGTTATGGCTCCCGGCGCCGGGCCGCTGCTCGACTTCGCGCGCGAACGCGGTTTCGCGGTACAAAACCTGCCACTCAGCCGATACTCCAACGGCTCCAAAACCGCTTCCGATGTTCTGCGATTTGGCGTCGATATGGCGAGGAGCGCAAGTATGCTGCGCCGCGTGTTACGCGAACGCCCAGCGGATCTCGTCTATGTCAATGGACCGCGAATCTTGGCCGCGGTGTCCGGACTCCCCATACCGGTTTTATTTCACTCCCACAGTCTTCTCGACAAGGGATACGCCAGAACCATCGCGGGCTGGGTTCTTCGCGGCCCGGATACGCGCGTATTGACGTGTTCGGAATTCACGGCTCATTCGCTAAAAACAATAGTCGGAGCCGAATCCGTCCGCGTCGTCTACAACGGCGTTTCCGATCATGGCTTCCGTCCGCGTAACGCGAGCGCAGGGCCGGTTCGAGTCGGAATCCTCGGGCGTATCGCTCCGGAAAAAGGCCATCTGGATTTCGTCCGCGCCGCTGCTGCGATGCCGGATCGAACGAATGTGCTGTTTTCCGTAACCGGCGCAGCCTTATTTTCCGACGGCACTTATGAACAGTCTGTTCGCAGCGCGGGCGAGGCCGCCGGCGTGGAGTTCCACGGATGGACCGACAATGTGTCGCAAGCGCTGCACGATCTCGACATTCTGGTGGTGCCTTCAGCGGGCCATGACGCGAGCCCGCGTGTCGTCCTGGAAGCGTTATCCGCGGGAACCTGTGTCGTGGCGTATCCTTCGGGAGGAGTTCCTGAGCTTATTCGCGACGGATATAGCGGGTTGCTCACCGTGTCGCCCTCACCCGCGGAGCTCGTCAATATGATTCGCGCATTAGCCGCAAATCCGGAACTGCGAAGCCGGCTCGCGTCGAACGGACGGCGCGCGTGGGAAACGCGCTTCCGGGTCGAGCGTTTCCGTTCCGAAGTGTGCGCCGAGATTTCCCAAGCGGCTACTTGGCGAGAGCACGTCGCCAGCGAACGCCATTCCACATCACCGGCGCGAGCGTCCGCACATGATGAAAGGCCCTCCGCGCCATAAACCAAGTGCCGAACACGCGCCGCTTGAGGCGCAGCCGCCAGTCTGGCGCCGGCACGTGCGCATCCACGATCACTGGGTTAAACCGAACCGGCACGAGCCGCTGTTTGGCAATCTGGAGGCGCGCCGGCCATCCTTTCACCAGGCACCAATGCAGGAAAAGCTCGTCCTTGTTGGGATGCTCCAAGGCTTTCAGCGGCGACAACGCGAATAGATCGAACCAGCGCCGGACCGACCCCGGTAGCGCCTGGCACAACTCCTGAACTATGGGATGCGCGGGACACTCAAACCAGTCGATCGCCAGCCGGAATGCGATCGCCTCCACTAGCGTCGAGGACTTCCGCGCCCGCCAATCCTGCCACAAAAGATCGTCATCCGCCGTTCGCTGTAAGAAGTGCGCCAGCTCATAAACGTGATACGCGCGAACATCGCCGCGGACCACGTGCCGGACCAGATGCCATGTCGTATACGACAGTCCGTCGTATGTGTTGAGCGTGGGCACCGCAAGACCACGGATCTCGCGCCTCACTCGCCGCTCCCAAAAACCGTCCGCGTTATCGACCCCAAAGCGCTCGTTTTCCTCGTCCCAGAAACGGAAGTGGAGTTCGATCGTCAGCGGCATTTCCGTATCGTAATAGTCACCGTTGCCGCGCCATCCAGTCATTCGGATCAGCGGCTGCAGGTGATCGGTGGCGGTTCTTGCCTTACGGCCGAATGGCTCATACCCGAGAGACCGGATGGCTTCTAACGCCGGCTCGATCGCCTCCGGCGGACAATACAGATCCAGATCGTATTGCGGGCGATGCCGCAGATCGTCGCAATAATGGGGCCATTGTGAGAACCCCTTGAGAACCATGAAATCGATGCCTCTCGACGTAAGGGCGCGAGCCAGCTCCTGGTATCCGTCGAACGTGCGATCGTGCCGAATCGCATTGTTCTGCAAGTTTCTAGCGAGGCGCTCCTGCACCCGCTCCGGGAGTTCGCGTCGGCAACGGACCGCCAAGGGAAGCGTGAGTTGCGAGCGATCCATCAACTCCAGCAGTCTTCGCCACTCCCCATCAGGGATGCCGCGAAGATCACTCCTGCGATCTTGGCCCAGACTGAGGCTGCGGAGAACCGTTAGCAGTGGAGTGGACATTCAACGCCCGCTGACCAGCGATCGCAGAACGCGCTCGGCGGAATCCAGATCGTAATAGCGGAGGCGATGCGTGGGCAGCGCCAAGAGCGCCACGAGTGACCGCAGTTGCTCACTGCGGCTCGACTCGTCGCCAAAACAGATTGCCTGTTCGAGCTGCCGCAGCGCCTCGTTGCTCGGGAACGTTTCGACTACGGCGGGGATCGGGGAGTGGGAGCGTTCCAGGAAAACGATCTGGCTGGCTGTGCCTTCAAGAGCGCACTTCAGCCGCAGATCTCGTGGATCGATCTCGATGTCGTCTTTACCGTTCGGCCGGATCGCTCGCGGGTATTGTTCGAGCTCGGGAAACAGGCGCCGCGCCGTTTCCCGGAAACGGATTTCGAACGGCCTTCCAACCAGGCGATAATCGTCGCGGCCCCGCACGATCGCGGTTGCGTCACCGGAAATAAAAGTCCAGCCTTTGCGCGCGCAAGCGAAAGCCAGACACGTCTTCCCCGCTCCGGAGTCGCCGCAAAGAACCACCCCGCGTCCACGGAGAGCGACGCAGGAAGAGTGGATAAAGGTCAGATATCTTGCGGCGATCAGCACATAGGCAAGGGGTTCGAGGAATTGGTAGCGCAGGTAGTCGTTGGAGATATTGTCCGTGAAACAGGCAAATCCGGTCCCGGTCCGAAGGTCGGCGGTGGCGAAATTATCACGGTCCGCCACGACGGAAAACAAATGGTCGCGTCCACGGAACGAAGGGGTCGGCGGTGGAAGCGCCCCATCGCTGGCGCTGACTGCGATGTTCAGGCGGACGGCGAGCTCGCTTGAAAGGCGCGGATACCGCGACCAGATATTGGCTGCCGTCAAATGCACCCGCTCTGAATTGCTCGCGATCCGCAGAGGGAACCCCATCGGAAAGTACTCCGCCTGGAGCGGAAGAGGAGTGGCCGATTGCAACGGATCGTAGTGCCCGGCCTCGACGATCGGATCACGTTCACGGACGGAGAGCGGCCTTTGGATCACAATCCTTTAGAAAGCCGCGAGGGCCACGGCGGAACACGAGAGTCGCGAGCGCCACAAACAAAAGGGCTTGCGCTAAGGAAGTGGCCAAAGCAATTCCCGTAACGCCGTAGCGAGTCATCAGGGCATAGTTCAGGCCCGTATTCAGCACAATTGCCGCGCTTGAAAACGGGAGCAGCGTTCGATTTGCCTTCAGCGCTGAGAGTATCCGCATCAGAATCGTGATTCCGACAATGAACGGCAACTGAAGTAGCGAGTAAGCCTGCACGGATGCCACTACCCGGGTATCCGCGGCGGTGAAAGCACCCCGCTGCAAAGTGAGACGCACGATAGGGATTGAAAACACGATCAGAACAGCGGCGGCCGAGGCTGCCACCACGACTGACACCGAAAGAATCCGCCACAGCGATTGTTTCAGCCGCTCCCAATCCCGCGCGGCGACCATGTGTGAAAATCCCGGAAGAATCGTGACGCTGAGCGCAGCCGGACCGATCGCCATCAGCACGCCCGCCAGGCGCGTCCCATAATTGAGAAGCGAAACGCTTCCAGCACCCAGCGCCGCTGCCATCGACTGTCCGATGAAACCCGTGCCGGTGCTCATCGCCGTAGCCACGGCGAGAAAGCCGTACTCATTCCGGAGATCGAGAACGGCCCAATCGTGTTGGCGCCGTGGAGGCAGGATCGGAAATCCCGCGCTGCGAAGCCCTATGCCGAGAACCACGACCTCCGCAAGGGAAGCGAGGCTGGTGCCGGCCGCCAGAATCCAGACACCGCTGCCTTTTCCCGCGAGCAGAATGCACAGAATAATTATGAGGGGCGTCAGCGTGACGGTCACGGCAGGGACTACAAAACGGCGCTGCGAGTTCAGCACCGCGCGCCAGACATTCGCCACCGCCGACAACGGGAGGATCGGCGTCATCAGCAGCGTCAAGAGGCCGAGCAACGGCAAGTTCAGGCCGGCGCTTCCCGCGCCCAGCATCGCCACCAGGGCCGCCCCGGCAGCCAGCACCGCAGCGGCGCCGCACGAAAACCAAACGCTCCGCCGCAAGACGTGTCCGTATAAGTCGACCGCCTTCGCGCGGCCATCCCAGCATTCGAACTCGATGAGCTTGGGAATTAATACAGGAACCAGCGATCCGCAAAAAACATCGGCCAGGAAAGACGGCAACAGGAACGCGAGCAGGTAGCTATCAAGCGCGGCGCCCGATCCGAATACGCGCGCCAAGACGACCGCCTTGGCCGCCCCCATGAATTTGGCGAGCGTGGTGAAAGCGCTGACAGTCAGCGTGTCGAACAGCATCCCGCGCCGGGGCGGCGATGCCGATTCCGGCTCAGGAAGCTGCGCAAACCCGGCCTGCTGAGCCACTCCCGTAAGACATTGCTCCTGTTCTGACTTCACCGCTGCGCAAGACCGCTTTCAGCTTTCTTCGCGCGTTCACGATGTAAGCTTTGGCTCCGCTGGGGTTGGTCAGCATCATCTGGCGGGTGATCAGCGCAAAGGGCAGGCCATGACCGTAATGCAGCGCCATTACGCGCACTTCCATCGGCGTCAGGGTTGCTTGTATCAACCTCCACATATTTCGGAAGGACTGATCCCGCTCCATTGCCAGATGAACTTCGTGCCCGTGGGTGCCGGGAAAGTCGTCCGGCATGATTTCGCCGGCCGCAACCGGCTCGGTCTGGCGTTTTTTCAATGAATTGAGACAGTGGTTCCGCGTGATCGCGTACAGCCAGGTCGAAAACCGGGAGTTTCCCCGGTACGTGCTGAGCCGCCTGAATGCCCGCAGAAATACCTCTTGCACCAGGTCGGCAACCGACTCCTGATCCCTGGTGACCCGATAACACCACCGCGTGACCCGCACTTGATAGCGGCGAAACAGCTCGTTGAACAGATCGTCGACGGTTGGTTGATCCACGGCGCTGAGCAACAGAAAAACCAGAGCTTCGTCGCTGTGGGCGCTGATGTTGCGGGATCCCACCGCACAAACGGCCGCGCGGATGTCCCAACTCTGCACTGGTTTGTCCGCCACCACTTCGGCCGGACCGTATCCTGAACCTTGAATGACTTCGTAAGCGCCCATGTAAATATTTAGGCACGCACTTTAGGTATGGACTGCAAACGAATTGTAAACACTTTGTAAATGTCATTCGCCCTGTTCCCCCACGGGCAAATGCCACCCACGTCGGCCTTCTTGAATCCACGGGTGAAACTTCTCGGAAGCCCCCTCCGTCAAGGTCACGATCGGCGCGGCGCGAGCATTTTTCGGCGCTTCTCCCGATCTCCGGTTCACAACAGCCCGAAAACGGCGATCGAACACCGCTTCGGAAAAGTCTGCCGCACGCATTTTGAGTTGCCCCGGATGAATCAGAGCTTCCACTCGATCAAAGGCGCGCAAGGCATCCTCCAAGCATGCCTCGTTAGGTTCCGCGTAGAGGACGCCGCAACCGTTGCTTACGATATCCAGCGCGCCGCCGGATCCCAGCGCGATCACCGGCTTGCCACTCGCCAGCGACTCAACCATGGTCATCCCAAAATCCTCTTCTCCGGGCATGAGAAACGCGGTGGATTTGGCGTACAACTCTTTCAACTCGTGGTCCGGCACGCGGCCGCAGAACTCAATGTTTTTCGCCGCGAGTTTTCGCAGGCGCGGGTACTCCGGGCCATCTCCCACGATCTTGAGCCTGCGCCCGTTTCGCGCGAAGGTCCGGACCGCGTAATTAAGGCGCTTGTAGGCCACCATTTCAGAGACCATCAGAAAGTAGTCGCTGGCGTTGGAATGGTGAAATGAGTCAACCGCAACTGGCGGATAAACCACACGTGACTTGCGCCGGTAGGTTTTCCAGATCCGGCGCTTGACGTTACGGCTGTTGGCCATGAATGCATCCACGCGGGCAGCGGTGGAGTAATCCCACGTCCGCAAGTAATTCGTAATCGGAGCAAGCAGCGCGCGCGACGCCAGGCTTTGGTGAAATTCCGTGCGGTACGCCGGATAGAGCTCCCACAGATAACGCATCGGCGTGTGGCAATAGCAAAGATGCCGGGAGGTTGAGGATGTGAGCACTCCCTTGGCGGGCCCCGATTCGCTGCTGATCACCAGATCGTAGGACCGGAGGTCAAATTGCTCGAGCACCATCGGCATCAACGGCAGGAGCGAGCGGTAGAATTTTTTCCACGGATTCAGGAAAGACGCGTGGACATTTTTCGATCGGATCAGGGCGGGCACCGACTCCGGATCGTAGAACAGGGTAAAGATATCGGCTTCCGGGAAGATGCGGCAGATCGCTTCGAGCACTTTTTCGCCGCCGCGCGAACCGAGCAGCCAGTAATGCACCAGTGCGACCTTCATTGGGGCGTCGGGCTTGCCTCCCTACAGCCGAGTGCAACATAACCGCAGGTTATTGTGGCCAGAAACATCGTGAGCACTTCACTGTCGCCCAGGTTGTATTCAAAGAAGCCTTCGACGAGAACCGCGGCGATCACCGCCAATCCCCCAAGCCAGATGAAGCGCGCGTCGGACCGCGCAGGTATCTTGAGGGCGTCACGGAAATCGCGGGCCATCTTCCCGATGATCCATAGCATACAAGCGAGCGCTGGCAGTCCCCGCTCGGCCGCATATTGGAGATACACATTGTGCAAATGCCCGTACCAGCCCTTCGGAAGCGGTTGGGCGACGTCCGCCGGCAGATAGGCGAGGAACTGCGGCTGGACCTGCTCCGGTCCGATTCCAAAAACCGGGTGCGCTTCTATCATTCGTAGTCCCGTGCGCGCCATGATCACCCGTCGGGAGTTTGAATCCACGTCGCCATGCGGGCGGAAGACCGAAAATACGCGGTCATCGACGTTCGGCGGTGCCGCGAGGAACAGTAGCAGCGCTACCGCCGGCGCCGCGTACACCAGCCAGCGCTTGTAGTTCCACGCCAGAACCAGAACGCCCGCCGGAACGCCCGCGAGAAAGATGCTGCGCGTCAGGCCGAGTACGATCGCGGTCCAGATAATCGCTGCCGCCGCCCAACCGAATATCTTCCAGCCGCCGCCTGGTGCAAACAGCAAGAGCGCCAGAAGCAACAGCAGAACGATCATCTGTTCGCCCCCGTATGTCATCCAGTGACTGGCAAATCCGGTAATGCGACCATCGAGAACGTAGTCGTAAACGTCGGCGTGAAGGTCAACTGCATCCTTCCAGCGATGTACGAATTGAGTGAGCGCGAGACTGGCGGACAGAGTGGCGATACCGGCCCATACCAGCACCAGATTCCGAATTTGCGAAAGACTTCGGAAGGTATGAAATATCACCAGAACAATGCCAAATACGAAAAATTTCCGGATTTGTGGGATGCCCTTCATGGGATCACCGGAGAGTAAGTCGGCCATCACCGTCGCGGCGAAAAACAGGGCGAGCGGAAGCGCGATCGGTGGAAAGCGCAGCCTTCTTCGGGAGACCAGGAGAGCTAAAATGCCGATACCCAGCAGGATTTGTGAGACCGCGATCGAAAACAGAATAGACGCCGCGGCGCCGAAAGCCAGCCAATACAAGATGCGCTCGGCTCTGGACGCGGAAGACTCACCGGCTATCGAATCAACGCGAACTGGGGGCGAGCATTCAGTGTGCGTCATGACCCAGCAGTACCCGGGGTACGGAGCGAAACAGAATCCGGAAATAGAGGCGCGGCGAAGCGCACCGCACAAGCCGAAGATCCAACCGTTTGCGTTTGGAATACGTGAGGCGGCTGCGTCCCATCAGTTGCCAGAGTCCGGTAAGGCCAGGCCGCAGCGACAACACCGCCTCAGCGGACGGCCCGTAGTGTTCATCCAATTCCCCGCGCGTAATCGGGCGTGGGCCCACAAAGGACATTTCTCCTCGCACCACGTGATAAAGCTGCGGCAGCTCGTCGATCGAATGCTTCCGGCACCACGCAGCAAAGCGGCTGGTGATGCGATCATCCTCGCCATTCTTGGTAACCGGAATGGCGTTCGACACGTCCTCAATCGCAAATACGGGAGCCCACGGCTGGTTTGGCTCCCACATCGTGCGGAACTTGAGCACCGGCAATTCGGCCCCCCGCCATCCCACGCGCCGATGGCGAACCAGAGGCGTCCGCCGGGCAAGAATGGCGATGATCGCTGCCACGACAACCAGCGCCGGAGCCACCACCGTCAGCGCCAGGGCAGCAACACATGGCTCAATGCGATAAATTACGCGGAGTGAATTGGCGGGAGCCGCCGTATTCAACGTAAGGGTCTGTTCGATTGCAGGTGTCACGTTCCAACCTTCAAATGCGTTTCAACGAATTAGACAAACCAGAATGCGGCGGAGAACGCCGGATTGGGGCTCGTGCAGAAATGTTCCAAATGCCGACTGCGCTTGTCTCAATGGATGAGGGGCTCGTCCGAGAACATGGCATTGAAAAGGCGTCGTCAAGGAACCAAGCATGCAGTCTAAGAAGGTCGTCTTTTTCTTCCCGGCATTCTCGAGCCAGGAGGCCACCGCGCCCCTGGGAATTCTCGCTGTGTCCACACCGCTGCTGCGCGCCGGGTATCAGGTCTGCATTATCGATTCGACCATTACTCCGAATTTCCGCAAGCGCGTACTAGAAGAGCTGAAGGACGCGTTGTGTCTGGCGGTCTCGCTGGTAACGGGCCCGATGATCCGGGAGACCGTGCAAATCGCGCGTGACGCCAAACAGCTCTATCCAGACAAGCCGGTCATCCTAGGCGGCTGGCATCCGTCTCTGCTTCCCGACCAGACCCTCGCTGCACCCTACGTTGACATTGTCGTCAAGGGGCAAGGCGAGGACGCGCTACTCGAAGTGGTGGAACGAATCGCGGCGGGAGAATCGCTTAAGGGCGTCCTGGGAGTGGGCTACAAAGAGGATGGCGGGTTGGTTTTCAATCCCAGCCGAGCGCTCAGACCCATCAACGAACTGCCGCCG
>Ga0163162_10003643_pt1 | contig 14773 bp, 9 predicted proteins | sample S55metaG_FD_115310 | JGI IMG/M metagenome (GOLD analysis project Ga0163162, IMG submission 115310) | Switchgrass rhizosphere microbial communities from Kellogg Biological Station, Michigan, USA - S5-5 metaG | ecosystem: Host-associated > Plants > Roots > Rhizosphere > Soil | place: USA: Michigan...
ATGAGGCCGTGTTCGAAGAAAAACGCAGCGATACGGCCAACGCCGATCTCGCGACAAGAAAATGGATCATGAAATGCGAGGCGCGGACCCTGGACGATATCCGCGCGCTGGGCGGAAACAGCCCGGCGGATGAGCGTCGCTTTGCCACGGCTGCCCGTGTCTCGGAGATCAACCTGGCACTGTACCGCACATTTGTTCGGCCCTTTGTAAGCGCCTGCGTGACCTCGAAAACGGCGGATTGGTTGCACCGCATCCATCCCTTGCGGTTGCAATACGAAGCCTTCTCCGACGCCAACCCCGCGATGGCGCCCATGGCGGAAGCGGCCGGGCATATACGGGCAAACCGCAAACCCCTGCTTGCGGCAAATCCTTTTCTTGCGATGCAGGAAGCATTCTCCAAGCAGATCGTTTTCTTGCTAGACGGCTGGCGGGGCATGACCGAGGCAGTCGCGGAGCAGACCTTTCTGGCCATTTACGGCCAGCCCGCGCTTCAGGTAGCCGTTGGCATCGACCCTCATGGCTCGGCGCGGCTGCGGCCGGTGCCAACCAGTCCTCTGCACCAGGAACTCCTCAAGCATAAGATCGCGGAATTGAGAAGGCGCATGTCGGCCGGCGGCTTGCCGGAAGCCACCATCCGGGGGCTGCTTTATGCCGGCATGACCTATGCGGCGGTTGACGAGCGGGGATTTGAGCTGATGCGGCGGCTTCGTGTGGCGCATGGCGGCATGCCGCTTGCTGATTTCAAATCGATGGTCAGGGATCAGTCGAACATGCTGTTGATAGACCAGAAAGCAGCGCTTGACGCCATCGCCGATATGCTGCCGCCGGATTTTGAGACCCGCCGGAAGGCTTTCGATCTGATCCAGCAGATATTGGAAGTCCGCGGCGTCCGGGCCGAGGAAAATCAGAAGCTGCGCGAAGTCGAAGTGCTTTTCCTCGGATCATCCCGACAGGAAGGTATTATCGCGCAAACCGCATAGCTTCACATCACTCCGCCGGCTGATTCCATCTCAGCCGGTCAATTCAAAAGCATGCGCACGCTAAGGACCACTTCCCAATAAGCGAGAGAACGGTCTTGGTATAGCCTTTTCAGAAATCGTTGTTTCAGCAGGCGGTCCAGCCCGCGCATTCCTATTTCCTGCGGAATGAGCCGGCGGCTCTCGGCCATGCAACCAGCCGCCGGCTCCGGGTAACCGTCAAATTCACTTTCGCAATCTTCCAGTTCGAAATAATCGTCTGCGTCTTGAAATCCGTCACCATAATCCGGCTGTGGCAACGGATAGAGATCTTCCACCTCATAGTCGCCGATCAGCGCCGCAAATTCTCCGCCCTGCACGTCATATCTTCTGCCCGATTTGTCCAAAGCTTCGATTCTGACGATCGTGCTTTCGGGGATGTTTAGCGTTATGATCATCTGTCTGCGCTCGATTTTATCGCCCTGGCAGCCCTGCGGTTGATTTTTCATAGTATTGTCTTTCAATAAATATCGGCACAGTTCGCTATTTTTAAAAGTTAGCCGCGCGAAACCGCCCGGACCATTGGACCACAGTCCAATCGCCGCGTGAAAAAGATTGCCCCACATCACCTCCATGCGCGTTCAAAAATCTTCTGCAGTCGCTGCGAGAGTCGCAATCAGCCAATGCAGCTCGCGATTGGGCTCCTGTCTGCTAGGTTCACGTCCTGGACCGGAAAATTCCCAAGAAGCACTGGGCCGATGCGTGCGCCCCGGTTGGACCAAAGTCCAATAGGCTCAGTGGGCTTTCCGGTGCCAGATAGCATTGGAAAGGAGCGTGAACCTGTCTGGTTGGCGTGCTGGGTAGGTGCCCTAGGGATTAGTTCGCCTGTTTCTCTGTTTATCCCCTCCCTCTTTTTGCAAGACTGAGCTGGCAAGGATCCGGTCGTGAGCCACTGGGTCCTTGCCTTTTTTCTTATATCGGTCGCGCGATGGCGTTTTGCGAACTCGGCCGCGTGACACAAACCCCCAATCCGGATCAAACGTGCTTGCGGCAATTCGGCGCCGCTATGCCGGGATTTTGCAAGGCCTGGCGAAGTAGCCAAGGACCGCTGTCCGTTCACCGAAGTGCGCATAATCCTGGTCGCGGATTATGCCGTCCGCCCGCAATCGGAATTCTTGTCACGCACACGCTCTCTGAGTTTCGCTGTGGCGACGAGTGATCGCTGCATCGATGAATCCGGAAACGTCCGGAAAACGGTTTCGCGATGAAGTGAAGAAGAAACGTTTCGCCGCGATGATGATTTCAAATTTTTTATGACCCATCGCCGCAGCATTGGACCTTGATCCAATGTCCCCTTCGTATCACCGGCCGTAGATTTTTGCCGAAACGTGTGGGGCGCGCTGCGATGGCGGCCCAAATTGGAGGGCCTAATGTCCAGTCCGTCACATCCAGCATTGGCGCATCAGCACGGGGCCGCGTCCGCGAAATCGGGCGAGTTTCGAAAGCCCGATACCTCCGCAACCGCTCTTCCCGCCGCGACGTCCAGACGTACAACCTATATCATCGCGGTGGCCGCGCTGGCTGCTGCGGGGGGCGCCGCTTGGTACATATTCTCAGGCCCGGCGCTTCCGGCCGGCTTCGCCGCCGGCAATGGCAGACTGGAAGCCAATGAAATCTACGTCGCCGCGAAATATGCCGGCCGCGTCAAGACCATTCTTTTCAACGAGGGAGACACGGTACAGGCAGACCAGGTCGTTGCGCGCATGGATACCTCCGCCCTTGATGCGCAATTGCGCCAGGAAGAGGCGCAGATCATCGAGTCCGTAAACAGCCGGAAAGTCGCCCTCGCGCAGATCGCGGTAAAACAGGCCGACTACAATTACGCCCAGAGCCAGAACCAGCGCTCCCAGCAGTTGGTGACCCGTGGCGCCGTCAGCGGGCAAGAAGCAGAAGTCGACAGGGCCCGCATGCTGGCTTCCCGCGCAGAACTGGTTGGCGCGCAGGCGGAAGCGGTTCGCACCGCCTCCGCCATCGACGCCGCCAAAGCGACCGCCGACCGGATTAGGGCCGAAATCAACGACGCCGTGCTTATTTCACCGATCAAGGCGCGCATTCAGACCCGTATCTCCGAGCCGGGAGAGGTTCTGGGTGAGGGCGGGCGCGTTTTCTCGATCGCCGATTTGAGTGACGTATATATGTATGTCTTCCTGCCGGGAGAGGTAACCGGCAAGGTCAAGCTGGGATCGGAAGCGCGCATCGTCCTGGATGCGGCGCCGCAATATCCGATCAGGGCGACCGTGTCTTATGTGTCGCCCACCGCGCAGTTCACGCCCAAAGCAGTCGAGACCGCGGAGGAACGTCACAACCTGACGTTCCGGGTGAAGCTGCAGTTGGACAAGAACCGGCTGCGGGAATACGAGCCATTCGTCAAGTCAGGCCTGCCCGGCATGGGCTATGTCCGCTTCGACGACAATGCGAAGTGGCCGGAGAATCTTCAGGTCAAGAACGTCGATCCCCGCACGATTTGGAATGCCACGGGTTCGAGCCGGGCCAACTGACAGTTATTGATACCAGTTTATTTATTGCGCGATTAAGAGGCGCCCATTGTCGGCAATTGATACGGATGCGTTTGTTGCGCGGGTGCGGGGTGTTTCGCAGCAATATGGAAAAGCCGTCGCGCTCGATGACGTAAGCATCGATATCCCATCGCAAAAGATGATTGGCCTGATCGGTCCGGACGGGGTCGGCAAGTCGACCTTGCTGGGTATGCTGGCCGGTGTCCGGAAAATCCAGACCGGGAAAGTTGAGGTTCTGGGCGGCGACATAGCGAATCCACGATTTCGCAATGCCATCTCGGCACGGGTTGCTTATCTGCCCCAGGGGTTGGGCAAGAACCTCTATCCCACACTATCGATATTCGAGAATGTGGATTTTTTCGGCCGGCTGTTCGGTCAATCTCGCGAAGAGCGGGAATGGCGGATTGACGACCTTCTGACCAGCACGGACCTGCAGCCATTCCGCAACCGCCCCGCCGGCAAGCTGTCGGGAGGGATGAAGCAAAAGCTGGGACTGTGCTGCTCGCTGATTCACGATCCCGACCTGTTGATCCTTGACGAGCCGACGACCGGGGTCGATCCGCTTGCTCGCCGGCAATTCTGGGAGTTGATAGACCGGATACGGCTGCGGCGTCCGAGCATGAGCGTTCTGGTCGCCACCGCTTATATGGACGAAGCCGAAGGTTTCGAATGGCTGATCGCCATGAATGCGGGCCGTATCATGGCCACGGGCACCGCGCAGGAACTGAAACAGGACACTCAGGAAAACACTCTGGAAAAGGCTTTTATCAGGCTGCTTCCGGAGGAATCGCGGCGCGGCCATAGAGAGCCCGTCATCACCCCGCGAGTCTCGACCGGCGGCCCTCCGGCCATTGAATCGCATGGCCTGACGCAGAGATTTGGATCGTTCACCGCCGTGGATCATGTGAACTTCCGCATCGAGCGCGGCGAGATATTCGGTTTCCTCGGTTCCAACGGCTGCGGCAAGACCACCACCATGAAAATGCTGACCGGCCTGTTGCCTCCGACCGAAGGCACGGCTCAGCTTTTTGGCCAGCCGGTGAAAGGCGGAGATGTCGAGTCACGCCGGCGTGTGGGTTTCATGACCCAGGCCTTTTCCCTCTATACCGAACTGACGGTGCGGCAGAATTTAATGCTGCACGCGCGGCTGTTCGATTTTGACGAAGCAGACTCCCGCCGGCGTGTCGACAAAGCGCTGAAGGCGTTCGGGCTGGAGTCCGTCGCCGACACCTTGGCCGAAAGCCTGCCGCTGGGCATTCGTCAGCGCCTCTCCCTGGCGGTGGCGGTTATTCACGAACCGGAAGTCTTGATTTTAGACGAGCCGACATCCGGCGTTGATCCGGTCGCGCGGGATGGTTTTTGGGAACTGCTGATCCGTCTTTCCCGCGAGGAGGGGGTTACGATCTTCCTCTCCACCCACTTTATGAATGAGGCCGAGCGCTGCGACCGCATGTCTATGATGCATGCAGGCAAGGTTCTGGCGCAAGGTCCACCCGCACAGCTTGTCGAGGAGCGCAAAGCCAAAAATCTCGAAGCGGCTTTCATTGGCTATCTGGAAGACGCGGCGGCCAAATCAGCCGCGGACAAGCCGGCCGCGGCTGCAGCACCGCCACCACCGCCGCCCGCGACCGAAGGCCCCGTGCACCAAGGCAGCGACACGTCGGGCCGGTTCACCTTCTCGCGTGTCTGGGCCTTTGCCCGCCGCGAGGCGATCGAACTGATGCATGACAATGTCCGCCTGGCTTTCGCCATCCTGGGACCGATCCTGCTGATGATCGTGTTCGGTTACGGCATTTCGCTGGATATCGAGCACCTCACCTATGCGACCCTGGATTTCGACGGAACACAGGCCAGCCGTACTTATGCCGACAGCTTCCGGGGATCGGAATATTATGACGAGAAGCGTCCCATAGCCGATTACCGCGAGCTGGACCGGCGGCTGCGCAACGGAGAGCTTCGTTTCGCGCTGGAGATACCGCCGGGCTTTCAAAGGGACTTGACGCGGGAACATCGCCCGACCGTCGGGGCATATTTCGATGCCGCCGTTCCGTTCCGCGCCGAGACCGCGCGCGGTTATGTCGAAAACACGCACGACAAATACGAAACGGCGCTGCGCAATGCAAAAGGTCTTCCCCGGCCGGCACAGCCCGTGAACATCGATTCCCGTACGCTCTACAACCAGTCATTCGACAGCGTCTATGCGATGGTGCCGGGTGATATCATGCTGCTGCTGATCCTGATCCCCAGCATGCTCACCGCGCTCAGCGTCGTGCGCGAGAAAGAGCTGGGCTCGATCGCCAATTTCTATGCCGCGCCGGCGACCAAAGCCGAGTTCCTGCTCGGCAAGCAGTTGCCCTATGTCGCGGTATCCCTAATCCAGTTCGCGACCCTGGTGGCCCTGGCGGTATTCCTATTCCATGTTCCCATCAAGGGCAGCGTAGGGACCTTGGTGCTGGGCGGGGTCGTCTACGTGTTGGCGAGCACAGGCTTTGGCCTTCTCATTTCCGTGTTCGTCTCCACCCAGACCGCCGCCATTTTTGCCGCGGCCATCATCACCATACTGCCCGCCGTGCAATTTTCCGGCATGTTTGTTCCGGAATCCTCGCTGACAGGGGCCGGCTGGTTCGCCGCCAAGATTTTCCCCAGCACCTATTTCCAGTCCGTCAGTGTCGGCACATTCACCAAGGCCCTGGGACTGGAATCGCTGTGGACCGACATCGCTGTCATCGGGCTGATCGCACTGATCTACTTCGGCGCATCGGTCTGGTTTCTGGGCAAGCAGGAGGCGTGAGCGGTGCGAAATCTCTGGCACATCTTCCAACTTGGCTTGAAGGAGATGGTCAGTCTGTGGCGGGATCCGGTCCTGCTGTTTCTCATCGCCTACAGCTTCACCTTTTCCATCTACACGCCGGCGAAGAGCGCAGTGATGGATGTGGTCAACGCCTCCATCGCGGTGGTCGACGAAGACGATTCCCAGGCGGCGCGGGCGATCCGGGAAGCATTCCTGCCGCCGCTGTTTCTTCCGGCGGCGCAGATCGATTTCAAAGACATCAACCGGGACATGGATTCCGGCAAATACACCTTTGTCGTGAACATCCCCCCTCGATTCCAGTCCGATCTGGAAAGGGATGCCAAACCCACGGTCCAGATCGTCACCGATGCCACGGCCATGAGCCAGGCCGGCAGGGCGCCGGGCTATATCCAGCAGATCATCTCGAGCACGATCCAGCCATTCTGGTCGAAGCGGGGCACCAAGGCGGACAATACTGCGTTGGTGCAGCTCGATACCAGGGCGCGCTTCAATCCGAACATGGAACAGAGCTGGTTCGTCGCCGTCAACCAGCTGATCAACAACATATCCGTACTGGCCATCTTCCTCACCGGCGCCGCGGTACTCCGTGAGCGGGAGCATGGCAATATCGAACACCTGCTGGTGATGCCGCTTCATCCCTACGAGCTGATGACCGCCAAGATCTGGGCCAACGGCCTGATCGTCATCCTGGCGGCTGTGATCTCGCTGTTCCTGGTTGTCAAAGGCGCGCTCGGCGTTCCAGTCGCCGGCTCGGTTTTGCTCTTCGTCGCCGGACTTTGCGTCTATCTGTTTTCCGTGACCGCGCTGGGAATCATGCTCGCCACCTTGGTGCGGTCTATGCCGCAGTTCGGGCTGCTCGCTTTCCCGGTTTTCATCGTCATGAGCCTTTTGTCCGGCGGACAGACGCCGCTGGAAAGCATGCCGCTTCCACTTCAAAAAGCGATGCAATTCGTGCCGTCCACCCATTTCGTCAGTTTTTCCCAGGCCGTGCTATTCCGAGATGCGAGTTTGAGCATGGTGTGGCCGGATCTTGCCAAGATGTTCGCAATCGGGTGCGCCTACATGGTGTTCACCCTCTCCAGATTTAGAAAGATGCTGGCGGCGGTTCAATAGCCGGCGGTCAATAGCGAGGTGTGCCGTGACGGATTTTTCAAAAAAACGGGTTGCAAAGAAATTTCTCAGCGTCGTGTTATCGCCATTGCTGGCGACGGCCTGCATGGTCGGGCCTGATTACAAGAAGCCCGAGGTCGCATCGCCTGACAGCTTCCGGGCGCAGCCCGCGGAGACGCCGACGCAGTCTTTTGCCGACACGCCTTGGCAAAACATTTTCAGCGACAGGGCCCTGCAGACTTTGGTTACCGAGAGCCTGACGAACAATACCGACCTGCAAGTCGCTGTGGCGCGCATTCAGCAGGCGCGGGCTATGGTGGAGGTCGCGCGTTCGGAAGCTCTGCCGCAAATCGGCTATCAGGGGACCGCCGAGGGAGGCCGAGGCGCCTCGCCCGAAAACGAGACCGTGCGCCCGGTGACGTTCGGCAATTTCAGCGGCGTGCTTACGGCGGCATGGGAATTGGATATCTGGGGGCGGATACGCCGCACCAATGATGCCGCTCAGGCAAATCTATTTGCCCAGCAGGATATGCGTCGCGGCGTGATGCTCACTTTGGTGAGCGACATCGCGGCGAATTATTTCCGCTTGATCACGTTGGATCAGGAACTGGCGATCGCGCGGGAAAGCGCGCAAGTCTATAAGAGCACGCTCGAATTGTTCACCTTGCGGTTCGAGGCCGGTAGGGACAGCAGGCTGCCGGTCGAGCGGGCGCAATCGGCTTACGATTCCAGCACTGCGGCGATTCACGATTTGACCCGTCAAATCGGCCAGCTTGAGAACGCCATCAGCACCTTGGTCGGCGCTTATCCCAAGGACATTCCGCGCGGGACACCGCTGAATGCCCAAGCCATGCCGCAAACACCGCTGGGTTCCACGACCGCTTTGCTTCAGCGCCGTCCCGACATTCTTGCCGCCGAGCAGAAGATGATCGCGGCCAATGCGGAAATCGGCGTGGCGGCGGCGAATTTCTTTCCCAAGATCGGATTGTCGACCTTTATCGGAGGGCAGGGTATCAGCATAGCGAGCGGCACCACCGGCTTTGGCGTGTGGGGCGCCGCGCTGGATCTGGCGGGACCGATTTTTTCCGGCGGCAAGCTGGAAGGCATTTACCACCAGCGTCAGGCCTTTTGGGATGAGACTGTCGCGCAATACCGGCAGACGATTCTGGTGGCGTTCCACGAAACCTCGGATGCCTTGGTAGCGCGGCAGACTTTGGGTTCACGGGAAACCGCGATCCAAAGCCAGGTCAAGGCGCTACAAAATTCGGCCGATCTTGCAATGGATCGTTACCGTTCCGGACGGGCGAGCTATTTCGAAATTCTAGAAGCACAGCAGCAACTGTTTCCGGCCAAGCAGGCGCTGGCGCAGACCAGGCGCGACCAGCTTCTGGCCGTGGTCAATCTGTACAAGGCGCTTGGCGGCGGCTGGACGCCCGACGAGCAGCAGCCGACGCAGCAGACGGCAGCCCTGGTGCCGGTTTCGGAAACTATCGGAGCACCCAAGCCATGATCGGCAAGAATACGATCGAACAGGTTTCCGCCGATCCCGTCCCGCCACCGCCTCGTGGCTTGCACCACCAGAAATTCGAGCGCCTGCTGGCGGCAGCCAGGCGTCAACCGGCGGTGACGACCGCAGTGGTCCAGCCTTGCGATGAAGTGTCTTTGGCCGGGGCCATCGAGGCCGCGCGGCTGAACCTTATCGAGCCCATATTGGTGGGACCGTCTGAGCGTATCCAGCAGACAGCCGCCGACGCCGAGCTCGACATTGGGAAATTCGAAGTCGTCGATGCCGCGCACAGCCATGACGCCGCCGCCAAGGCGGTCGCACTGGTGCGTTCGGGCCGGGCCGAGGCGCTGATGAAAGGGAGCCTGCACACCGACGAGCTGCTGGGCGCGGTCGTGGCGCGGGAAACGGGGCTGCGCACGGCGCGGCGGATCAGCCATTGCTTCATCATGGATGTCCCCGGCCATCCCCATGCCCTGATTATCTCCGATGCGGCGGTGAACATCGCGCCGACCCTGGAGGAAAAGGTCGATATTGTGCAGAACGCAATCGACTTGGCGCACATATTGGGTGTAGCGGAAGTCCGGGTTGCCATTCTCAGCGCCGCCGAGACCGTCAATCCCAAGATATCCACGACACTCGAAGCGGCGGCGTTGTGCAAGATGGCGGACCGCGGCCAGATCACGGGCGCGCTGCTGGATGGTCCGCTGGCGCTGGACAACGCTTTGAGCCTGGAGGCCGCCGCCGTCAAAAAGATCGTGTCTCCGGTTGCGGGCAGGGCCAATGTCCTGATCGTGCCCGACCTGGAAGCAGGAAACATGCTGGCGAAAAGCCTGGCTTTCCTGGCTGGAGCCGACGGCGCCGGCATTGTGCTTGGCGCGCGCGTGCCTATCGCGCTCACCAGCCGCGCCGATGTCCTGCTGACCCGGCTGGCGTCCTGCGCCGTGATGGTCCTGATCGCGGCGGCGCGGCGCGCGCAAACCGGCCTGAGTTGAGCAGAGGATTCTGATCGATGCACGAATGCGTGACAGTCCTCAACGCCGGTTCGTCCAGCATAAAATTCGCGATCTATGATGGCGAAAAATTCCAGTCGCTGATGTTTCGCGGCCAGATCGAACAGATCGGCCAGTCGCCCCGGCTAAAGGTGGTGGATGCGGAAAAGCAGTCTGTCACGGAAAGACACTGGCGCCCGCAGGAACTCGATCACCGCGGCGCCACGAAAGAGGTTTTGGAGACGGTTGTCGGATTGATCAACGGCGCGCCGGTCGCCGGAATTGGGCACCGCGTCGTTCATGGCGGTTTGAATTACACCGCGCCGGTCAGGGTCGACAGCAAAGTCATGGATGCGCTTGCGGCCTTGACCCCGTTGGCGCCCCTGCACCAGCCGCACAATCTGCTGCCGATTTCGGTGATCGCCGAACACGCTCCGCGGATGCCGCAAGTTGCCTGCTTCGATACCGCCTTTCACCGGACACAGGAAAACCTGGCGCAGCTTTTCGCTCTGCCGCGGAAATTCTCCCAGGCCGGAATCCGCCGTTATGGCTTTCACGGCCTGTCCTATGAGTATGTCGTATCGCAGCTGGCCGAGGTTGCGCCCGATTTGGCCGGTGCGCGGATTATTATCGCCCATCTTGGCAACGGCGCCAGCCTTTGCGCCGTGGATCAAGGCCGCAGCGTGGCCAGCACCATGGGCTTTACCGCGGTCGACGGCTTGATGATGGGGACGCGCTGCGGCGCAATCGATCCCGGCGCGATCATATATCTGATGGACGCTTACGGGATGGATGCCCGGGCGATCGAAAATCTAATCTATCGCCAGTCCGGCTTGCTGGGCGTATCCGGCATTTCATCCGACATGCGGACATTGCGCGCCTCCTCCAATCCGGCCGCGGCCGAGGCGATCACGCTGTTCACCTACCGGGTGGTGCGCGAGATCGGCTCGCTCGCCGCCGCCTTGGGTGGCGTGGATGCTCTCATCTTTACCGGCGGAATTGGCGAGAATGATGCCGCCATTCGTGGCGAGATCGCCGAAGGCTGCCGCTGGCTTGGATTACAGCTCGATGACACACGCAATAAAAACGGCATGACCCGCATCAGCGCCGACACGTCGCACATGTCGGCCTGGGTGGTTCCCACCGATGAGGAACTGATGATGGCTCGCCACACCGTTTCGGTCTTGGGGTTGCGGAACATGGAGGCAGTACAGTGACGAAGAAAGCCAAAGTCGTTCAGCGCGAGGAACTTTCAAACAAAGAGTACGCCAAGGAGCTGAAAAAGCTCCAGGTTGAGCTTTGCCATCTCCAGGAATGGGCCAAGGCAAGTGGCGCCCGCATCATCCTTCTGTTCGAGGGCCGCGATGCCGCCGGCAAGGGCGGCATCATCAAGGCGATTACCGAGAGGGTGAGCCCGCGCGTGTTCAAAATCGTGGCACTTCCCGCGCCGACCGAGCGCGAGAAGAGCCAGATTTACATGCAGCGATATATTCGCCATTTCCCCGCCGGAGGGGAAATCCTGGTGCTCGACCGCAGCTGGTACAACCGGGCAGGGGTCGAACATGTGATGAAGTACTGCACCAAGGAGCAGCATCGCCGCTTTCTGCAACTGTGCCCCCAAATGGAAAAGTGGATGATCGAGTCAGGCATCATCCTGATAAAGACCTGGCTCGAAGTCGGGATGAAAGAGCAGGAAAAGCGGTTCAAGGCACGGATAGAAGACCCGCTCCGGCAATGGAAATTGAGCCCGATGGATTTGGAGTCCTTTTCGCGCTGGTACGATTATTCAAAGGCGCGGGATATGATGCTGGAAGCCACGGACAGCAAGCATGCGCCCTGGTACATTCTGCGCTCGGACGACAAGAAGCGGGCTCGCCTGAACGGGATTGCGCACATCTTGTCCCAGGTTCCTTACAAGAAAATCAAGCGGCCGAAGGTGAAGCTCCCCAAACGCTCGTTCAAGAAAAAATATGACGACACGGCGCCGCTTGAGGGACGAAAGTTCATCCCCGAAATTTTCTAGCGCATTCAGAATGGCTCTCCATGCGCTCTTGGACGTTGGCCCAATATCGGCCAAAGGCCAACGCGGCTAAATTACTCATATTGCATCGCATGGATTCTCGCCGGCGTCGCCGCGCGAAGTTGATGATTATTTTTTGAACGGTGAACAAGATGTCTGATCAAGATTACGAAGACGATGTGAAGCTGGTTCCCGGTCTCGATCTCACCGAACCGCCTAGTGGCTCGGACCGTCGAGCTTTTATGATGCGCAGCGCACTGGCAACCGCGATCGCCGCGCTGACCGGGCGGCCCCTGGCCGCGTTCGCCAAAAGCCCGGCAAAGCCGCCGCCGGCTTCACCCGCGCTCAGTCCCTCGCTCAATGTGGTGAAGAAATCCAAGGGACCGATACTGACGACGGTGGAAGAATTCTACAAAGTCGGCCCCGGTCCGTCGTCATCGCACACGATTGGACCGATGCGGATCACCTATGATTTTTATAAGCGCTGCACCCAACTTCCTGCTGCCCAGCAGGACCAGGCCACGGCGCTCAAGGTGAATCTGTTCGGAAGCCTAAGCGCCACGGGAAAAGGCCATGGAACCGAACGCGCGGCGCTCGCCGGCATCGTCGGCAAGGAACCGGCCACCGTGGACCCCGCCTTTCTCGACAGCCTGCAAGAAAAACCGGATCAGAGTTTTCCGGTAAAGCTCGGCAACAAAACCTTCAACGCATCCCTCAAGGATGTCACCTATGATAATCCAAAAGGGGACTTTCCCCATCCCAACACCATGACCTGCCGCCTGATGGCAGGCGACAAGGTGTTGCTGGAACAGGAATACTATTCCGTCGGCGGCGGCTTCATCGAGTGGAAGGGTTACAAGCCGCCTAAGAAAGGCGCACCCGCCTATCCCTACGAGACCATGGCCCAACTGCTGGCGCACTGCCAAAAGAAAAAGCTTTCGTTGGCGCAGATCGCGATGGCCAACGAGATCGCCGTCTCGGGAAAAAGCGAAGCGGAGGTGAACGCGCATCTCGACAAGATCCTCGGCGCGATGCGTGCCACGGTGAAGACCGGCCTAGAGGCGCCCACTTCAACTTTGCCCGGGCCGATCAAGCTCAAGACCAAGGCGCGTGACATTTACAACAACGTGCAGAGCGAGAAGGGTCCGGCGCGCAAGGCGATCGGGCTGGTTGCCGCTTATGCCCTGGCCGGGTCGGAAGAGAATGCGCGCGGCCATCTGGTGATAACGGCGCCAACCGGGGGATCGGCGGGCGTACTTCCGGCGGTGGTGTATTCCCTGGGCAAGGGCGGCGCCAATCTCTCGGATGAGAAAATCCGCAACGGTCTTTTGGTGGGCGCTGTGGTCGGCTACCTCTGCAAGCACAACGCCACATTGTCGGCCGCCGAAGGCGGCTGCCAAGCCGAGATCGGTGTGGCCTCGGCCATGGGCGCGGCCCTCATCGCCCAGGCCTATGACGATCCGCCGCAGATCGCGGCGAATGCCGCCGAGAGTTCGCTGGAGCATCATTTGGGGATGACCTGCGATCCGGTCGCCGGATTTGTGCAAATCCCCTGTATCGAGCGCTGTGCCTTCGGCGCGGTCAAGGCCTGGACCGGCTATCTGATCGCCACCAACGAGATCCCCAAGAACAAGCGCGTGGATTTCGACAGCACGGTGACGGCCATGGCGCTGACGGCCAAAGAGATGAATTCCAAATATAAGGAAACCTCAGAGGGCGGTCTTGCCGTTTCCCTGGTCCTTTGCTGAGGGCCTGTTTTGACCACGCTGCAGGACAAAAGAAACAGCTGGCTCACCCCAGCCCTTCTGGGGTGGTTGCTGGCGTCTCTGTTTTATCTTTACCAATACGTCTTGCGGTCGGCGCCCGCGGTCATGCTGCCGCAACTCAGCCAGGCATTCGGATTGACGGCGGCGGGACTGAGCACACTGGTAGGCCTGTTCTATTACGGCTATGCCCCCTTCAGCCTGGCTGCGGGCGTCGCGATGGACCAGTTGGGGCCCGGCAAAGTTGTCCCGATCGCAGCCGCGGCGATCGGCTGCGGTGCACTGCTCTTTGCCACGGGACATTTGGCTCTGGCGGCCATAGGCTGCTTTCTGCAAGGCGCGGCCGCCGTATTTGCCTTTGTCGCCGCTGTTTATATCGCCACCACGCGGTTTCCCGCCTCTCAAGCGGCGACCCTGATCGGGCTCACGCAAATGTTGGGAATGGCGGGCGGTGCCGCGGGCCTATTCCTGGTCGGACCCGCGATCGCCGCCGGACTGCCCTGGAGCAAATTTTGGCTGATCATGGGTCTGGCGGGAATAACGCTTGCCGGGGTCACGGCGCTCACCCCCAAAGAGCAACGTCCCAGAGCAGCGGCCGGACCGGCCGGCGGCTGGATACGCAATGCCATGACGGCATTCCGTGCCGTGTTCGGCAATCCGCAATCCATTCTTTGCGGCGTGATAGCCGGTCTGCTTTTCATCCCCACCACCGTCTTCAGCATGGTGTGGGGCGTTCAATTCCTGCAGGAAGGCCATGATCTGCCCTACACCGTGGCGGTCTTGCGCTCCGCCTCTGTATCGATCGGCTGGATGATCGGAGCGCCCTTGTTGGGCATGCTTTCGGACAGGATAGGACGGCGCAAACCCGTCATCATCGGCAGCGCGGTTGTTCTATTCGGTTGCTTGCTGGCCATTCTGTTCGGCAGGCCCGATGTGTTTCCCGCCTACAGCTTGGGCCTTGTTGCCGGAATCGCCTCAGGCGCGGCGATGATTCCCTACACCATCATCAAGGAAGCCAACCGCCCCGAATATGGCGGGAC
>Ga0163162_10003647_pt1 | contig 14769 bp, 14 predicted proteins | sample S55metaG_FD_115310 | JGI IMG/M metagenome (GOLD analysis project Ga0163162, IMG submission 115310) | Switchgrass rhizosphere microbial communities from Kellogg Biological Station, Michigan, USA - S5-5 metaG | ecosystem: Host-associated > Plants > Roots > Rhizosphere > Soil | place: USA...
CGCGGTCGCGGCCTCATTATACAGTAGGAGTATGGATGCAGCCGCCACCGTCACCAAAGGTTACCAGGGGCTGCGCGAGAGCGCGGCGTGGATGGACCTCTCCACTCGCGGCAAGATTCGCGTTCTGGGTGAAGATCGAGCGCGTCTGCTGCATGCCATGACCACGCAGGACGTGCAATCGCTGACGCCCGGCCATGGTGTCTACGCTTTCTTCCTGAATGCGCAAGGCCGTATCTTGGGCGACGTGAACGTGTTCTGCCGCGAGGATAGCTTCCTCCTGGATACTGAGCCGGAAACGCGGCAGAAGCTGTTCGATCACATTGACCGCTATATTATTGCCGACGATGTGACGCTCGAAGATGCCACTGGAGAGATGGCAACCATTGCCATCGAAGGACCGCGGGCGGCCGCGATTCTGGAGCGCCTGGGCGCGCCCGTGCCTGATGCGGATTACGCGACGCGGGCGTGGTCCGGCATGACGGTCGCGCGCGTGACCTCCACCGGGGCGGGCGGGTTCTTTGTCTTTCTGAACCCCGCGAAGAAAGGCGGCCTGATAGCGGCGCTGGAGGACGCAGGAATCTCGGAAGCCACTCCAGATGACGCACGCATGGTGCGCATCGAGCACGGGCGGCCGCGCTACGGCGAAGAAATCACCGAGCGCTACCTGGTGCAGGAAACCGCGCAACTGCAGGCGGTTCACTTTAGCAAAGGCTGCTATCTGGGACAGGAGATCGTCGAACGCGTACGCAGCCGTGCGCAGATTCATCGCGTGCTGCGGCGAATCGAGGTCGACTCACCCGATTTGCCTGCAGCCGGCAGCAAGCTCAAATCCGCCGATGGCCAAGCCGACGCTGGAGAAATCGCGAGCGCGGCGTTCTCTCCCATGCTCGGCAAAGTCGCGGCCCTGGCTTACGTGCGTACGCAGTTCGCCGAGCCCGGAACCGAGCTTCGGCTAGGGGATGTTCGGGCGTTGGTGATCTGAGCGCGGATTCGCGGTCGCCCGCGCGTCTTCCAGCGGAAAAACGAAGGTTTCCCCCGCCATATGGACGATCAAATTTCCGCTCCCGAGAGGCTTCCCCTGGTTGGGATAAAACACCGCGCCATCCGTCGATTGCCCGGGCGCCAGTTTCGTGGTCACCAGCGCAATCGCCGACGCGGCCGCCGCAGCCTTCAATTTTGACGACCCGATATCGGCGAACGCGTTTTGGCGGCGCGCCTCGTAGCCGTTGGTGGAATGGATCTGCGCGTTGTTGAACAAGCTGGCCTCGTATGCGGCGATCAGCTTGATCACGTCGCCACGCCCGGCCTTCTCGAACAAGGTGTTGACCACGGTCTTGGCGGGCAGTGCCTGAATTTTCTGGCCTTCAGTCTTTTCAAAAGTGCAATCTTCCGGCTCGACGGTCCAGGAAACTGACGCGCCGTTGGAAACCGCCATTTGCAGGACGGCGTAGTCGCGTATGCGCGTAGGCAGGACTGAAAACATGACCGTGACGCCGCCGCGCGTCATGGCCTTATATTTCAAGCCTGCGGATTCGAAATCGATGATTCCCTGGGCGGGCGCAGCCGCGGCCATCAGCAGGGTCAGGATCAGCGCACGCCAAAGTAGCACGCTTCCATCATATGACCCGGCGGGCATATGACGCAGACGGGCCTATGACGTGGACGTCCAGTTAAGGCCTCTTGAAATACCACAGCCAAAAGTTCTGGCTCCCGGCGCCGTGGCGATGCCGGGGCTCGAAGTGGTTGCGCTCGGCCATGGCGCATGCTTCTTCGTCGGAGAACGGAACCCCAGTCCAGGTATCGTCGGGTCGGAGATCGCCCGGGTCGAGGGGGTAACCCTGCACCTGGAACTTGAACAGCGCGCCCGGACGGAGCAGGCGGTGGACTTCGCCCACATAGCTCTCAATCACCTCCCGGCTGGGAATGTGCTGAAAGACGATGTTGGAATACGCAAAGTCGAACTCATTTTTCCATTTTGACGGCGCCATGCGGGCCAGCCACCGCGGCGTCCAAACTGGTGTTCTGGGCTCGCCCCACGCCAGCGGCGGCACCACAGTGAGATCGCAGCCATTGTTCTGGTAGACGTGCGCATTGGGATGACTGGCCAGCGCCTTTCGCGCTTGCGCGATCATCTCTCCGCTAACATCCACCGCGTGCACTTCGCCGAAAAGGTTGGCGAGAGCCCTCGTAAGCCGGCCGGCCCCGCAACCGATCTCGAGGACGCGCATGACCTTGGGATCCTTGCCTTGACAGATATTCGTCATATCCGTAAGGATGTCCTCGGCGATGGCCTGTTCGCCGGAGGCGTAGAATTCTTCGTCGGACCACTGGGCGTTGCCCGTCGCTACGTAATAGCGGGCATTTTCGCGCGCGCGCGCATCCCAATCGCGCTGCATCTTTTCCAGTTGCTGCGCTTTGCTAATACCCGGGGTGCGTCCAGTGCTCACGTTTCCATAATATGCCAGGCGATCTGCCGGTCAAACGCGATGGGAGGGTCCGGCTAAGAACCCTCCCATCTCCTCCCATTGCGAACGATCGGCTCCGACTATGGATGGGACAGCGGCTGGGACAGCGCCACCCCCTTCTGAGGCAGTGTCACGCTAGCGGTCAGCCGCTTGCCGGGAATGATCGTCACGGTGAGGCCGCTGCTCAGTTTCACCGCAGATAACACCGGCATTTCCGAGCTTCTCTCGAAGACCAGACCGATCTTCGACGAGTTTGAGTACCCAGCCGGCGCGACCAAAATCGCGGCCGATTCGGAGGTAGCCGCGCTGCGGATGACCAGGACGCCACTGGCGACCGAATCCACGGTATAGTCTCCGGCGGGGAAGTTCTTGCCCCCGGCCTCGAAAGCAAAAGGCACGTCAATCGAGAAGGGTTCGGCGTGCGCTACGGTTGTCAGCGCGCCCATCAGACTAACAGCGAGTGTTAAATGCATCCACGTCTTTTTCATATAGTTGGTTTTCATTTGATCTGAACTCCTATTGGGAAATTTGCGATTAAAGTGTTATGCACATGCGCGAAGCATGCGCCCATAAACTTCAGCTAGGAATGCCAGGGTCTGCGGGGACGGGAGAAATGCGAACGACGGGGATAAAACGGGGACGGAAGCAACAGGCTTCCGTGACTACTATTTCACTATAAAGGAAGCCGATTGCCGGTACAAATCAATAATTGTTATCGGCTCGATGCCCAACAATTTAAAGTGTTTGCTTTAGATCTCTATGGATCGCGGGAGAGACTTGATGGTGGACGGCGGGGGGTTCGAACCCCCGACCCCCGCATTGCGAACGCGGTGCTCTCCCAACTGAGCTAGCCGCCCACACGAGCGATCACATTCAATATACCATGTGAACAGTGCGTAACTCTTTCATCAATTATTCACTTGCGGCTCGGGGCGAATCGAAGGACACTGAAGTTTCATGGCAACTGTAAAGTCCAACGAGACCGCGCCACTTCGCGAGCCGGCGGACCGCTGGTCCATCGCCGAGGCGGGCGAGTTATACGATGTCGCCAGTTGGGGCAAGGGCTACTTCGCTGTAGAACATAACGGGCACGTGTGGGTGCGCCCCGACAAGGACCCCGCGCGTGGTATCGATCTCAAAGAGCTGGTGGACAACCTGCAACTGCGCGGGATCTCGCTGCCCATCCTGATCCGTTTCGGCGAAATCCTGAAGCACCGGCTGGGAGAGATGCACCAGGCATTTCAAAACGCCATCGCCGAGCACAACTATAAGTCGAGTTACTGCTGCGTGTATCCGATCAAGGTAAACCAGCAGCGCCAGGTGGTGGAGGAAGTCTTCGAATACGGCCGCAAGTACAAGTTTGGGCTGGAAGCCGGGTCGAAACCGGAACTGCTGGCGGTGCTGGCCATCGCCGACAACGAGACCCCCATCATCTGCAACGGCTTCAAGGACGACGAATACATCGAGATGGTGATGCTGGCGAAGAAAATCGGGCGCCAGATCATCCCAGTGGTGGAGAAGTACACCGAGCTGGACCTGATCCTGAAACATTCGGCGCGGGTCGGCGTACGGCCGGTGATCGGCTTGCGAATCAAGCTGGCGAGCCGCGGGTCGGGACGATGGAAGTCGTCCGGCGGTTACCGTTCGAAGTTCGGACTCACCGTCACTGAGGCACTGCGGGCGCTGGAACAGTTGAAGTCCCTGGGGATGGAAGACTGCCTCCAGCTCTTGCATTTTCACTTGGGCAGCCAGATCACCAACATCCGCCAGATCAAGGCGGCGGTGATCGAGGCGGCGCGTGCCTACGTCGAAATGCGGCGCGCGGGAGCGGGCTTGAATTATCTGGACGTCGGCGGTGGGCTGGGCATCGACTACGATGGCTCGCAGACGGATTTTGAGTCCAGTGTCAACTATACGCTGCAGGAATACGCCAACGATATCGTGTATCACATCCAAAGTGTGTGCGACGAGGCTGAGGTGCCGCATCCGACCATCGTTTCCGAAAGCGGACGTGCGGTGGTGGCGTATCACAGCGTGTTGGTATTCAATGTCCTGGGCGTGACCGGATTCGGCGAAGAAGAGACGCTGCCCGAATTTACCGACGACGTGGAACAGCCGCTGCTCGATCTGAAAGACACGCTACGCGGACTGAGCTCCAAGAACTTGCTGGAGAGTTTCCACGACGCCCAGCAGGCGCTCGATTCGGCTCTCAATCTGTTCAGCCTGGGGTATCTGCCGCTGCAGCAGAGGAGCTGGGCCGAAAGCATCTACTGGGTGATTTGCCGGCGTATCCAGAAAATGGCCAAGGATTTGGACGAATCTCCGGAAGAGCTGGAAGGGTTGGATTCACTGCTCTCCGACACCTACTTCTGCAACTTTTCGCTGTTCCAAAGCATGCCCGACAGTTGGGCGGTGAAGCAGTTGTTCCCCATCATGCCCATTCACCGTTTGAACGAAGAGCCTTCGCATCACGGCATTCTGGGTGATATTTCCTGCGATTCCGACGGCAAGGTCGACCAGTTCATCGACCGCCGCGACGTGAAGAAAACCCTGCCGCTGCATTCCTTCAACGGGGAACCGTATATCCTGGGGACGTTTCTGGTGGGCGCGTACCAGGAGATTTTGGGCGACTTGCACAACCTGTTCGGTGACACGAATGCGGTGCACGTGCAGTTGGATGAGAAAGGCGCAGTGGTGATCGATGCACTGATTCGCGGCGATACGGTGCGCGAGGTGCTGGATTACGTACAGTTCAAATCCACCACACTCTTCGAGCAATTCCGCCGCGATGTGGAAGGCGCAGTGCGCGAAGGGCGCATTGGATATGAGGAATCCGGTGTGCTGCTGCGCTTCTACGAAGACGGTTTGAACGGCTACACCTACCTAGAGCAGTAGCTTTTGTCTCCACGCGAAGTTACCCTCGCGCGTAATAACCGTCGCGGGCTTGGACCGTAAGACCTTTTTGCTTCGCCGTGACGCGAATCTTGCGGTAGCCATCTCCGCCGGAAGCCCGGTCCGGCGTGTAGCCCAGGCTGTACTGACTGCGTAGTTCCTCCTCAATGCGCTTGTAGATCTCATCGAGAGGATGCTTCTTCGATACCTCGAAAAAAGCGCCGCCGGTTTCTTTAGAGATCCGCTCGAGGACCTTCTTCCCGTCAGGTCTGGATTCTCGCGGCATCCTGCTGCGACCGCGCCCGCCGCCTCGACCCATGCCCGGGCCGAAGCCGCCCATCCCCTGCTGTTGCTCGTCCGCGAACAGGATGGAATACACCAGCGTATCGGCGCGCTGCGCCGACTCCACCGCCTCCGTCAAGCTGGTCTTGCTGGCGTTGTCGACGCCGTCGGACAGCACGATCACCGCCTTGCGTCCACTCTGCTTTTGCAGGACATCATGCGAGGCCAGGAATACCGCGTCATAGAGTGACGTGCCGCGGCGTCCTGCGCCACCGCGCCGGCCGCCGGGATATCCGCCGCCTCCACCGCCGCCGCCCGGGTATCCGCCACCGCTGCCCCTGCCACCGCCTGAACCGCCGCCCGCCCGTTGTAATTCCGGCGCATCCAGCGAGTTCACGGCCGATTCCAAAGCCTTGCGCGATGAAGTGAGATCCTTGACTAATTCCACTTCCCGCTCAAACTGGATCAGGAATGCTTGGTCCTTGTCTTCGCGCAAGACTTGATCCAGAAAAGCGGTGCTGGCATGGCGCTCTTCCCCGAGCACCCGCCGCTGGCTGGCGCTGACGTCCACCAGTAGCCCCAGCGTCAGCGGCAAATCGGTTTCCCGGGAGAAATAGCGAATGGTCTGGGACTGGCCGTCTTCCTCAATGGCGAAGTCGTCTTTGGTCAACTCACGCACGATTTCGCCTTTACTATTGCGCACGGTGGCCAAGACGTTCACGACCTTTACGTCGGTCGAAAAAGTCCTGTCTGGTTGAGGCGCCTGAGGGGCCGCCGTCGCCTGCTGGCCAAAGGCTGAGGAGGCTGCCCATAGGTACCCGGCGGTTCTGAGCCAGTCGCGTCGCGATACCGTGCCGTGTTGATTCGCCATCAGTTGAAACGACGCACCAACAGCGAATAGGATTACACACGAAAAGTGGAATGCGCAGTTTCCGGCCCAGCGCGCTTCTATGAAAACGGCCTCAACGGATACACCTACTTAGAGCAGTAGCTTCTCGTTCCGGAGATCTTCAACAAGATCCGGACCTGCGTTGCCTGGATAGCCGAAGTCCCAGAAGGCATCGTCAGGACCGCTCTCCCAAACCCGCTTGTCTGTCGCCGTCAGTAGCTTCCGCAACCTTTCGTCTAGCGCATGAACTTCCGCATCGTCGGCCTTCGCCAGCGCAATAATGCCGCGGACGTCCAGGTCATTGCGGTAATCTTCGATGCCCAGCGAATAGCCGCGTTCCACCTGCTCGACAAATTCGCGCCAGCGCCGCACGAGTCCGGCGCGCCCTTCGCGCACGATGTGCTCCGGATAGCCGTTCTCGCTGAGATAATGGCGCACTTGGGCCTCGGTCATAATTTAATCCGCCCCGCGCTTCGAGGCTTGGCGGTGGAAATAGCGTTCTCCCGCGTTGGGTATGAAGAAGGTTCGGATGGTGCGGTCGGGGTTGTAGGCGCCAAAAGCCCCGCTTCTGCGGTCGAATCGAGAAACGATTCCCTCCGGCGTGACGGCTTGCAGGATCGGTCCGCCGGCAGGCGCGTCGCGCAACGCTTGAGCGCGCTCCAAGTATTCCTGCCGGGAAATATTTCCAAATTCGCGGCCATGCTTCGCGTAGTGCTCTTCAAATAGCCGCCGCGAACGGAACCCGGGGCCGGAAGCCACTAGCAGCAGCGTCGCCAGCAGCAGCGCAATTGAAATGCGAAGCCCCTTGCCCATCGTTAGAATATAGTTTCCCATGCCCCCAGCCGCGAAAATCGTTCCGCACTCGATGACTGTCCACGGAGACACCCGTATCGACAACTATTTCTGGCTGCGCGATCGCAAGGATCCCGACACCATCGCATATCTGGAAGCGGAGAACGCTTACACCAAAGAGAAGCTGCAGCACACGGAGACGCTGCAAGCCGCGCTCTATGCCGAGATGCTCGGCCGCATTCAGCAAACTGACTTGAGCGTGCCGGTCAAGCGCGATGAATATTTCTACTACACGCGCACCGAGGAGGGGAAGCAGTACTCTATTCAGTGCCGCAAAAAAGGAGCGGAGAGCCCCGAAGAAATTCTTCTGGACTGCAACCAGCTAGCCGAAGGCCACAAGTATTTTCGGCTCGGCGCCTTCATCGCAAGCCCCAGTCACCGCCTTCTCGCGTATTCGGTGGATTTCGAAGGCGACGAGAAGTACACCGTTCGAGTCAAGAATCTCGACACCGGAGAGTTGCTGGCGGACGAGATCCCGAACACGTCCTACACGGTCGAGTGGGCCGCCGATAACGCGACCTTCTTTTACACAACCCTCGACGAAGCCCTGCGACCCTATAAAGTCTTCCGCCACACCCTGGGTGTGAAAGACGATCCGCTGATCTACCACGAGCCCGACGAGCGCTTCACACTGGATCTCTCGAGCACGCGCAGCCGCGCCTACATCTTCATCAATATCAACAGTTCGCTGACGTCCGAAGTCTGTTACCTGCGCAAGGATCAACCCACTGGCGAGTTCCGTATACTGCTGCCGCGGGTTTACGAAACCGAGTACGATGCGACCCATCACGGCGACTCGTTTTTTATCCGAACCAACGACGCGGCCAAGGGATTTCGCGTGGTGGAAGCGCCGGTGACCGATCCCGCGAAAGCCAACTGGAAGGAAACCATTCCCGGGCGCGAGGGCATCACCATAGAGAGCGTAACCGCCTTTCAGGATTACCTGGTGACTGAAGAGCGCCACCGCGGATTGACGCAGATTTGCATTCGCGACATGCACACCGGCGCGCAGCATTCCATCGAGTTCCCCGAGCCTGTCTATACGGCCGAGCTAGGGGCCAATGCCGAGTTCAACACTAAACTGGTGCGTTTCCACTACACCTCGCTGGTGACCCCGGCGTCGATCTACGACTACAACATGGAAACTCGCGAGCGTGAGTTGAAGAAGCAGCAGCCGGTGCTAGGCGGCTACGATCCGCAGCTATATCAATCCGAACGCATCTATGCCGGCGAAGTCCCAATTTCGTTGGTCTACAAGAAAGGTTTCGCACGCGACGGCCGCGCACCGATGCTGCTCTATGGCTATGGCTCTTACGGCATCAGCATAGATCCCTCCTTCAGCTCGGATCGGCTCAGTTTGCTCGACCGTGGCTTCGTCTACGCCATCGCGCACATCCGCGGGGGCATGGACCTTGGCAAGCCGTGGCACGAAGCCGGGCGCTTGCTTAAGAAGAAAAACACGTTTACCGATTTCATCACCAGCGCCGAAAAGTTGATCGCGGAGAAATACACGTCGCCCGCTAGACTCGCCATCATGGGACGCAGCGCCGGCGGACTCCTCATGGGTGCGGTAGTGAACCTGCGCCCGGATCTGTTCGCCGCCGCAGTCGCCGGCGTGCCGTTTGTCGATTCCCTGAATACCGCGCTCGACGCGTCCTTGCCGCTCACCGTCGGAGAATATGAAGAGTTCGGCGACCCGAGCAAGCCCGAGTTCTACGTATACATGAAATCCTACGCGCCGTACGAGAACGTGACTCCGCAGCCGTATCCCGCCATCTTCGTCACCGCAGGCTTGAACGACCCCCGCGTCTCCTATTGGGAACCGGCTAAATGGGTGGCGAAGCTCAGAGCCCTGAAGACCAACGATCGCCCGCTCTTGCTCAAGACCAACCTCGGCAGCGGGCACTTCGGAGCCTCCGGCCGCTATGAGTACCTGAAGGAAACGGCTATCGAATACGCGTTCCTGCTGGACGTTTTATGCTGAACGTATATGACTCCGCAGCCGCCACCGCAAACCAAGATTCAGCTCACTAACACCTCCGACTATCGTGAGCATTACGCCAACAGTGTTCAAGTGCGCGTGAGCCTGTGGGATTTCTTCCTGTTGTTCGGAACCATGAACCAGTCGGCTCCTGATGCCGTGACGATTCATAACTTCGAAGGAGTTTATTTGAGCCCGCAGCAGGCCAAGGCGCTGGCCAACGTGCTCAACCAGAATGTTTCGCAGTACGAATCGACATTTGGAGAGATCAAGCTGGAGCCGAAGCAACCGGGGTCGATTCAATAGGCTCGATTCAGTAGCGCCTACTGATCCAGCGTCTCGCGCACCATTCCTATCAGCGCGCCCAGTGTGAAGGGCTTCTGCAGAAAACGCGCGCCTGGGGGGAAAGCGCCCGCGCGTACCGATTCATCGTCGGTGAAGCCGGAGATGTACATTACCTTCAGCTTTGGCAGCGACCCGACTAATTTTTCGGCGAGTTGCCGTCCATTGCGGTCGGGCAACATCACGTCCGTGACCAGGAGTTGGATCGCGCCGCCATGCGTTGCCGCGATCTCGGCCGCCTCTTTGGCGGTCCCCGCTTCCAGCACGCGATAGCGCTCCCGCCGCAGGATTTTGGCGATCAAACTGCGAATCCCGGCTTCGTCATCCACTACTAGAATGGTTTCGCGCTCGCCATCCGCAGGCGGTGCCCCAGTTGTCGGCGCGGTTTTCGGCTCCGTTCTCGGGTCCGCCTCCGGTTCCGCCAGAGGCAAGTACATTGTGAAGATGGAACCTCGCTGCGCCTCGCTCTCGAAACCCAGTTCGCCGCCCCACTCCCTCACCACGGCATAAGCGCGCGCCAGTGCTGCGCCCATGGACCTTCCGGAAGTCTTGTGCAGGAACGATTCGAAAATCACTTTGCGCTTCTCGGCTTCCATTACGAAGCCGGACGCAGCCACTGTCACCCGCGCGTAGGTCGCAGGAGCGAGCGAAGCGCCCGCGAGTTGTTCTGTGATAGTTGCTGTATCGCAGGTGACGACAATGGGGGAGCGGTCCTCCTTCATGATCGAAATCAGCACCGGCAGGATCTCTTCGAGTTGCTCCTGGTTCGCCAGGGCCCACACCTGCTTCGCGGCTCGCGTTTCAACCTTCCCGCCCAGCCCGGAGACCACTGCCGCGACGTCCACGCGTTCCGCCGGGCTCGCCTGCTTGCGGGTGAATTCGAGCAATTGCGCCGTCAAGCTGCCGATGCGTTCGGTCGCCGCGAGAATCTGTTCGATCTCGGCTCGGCGCGGGTCGTTGGCTTCCAGCGGATTGAGCATCTCCTCTGCGTACCCCGAGATGATCATCAGAGGATTATTGAGGTCGTGCGCCAGCCGCGCGGAGAGGCTGTGCAGCGCCGAGTTGCGTTCGGCGTTGATGCGCAATTGCTCCAGCTCCTTGCGCTGGCCGATCGCCGTAAGGACTCCAGCCAAAACGCCGGGTTCGGTCTGGCGCACCGTCTCGCGGCACCAAATCGTCTCACCCGACGCCGTCATCGCCCGGAATTCGGCAGTCACCTCGCGGGTGTGTTGAATGGCAGTCCGGTAGAGTGCGAGTACCGCCTCGCGATCTTCCTTATGAATCCGCTGCGCGAAGAACGCTGGCGATTTGAGCCAATGCGACGCCGGATATCCCAGCATTTGCTCGACCCCGCCACTGACGTCCGTAAACTGCAGCCGGCCGGCATCCACACGCCAAAGAACGGCAACCGGAGACGAGGCGCTCGCGACGGCCGGACTACTGACAACACCCCGAGCCTCGGCGACCGCCGCGCTGCCCGAGCGCACCTCGCTGACGTCGTCGATCATCAGCAGTGTTTCCGGCTCCAGCTCTTCGTCCCAGTTGCGAAGGGGGAGAATCGCGACGCGCAGTAGCTTCCCGCCTTGTTGCAACATGAATCCACGCTGCGGAATTCCCTCGACCCTCATTTCTCGGATTTTCTCGATCAGCCGGTCGGAGGGCAGAATCTGCTCGATGGCCTTACCGCGCATGTCTTCGATGCGAAGCCCTAACATCTGCCGGAATGCCCGGTTGGCGGAGACCAGCGTCCGGTTCGCGGAGAGCACCACCAGCCCCACCGGAAGGCTCGCCACCATGTCCTGGTAATAGCGCCGCTGGTTCTCCACCAGCGCCAGCAACCTGGCGACCTCCCTGCCATTCCATGCTTCGAAGTCGGTGCGCTCCATTAAGAGACAGAAGTCCTTGGATTTAGTTTGGCCCCCGGAGCGGAGAGGCCACAAGGTACTCTGGTTGGGCGAGTAATGGTACGAGGGGTGTATCGATACCAGGCGCTACGGCTGTTGAGGCGTCTCCGCCACCGAACCGCCGAGTCCGGCGTATGTTTCCTTAACTTTGACGACTTTGTCGCCAGTAAACGTAACGAACGTCACGCGCCCGGGAGGCTCCCCGTAGATCCAATCTTCATAGTCGGCGCCTTCCTTAGATTCGCGGCTCTTGTGCACCGGCTTACCCACCGCCAGAAGGACTTGATCGTGATTCATACCTTCAATCACTTTCTTGGCCTTAACCGCTTCCTTGATCGGCTCCGGCAGGGTGTCGACGTAGTTTGCCGTGACGGATTCCTTTTCGAAATCCAGAATCGGCTGTAGCATTTTCTTGATCTCGGCTGACGTGACTTCTCCGATCGGGCCGCCGAAGGTGAGCGCGACGGTGGTGCCACCCGGCGCATTGGTGGCTGGTCCGGTGACAGGCCTGGTCTGCGTTCCCATGCCGATCTGAACGTGATCCATGAATTTCCGTTTGCCCTTCATCCCGCCGTTGAGGTCCAGGGTGATGCGGTCCTTGTCGATATCCACGTGGGTCACCTGGATCAAGTCGCCTATGCGGCCGGCGGCGCCGAGCTCTTTGAATGCGGCTTGCCAGACATCGTGATCCCAGGTGCCATCGCTTGAGAATTCCAGAGCCTTCTTCGAACGCGGCAGCTGTACCTTGATCTTGGCGTATTCGGAGCTTAGACCACGCAGGATTTCGATGCGCTGGTCATCCGTAAGCTTTTTGGAGTCGGCGTGCAGGCGGGCGGACGCCACCGAAAGAATCAATACCAGCGCGAGTCTTCGCATCGTCAACCTCGCTGCGGGATCACACGATACAGCAGAACAAACAACCCGGCCACGACCACCGTCGTAAACAAGCCGCCCTCCAAGCCATACGCGCCGCCACTCCAGAGAACGCCGGTCCTCCAGTGCAGCTGATATCCCGTCACTGCTATTGTAAACCCGCTGAGATTCACTCCCAAGAAGGGCGTGGCCACGTTCCAGCCGAAGTGCATTCCAATCGGCAGCCATAGAGCGCGCGTGCGCAGGTAGGCGCAACCTAGCAGCACGCCCCAGGCGATGGTGTTCACCACCGCCAGCAGCGTCACGTTCTGGTTTCCCAGATGCAGCAGACCGAATAAAATCCCCACCGGCAGAACCGTGGCGAACTCGCCCATATGCCGCACCAGGTGCTGAAAGGCGTAGCCATGGAATATCAACTCCTCGCCTACGGAGCCGAACAGCAGCACCACTATCAATACTGGGATTCCCCCCCACGCGCGTTCCGCGAGCGGAGTTGTGTCGAAGCTGGCCAGCCCCGAAACCACCGCGACCAGCACGATCAGTACCGCACCACCCGCTCCGCCTGCGATCCCTGTCGCCAGTTCGCGGCCCGAAACCGGTCCCCAGCCAAGGCCAAAATCGGAAAGCTGGCCACGTTCCCAACCGCGAGCCACTAGGGCGTTCGCCAGTGCGCCTGTGGCGAATGTAGAAAGTGCGGAGACCACCAACAGTCCGCCGAAGGGCTGCATCAGCGCTGGGAAAACCATTCTCCCCAGGATGACCAGCAATACAAAAACTCCCACGCGCACCAGCAGACGCAGTTTGTCGGGATCGAATCTAGACGGCGTGGTTTGGGCCCCTGCGTTCATTTCGGATGCACTTCCCGGCGCAGCAGGATGACCATCAGCGCGGACAGCGCCACCGAAAGCTCCACTCCGCGCAGCGGGATTTCCGGAAGCCTCTCGCCCTGCAACACAAAGAGCACCAGGAGCCCGATGAAAATAACCCGCAGGCCCATCCGCGCGGCGACCGCCGAAAAACGCAGCGTCATCCAACCGGAAAATAACGCCAGCGCCGTGGACGCCGCCAAGCCCAGCGCGGCGCCGAAACCCAGTACATCCAGCTCCGGATACAAGGCCCGCCCCTGGGCAACGCTTACGCTCACCACTCCCGCGATCAGCATCACCAGAGCCAGACCCTCGCCGTAACCCACGGCTTTGGCCGCCCGCACCCCAGCTTCGCGCATGGTTTGAGGCCGTCCCTTAGAGAACGCGCTGGCAGCCGCGGGGGCCGCGAACAGAACCCCTAGGCAGGCATAGGCCGTGATCATAATGGGCTCCAGGAACCCGAGCCCCTTGCGAAGGGGCAAAAAGACACCGAAAATAGCGATCAGGACAAGATGAAGGATGACGGCTCGCAGAGGTAGCTCCGTCCCCACATGGTACCAATGGAAACGTTTATGGAGTTTTCATCGTCTTGCAGGTACAAGCCCTAACGCTTGGCTAAGTAGAAATTGCCTAGGGTCCATTCGCTAAACAAAAATGAAGGAAGCGACGATAAACAGTACAGATATGATGGACAGGCGTATTGAGCCCCGTTTGCTTTGTGCTGACTTGGTGGATGTGCAATGGAAGGATCAGACTGGCCGCGTTCGCCGCAGCGTTGCCAACCTCGAAGACATCTCGCTTTCGGGCGCCTGTCTTCAGGTAGACCGCCCCGTGCCTCTGGGGACTCCCTACCGCATCACCTATCCCAAAGGGGTGTTGGTCGGCAAAGTGAAGTATTGCGTATTTCGGGAAATCGGATACTTCCTGGGGATCGAATTCGAAGCCGGCAGCCGCTGGTCGCGCAATGATTTCCGGCCGCAGCATTTGCTCGATCCGCGCCACCTGGTCAATCGGACGGCGGATCGGCTAACAGCGAACAGCGTAAAAGACAAGGTCGCGCCCGAGCCGGCGGCTTAATCGCAACTGCCGCGCCCGGTCATTTCTTGACCGCAACCTCGGTCACTGCGTTCCAGGTATACTCGACAAACTTATAGAGCGAAGCCTCGGGGATCCGCTCCACATCGCTGTGCCAGGCGTGGTTCGCGAAGTCGTCGCTGGTTAAGGCCGGTCCGATCCCGTAGGACTGAATGCCTTTTGCTCGCAGTTGGGCCATATCTGTCGAGGCGGTAAGCATCGTCGGCAGCGACGTCGATCCCGGGTAAACGCGATTGCCCGCATGCTCCAGCGCATGGTACATCTCCGTGTCCAACCGCGACGGCGGAGCCGGCGGCCGGGTCGCAAAAAAGGGTTCGATCTTCACCGC